>JAEEGL017390139.1_pt1 | contig 11231 bp, 17 predicted proteins | sample 9134231 | NCBI WGS metagenome assembly JAEEGL01 (sample SAMN16246548, study PRJNA631951) | gut metagenome | biome: gut microbiome; feature: rumen; material: fiber-attached | host: Bos | place: Iran: Karaj | collected 2018-10
CAAGAAAAAATGAATTCCTCGGCTTCGGTAAAAAGAAAGCTAAGACAGATGAAGTCAGCGCAAAAGATCTTAAACCATTGCTTGCGCGTGAAGTTATTTATGGAAAAAAAGCATATAAACTGGATTCAGTTTATATGAAAGACAATACTCTGACTATTCACTTTGAGACAGAGATTTATTCAAACAAAAAGCCTGTAAAAATTGAGACAATTTTCACAATTGATTTTAATGGAAATCTTGATGACAATAATCTCGTTATTTATAAAGAGCAGTCAGTTTATCCAAAAAGTGCAATTCATAAAGAATATGAATTAAAGCCAAAGAAGGAAATCCATAATAAACACTATAATAATCTTACAGACGCCGCCGATGACTGCAACAATATTATAGAGAAAAATATTGAATCACTTCTCAAGAATGTTGTCAGAGATGGCTATAAGCTGAATGTTGGTGAGTCACTTCGTTCTGTTTGTTGTCTGAAAGAAGCAGATAAAGAGCGTACTGATGTTATTGTTAAAGTCGGTAATAAGTGGCGAATTAAAGGCAAAAAACAAAAATACTGGGATGCTAAATACGACACTAAAGCTGATGCGCAAGCTGCACTGCGAGCTTATTGGGCAAATAAAGGTGAAAGCCTTATTAGTCGTATTAGAAGTCTAAAAGCAAGAAAACTTGAAAATAAAAATATAAAAGAAATGTCCGGAAGGTTCGATACAAAAACAAGAGATGGTGAACGTATAGATGTTTTATATACAGGTGATGACATAGAATTGTTGCTTGGTGGTGGCAATTATGGCGCTTATAGAGTTAGAACAAAAATAACTGATAAAGAATCATTAAGAAAAGCCATTGATAAAGTTATGAAAAAGGCTGGACATAATTTAATGCCAGCAGAGCGTGATGCTATCGAAACAGAAGCAGAAAAACATCTAAGCGGCATGAGGGAATCTTGCATTAAGCTTAGTGCAAATAAAAGAATGATTACAGAATCAGCAGAACGATTAATGCTAAAACCAATTGCTAAATTGGCATATAAGCATAGAGGTGAGGATCTAAAATCTTTTGAAGAATTTCTTTTAAATGAACCTCTGGGAATTACTGAAGATGAGGCAGCTCTCGCTATTGCTTTAAAATCAAAATTAGATGGTGATACTAGACTCAATACTTGGGATACAGTTTTTCATTTAATAACAGATAAAAATGCTTATAAAAGAATAATGGATTCTTATTATAAGAGACCATCATCATTTGAAACAATGAACGATCTTATTCAGGAAGCATTGTATATGTATTGGCATGATAATATTGGTATGTTAATTCGTGCTTTAAATACAGCTAAAACCGCAGATCATGAGTATGCACTTGCGTTGATGCTTCCTGATGCGAAAATAAATGGGAATGGTGATGTAGAAAGCGAAATGTGGGAACGTAGAAAGAAATCTAAGAAAAAATCTGATAATATTGAAAAGAAAGAATCACTTAAATCACTTCGGCATGGCGATATGATGCTATCATATAGTGGTGATGAAATAGATTGGGATGAATTTGAAGAAGATGTATTTCGTTGCTTAAAAATCAAAAATGCTAATAGTCTTATTCTGAGATATGCGGACGAAGCTGTTTCTGATGAAGAAATGGAAGAAGAAATTGTTGCCGAAGGTAAAGAGGCTCTTGAAGTCTTTTATGATTCATGTCAGATGAGATTGCAGAGCGAAGACAGTGGTGATGTCGCAATCTTTGTTTATGATACAGATGAAATCACAAACTTCGATTATAAACTTTGCTTAGAATGATTGGAGGTCACTATGATTAAAAGAAAGTATGAATCATATAGAGTTGCTAAAAACATCATAAAAGCTATTGATACATTATTCGATTTGGAAAAAGCACCATTTGAATATGATGATGTTGATACAGCTATGCGTCACTTCCTTATGGATTATGAACTTGATTATGATGGTTTCAATGGAAATTTAGATGACAAAATGGATGCTTTGGCTGAAATAATTATTAATAGAAAAATTGAAAGAGAAGATCTTTTTGATTTAAAAAGCTATCTTTTAGGTTTCTTAGAGACAAAGAATATTGTTAAAGAAATTCTTTATAATTATAATCGTGGGAATTCTGATTATAAAAATGGATCATTTAATGCAATAGAAGGCATTTATAATCAATTGAAAAAATAGGTAATGCATCATGGCAGATAATTCAACCATATCACGTTATTATAAACAGCCAATAAATGTTATTGGTGATGACATGTTTCTTCTTGAGGATGATTACGTCTTAATGCCATCCAATGATGACTTAGTAACTTATGTTCAAGAAGATGAGGTTCATAGATTGGACAGAATTGCTCATCGTGTTTATAATAATCCATTATATGCTTGGATTATCGCCAGACGAAACCGTCTTGAAAATATGGACGATTTGTGGTTTGGACGTGAGCTAAAATATCCGCCAATATCTAAAATATTTAAAGACGGCTATATTATATATAATTAGTCGTTTTTCCTACAGCTAGGCTGTCCACGCGCAAAAAAAGAGAGGTTTTTGCCTCTCTTTTTTTTTGTCCAAAGCTAGATTAAATTATTTAACCATTTCTTTAAAAGTCTTTGCAGGCTTAAATGCGATAGCCTTCTTCTCAGGAACATTGATCTTTTCACCAGTCTTTGGATTTTTGCACTGGCGAGCCGCACGTGTTTTAACAACAAATTTTCCGAAATCAGAAATAGGAACTTCTCCCTCTGAAACAGTGAGCTTGCGGATGCACTCAAGAACGGCATTGAAAACTTTTTCTGTCTGTTTTCCGCTGACGTTTGCTTCGTTGCTGTTTGCTAAATCTTCGATCTGTTTTAATAGTTCTTTCTTTGTCATTTTTAAAGCTCCATAAAAGCGTTGTATAATCTACGAATCGCACTATGCTGATTCGATAACGCTTTGTTTAAGCGCATAAAACAACGTTGTCAATCAAAAAAGTAGTTATTTCTTACTTTTTTTAATTTTAGATGTTTTTGCAGTTGTTGTTTTTGCTTTTTTAGAAGTTTTGCTCTTTGGATTTTCTTCTTCTAATTCGCCGATTTCCTCTGCAATGTCTGCTAATTCTCTTGCTTCTATTTCTTTGGCATATTCATCCCATTCTTTTTGATATGCTTTAGAAACAGATCTAGCCATAATGTTTGTATATCGAGATATATTCATAAGAATATAACGGATATGTTTGCATAACAGACTGCGCTTTGCGAGCTTCCATGGTTGTGGTGGTCTTGTTTCTTCTTCAATACCACTGCCATTTTTATAATTCCAGTATTTAGTGCCAGAGTACAAAAAATCTTCGCACGAACAATATACCTTGATACTAAGAGTCATTGCGTAGGTAATGACTGATTTTATCAAGGTAATGTCCGTGATACTGTCCACATCAACCAAATCCAACATGGCTTCATAAAGCTCGGTTAATTCTAGCTTGATGTGGTGGAACGTATGTTCCCTTGTTTCTGACTTAATCGAAAATGAAAAAGTATTTACACCGTCGAACCCTAGGTAACGGACGCCCTTTTGTAACTTGGCTTTATCCTTTTTGACTATCGAATTTGTCAGAAGTGATTTTCGATTTGGCATAGCGACAACCTATTAGCCTTCAATAGCCAAAACCGGCTCATCATCTACGAATTGGTCTTCTTCACTATCGAGGTCTTTTTTGAGATTATCATTCACGTCGGCGATCAGCTCTTGTGCTTCTTGACAGCCATCAATGAATTTAGATGCCATCTCTGGATCAATTTCAAGAGCAAGATACATAAGCTCACCTATATGCACCTGCTCTTCATCTCGGATTGATTTTAAAACTTCAATGACGTGCGCATCGCTGGACTGCTCAATAGCATTGTCATAGAGTTTTATTGCATCAATCTCACCAATAATGTTTTCAAGAATAACGGATATTTCAGACATGATGACTCCTAAAAGGAAAATAGAATCTTTAGACAATTCTATCTAGTATGTTTAGATAGAAATTATTTTCTATGCACTATTTTTTTTATGAAACAATAGGGAGTCAGCTATGCAAGATAAATATAATTCATTAAAGAAAGAATTGTCCAAAGAAAGCACCTATCAGATGTTAGTTGAACCTCGCAATAAAGAATGTGCGAAGCTTGGTGCAACTCAGTATACAGTTGTTAATTCAATTGCAGTAGAGTCTAATGGTCAGAAAAAAGACTGTCCATTGTTCTATGATAGTGATGAATTCTATAATCTGAATGATCCAACAGACGACGACACTTGGGGCGGACAGACTACTACTGCCATTTACACAATCAATACACTCGAAACACCAGATAGCCTTAAGAGAGTCGTTGCAGAGAATAAACAAAAACAGCAATTGAAAGATGCTATTGATGCACTCGAAAGCGGAGACAATCCTGGTGAACTTAGCATCACTGGTGTCAAATATGCGATTGATGCACAAGAGGTAATAACACTTACTCTTTCTGGTTCAAATCTTGACGAGACTGAAACATATCAGTGGTCAATCAAAGTCGATGAAGAAGCAGTAGTCGAAATGACTAGCACTGGAACAGCATTAGAAATCGCCGCTGATACAGATCTGAACACAAGCATTCAGGCTGGTGATAACATTACTGTAATTGTTTCTGTCGGCGATTACACAAGTGATGAACTCACTGTCTCCAAGTCATAATAACACATGGCCGCGTTCATTCGCGGCTATTCACTATGGTCAAGAATTATGATTATTAATCCAAATGCAAGACTATCAGAAGATCAATTTTTTGATAAGGATGAGTCTATATTCGAATCATATGATCTTGTATCATTCTTTTTAATTAAGAAACTTGAACAAGACTTGCCATTTGCAAAGATAGATTATTATGTAAACATAAGAGGTCTGCGCGTCATCACAATAACTTGTGGCGATCTCATGCTGACACTTGAGCTTGAGCTTGGTTATGTCGATTTTGTAGGAATTGAATACGACTATAATCTATATGATCTTGTTTGTCTCGTTAAAGCAATTCAGCACTATCTGATGAAATATGCTAAAGAAGCGGTAGACGCCTATGTTTACATCCAAAACCCATGGGGATTTTAAAAAATGGCTGAAGGTTTTGTCTATAGTTTGGATATGAAAGATAAGTTTAGGTCTGGTACTGATAAAGTTGCCTATAACATTAGAAATGTACTTCTTACAAAGGCTGGGACTAGACCTAATCTACCGAACTTTGGTTCTAATCTTCATAAGTTAGAATATTCTCCAATTGATCAAATATTGATAGACTTGGCATCTCTATATATACGAGAGGCTATTGCCAATAGTATGGATGGTGTTGTTGTGACATCAATAAAAGTTTTGATTGATAAAAAGAATAGGACAGCAACATTCAAACTTGGATTTACTCTTCAGACAGGAGTTTCCTCTTCATTGGCTCTAAATTATAATGGTGAAAAATTCAGTTAGAGGTTGAAATGAGCAAGCTATATGTGTGCGAGTATGTAGATGGTACAATTACTTGCAAAAAAATAATGATGGAAAATAATGAAGAGCTTGCAAATAAATTTGCTCAAAAGAAAGCTGGAGGGATGTCTGCAAAAATTGACACTCATGTAGTGAGAGATGGAAGCAAAATTTATACTTTAACTGTCTTTTCTTCTAAAGACAAAGAAGGATATTTTGTACTTCAGTCGAGCAAACCACTATCCTTAAGCAAGAGCAATATAGAAAAAGATTTATCAAAAGCTCCAAAAGAATTGAAGCAAATTATAGAAAAATTGGTTGGTAAGAAACTTGGTGAGGAACAACAATCAACAGAAGAAGAAAATTTAGAATCAGATGATATAAAGCAGGAATCCATTCTGAGATATTGTTTGGGTTGCGTGCTTTAGTTCGCACGCAACTTTTTAGAATCTGCTTTTTGTTTCAATAATACCGCCGAACATATAACTGGATGATTCAAAGCATTTTAATTGTTTGTCGCATGATTCCTTTAATGCTTTTGCTGATTGAATAATGCATTCTAATTCATCTGTAATATTTTCTATTTGAAGTTTTATTTGATTTATTACAGTAGATGAAAGCGGTTTCTTTGACACCATGCTTTTAAAATGAATAATTTCAGATTTAATCATCCATGCGTTTGCAAGTGCGCTTCCGATGCGTCTATTCAGATCTGCGGCTTTTGAATTTGCTTCATATCTGATGCTTGGGTCTTGCATGTCTTCCAAGCTAGGCATATTTTCTACGGGTAGTGCTAATATTTCTTCTACCTCATTTTTTATTTTTTCTTTTTCTGTAAGAATAAATTCTAAAATTAATGGTATTGAGTTGTTTTCCATGATGTTTCCATAGTATTGTGTGTTTGCTTTGTTTCAGCGTGACTTCGTGTCACGCTGTTGTATTGCATTGTATTTACTTTGTCGTTTTACGATTGCACGACTTCTACGAGATCATCAATAAGACGCAATATATCTCCGCGAAGCCCTGCATTAAATAGAGCATCCATTGAATTATTGCAGGCATCAAAGGATTTGTCCGTTCCATCTTCTCTATCTTTGCGAAGAAGATAAGGAACTCTTTTTATCAGTCGAATGGATTTTTCGACAGCTTCTTCTTGTTCTTCTGATTTTACATCAATTTCTTCGAGAGCAGAAATAATATCTCTCACTAAAGATGATGCACTTTTTCTGGATGATTCTAATTTTGAACGCAAAAATCTTTCTTGTCTGAATCTAATCATAAAGCCCATCCTATAATCCACATGTTAGTTTCGATACTGAAAATCCATCAAGATTTATAACAGTCCCCTTTGTTTTTTCAAAGCAACCAGTGCTTATAAAATGCTTATTTCCATATACATCAAGATTGGTATTTGACATTACAACATTCATCCCTGTCTGCTGATAAATCAACTCTGCTTCGCTCTTTTGTGCATCTCTACTGTTTGCATTATCGATATTGAAGTCTGTTTCAAGACTTTCTTTAAATGGAAGATTATTATGTCCATGAATAAAGATCGTACTGCCAATAATAACTGCGTTGCATAATTTTACAAAAGCTCTAATATCTGGTGTGATATTCTGCATTGCGATATAGCAATCCTCATTTCCACGCACATAGTAAATAGGAACAGGTTTTTCGCCATATTCGACAGAATTTGCAACGATACAGATTGATTTAAGAAATGAATAGCACCACATCGAAGAATCAAAAGCGGCGGCATTACTTATTGAAAACATACTTCTGAAGATGTTTCCATTTAGGACAATCGCTTCTACATTTTTGAAAACTCTTATTTGTCTTTCCAGTTTGTCAATAAATATCTTTGCAGACTTAATAAAGTCTTGCGTTATCTCACTGTTGTTATTTGTAAAAAGCGTATCAGAAACAACAAAAACGACACCATTATTCTTTGTGATGCATTGGTTTTTAATATCAGGTATGGATTTGATGTTTTTATAATTGCTTACTTTATACGAACCGAAATACAGCATTCTCAACTCCTATTTTCCGGATAACGGCTCTCTTATGTCTCTTGCTGGTGAGCTGATGAATATATATGGCTCTGATTCGTTGCAGAAACCAGATTGCAGATTAATGCAGTCTTTTAAGAAACCATACCTCTCTTGGATAAAGAGAACCGTTGGTGTTGTATATTCATCATATAACGTCGTGAACCCATATTCAAGCAAAAGATCATTTAGTAATGTTGCAAAGATTTTACCGTTTAACTTTAGAGTTATGCCGCCGGTGTTGTTATACTCGCTTTTCATTTCGTTCGTGTATTGTGCAAGGATAATACCCTTTACGAATCCATATAAGCAATTAAATTTTACATTTTTGCTTATTAGGTTCGCAGTGTCGTTTCCATTTTTATCATTTGCAGCAATAACGTAATAATTGCTTTTTATATATTGATCGATTTTTTCTTTTGTTTTTTCGTTTTGTTTTGCAACGAAGTCTATTGCATATTCAACAGAGCCTGTCGTTTTTTCTCCGGAAGAATCTAATACATAGCTCCATGTTCCATCATTTGTTACATAATGCCATTTTTCGCTTCCATCTTTTGTTTTTACATAAATCTTTGTTGAATCAGTTAGTTTTTGACTTTCCGTATAACCAGTGTCATTTTCTGTATTTTTCAATACAAAGAAAGATTTAAAGAGTGGAGCAGGCGGTCTTTGTGATATCGGATCATATGTTAGCCACCAATCGTCGAACATCATTCTCAATGAGTTTACGATTATTCTATAGTCGTTTTCGTTATTATTTTCATTTTCAAATGCAAAATTAAGCAGTGAAGACAACTTATCAAATTCTGATATAGGTATTAAACTATTCCATTTTAGATCAATCCGGAATTGAGATGACAAGTTTCCTTGAGAATATGCATAACCAAATATTCCCCATAGTGTTGGTATAATCCTAATCCAATCATCGGTTACAATTTGCCAGTATCGTATATATCCGGATGTTTTGTCTGTTGAATAATATTGTCTAATCATTTTCTTTTTTTTTTGTTATTTTTTGTTGTTTATTTTGAGATTATAGACTAAATTAATATTTATCGCATAAATATTGTATGCGAAATAAGTTTACACTTCAAGCCATATAAGAATTAGATATAAAAATGAATAGTGACAATCTCAGTGAATATCAGCTTGATCTTTTTTTGTTGCGCAAAGAATTACAAGATAGAGTTGACGAAGAATTGCTAAAAAAGCCAAAAAGAAAAATGCAGAAAAGGAAATCTAAACCAAACTCTGCATGGGTTATGGCAGATATGCGTGCAGAAGATGGTTCTGTAACACAAATAGGTTGGGAACGTATAGAGTCACTAACTAAAACAATATTACGTAAACATTTTCCGTCTATTTCGATCTATAAAGACCTGATTCAAATTGGTGTTATAAAGGCAGCTCAGGTTATTATGGAAGATCCAGAAAAAGGCGTATATCGTTCTCTCAGAACTTATATTTATACGTGTATTAGAAATGAAATATCAAATTACCTTTACCACACGCATAAGCGCACTCGCGAAACAAGTGAAGGTTTGATGTTTTGTAAGACGAGTTTCAAGCATTCGTCAATTGATAATAAATATATTGATACCGTATTTAGTCGGCTTCCTCGTAAATATAACAGGTATAGGGATTTTATAACATCAGTTATTGCTGTCCTTTCTGATTCAGAAGATGAGTATGATGATAATATGTTATTTAATGAGATAAAACTCAGATGTTCAGAACAAAACATAGAACTCACTGATGATGAAATCAGGGATTGCTTTATGGATTTCATCTTGCCAGTTGAAAAACAGATTTTAACATTGGTTGTAAACGCAATTCTTGTTGACCAACGAACATAGGGGATCTTTTTTATTATGTCTTCAATAGCATCAATCTGTACTGTTATTAAACATGAGTTCAAAGAAATCGAGACGAAGTTGGCATTGTTAGCTTTGTCTAGCAAAAAGCAAAACGAATTTATTGAAATGCTTTATTACATTCTTGAAAATGATACACCATTATTCTTTGAATTGTTTGGTGGTCAATTGCTGAAAATTCCATCAAAGAATGAATTTCTTAAAGCAGAAAATAGCATTAGATTATTTTTATATACAGTTGCACACCTTAATAAGCCAAATCCATTTATTTATACGTCATATAAGTTTGGTATTTATATGGATCGTGTTTATTCAAATTTCATTGATAACTACAATATCTTTATTAAAAACAAGCCTGATAATGAAATAGAGCTTGATGTTACAATAGATGATTTGGAAAAACTCGAAGAAATGTATTATAATGCAAAAGAATCTTTGGAAAAAATAAAAAAAGATTCTGCTTTAAATAAAAGATACAGCAAAGGCAGTGGCAAAAAGAAAGGAGATTCAGACTATAATAGCGAAGATATACCTAACTCTGCGGTTCTTCCTGAAGAAGTTCCAAATGAGGATGCATACTCTTATTTAGAAACTGAATTTGATTATAGCATTGATGAAAATGAGGATTTATCTAATCTTAATGAAGAAAGTGAAGATGATTCTAAGCAATTGTCTTTGTTTTAGAAAATAGGTTATAATCATGGCTACTTATGTGAAAATACCTAAAGACGAAGAAAAAAATGAAACAGTAGAGGTTATTGCCAGCACGATTGAAACCTCATTAAAAAAAGAAGTTGATGCTTTGACAGAACGACAACGTGATGAGTTTTTTAATTGGTTGTGTGGGCGCAGAGAAACGATGCCTGATTTCGTCGAAGGACTCGTAAATAATCTTGCATATAAGATAAACACCTCAATGGGGTTTCTTTGTGCAATGTCTGTTTCTAGGCTATATAAGCTGACTCAGTTTATGAATGATGCAGAGGATATGTTGTTTGATCCGAACATGCTTAAAGCAATGTCAACAAAAGAAATCATGGATGTGTACAAGACAGCATCTACTGTTATTATGCAGACAATGGAATTTATACGACGCTATCTTGCTCAGAATCAGGATGCAATCAATTTTGATACTAATTCTGGTTCGTCTGCTGTTTCTCAGTTGCTATCGACATTACCTCCTGAGAAGTTAGCACAATTAAAAGCACTGTTCCTATCTCAAAGTTAATTGGAGATTTTCATGATTAACGAGGCTCTTTTTTCTTCAGATTCATCTGAGTGGGCGACACCGCAAGATTTTTTTGATAAGTTAAATCAGGAGTTTAATTTTGAAATAGATCCTTGCGCAACAGATGATAACCATAAATGCGATCTTTATTTCACAAAAGAGACAGATGGGTTGAGGCAAGATTGGGGCAATAAACGTGTATATTGCAATCCGCCTTATGGCCGTGGCATTGATAAGTGGGTTGAGAAATGTGCAAAGCATAAAGGATTGGCTGTTATGCTTATTCCTGCTCGAACTGACACAGCTTGGTTTCATAAATTCATATATCATAATTTGAACGCTGAAATCAGATTTATTAAGGGGCGTCTCAAATTTAGTAATTCAAAAAACAGTGCGCCTTTCCCATCTATGGTAATCGTTTTCAGAAATGCATAATTTTTATTTATTTATTTTTTTTTAGGTGCTAATGATGATAGATGCTTCTATTCTCAGTAAATTTTCTAAAGATGAAATAGAGAAAATTATTAAGGCGCTCGAAATAACGCATGATGAAAACAAGAAGCAGATCGAGCCTGTACTTATTAGAGAAATAGAACCGATTG
>JAEEGL010122611.1_pt1 | contig 11230 bp, 10 predicted proteins | sample 9134231 | NCBI WGS metagenome assembly JAEEGL01 (sample SAMN16246548, study PRJNA631951) | gut metagenome | biome: gut microbiome; feature: rumen; material: fiber-attached | host: Bos | place: Iran: Karaj | collected 2018-10
ATAAGGATGCCAATATGCTGAAAGGCGCGATCGTCTTTTCCGACAAGGTCACCACTGTCAGAAGAGACGGGGCGACATGGCATCGTCCTCCACCATACGGCGGTCGCCAGAGAGTAACAGGACTTCCTGACCATTCAGCCACCACATAGAGGCCGAGTTAGAACCAACGGCCAGACGAACGTTCTTGATGTCCTCGTCGCAGTCGATGATGGTGACTGCCCAGAAGAGGACACCATACACCTGCTGACCCCATTTCTCAGCAAAGCGGAAGAGCTTCACGTTGTAGTTTTCGCTATCGAGGGCATGCCAGGTAAGATTCTGAGTAACGGTCTTTACCTCAGGTACTGCAGGAGCTTGCTCTGCACCACGACCGAAGCCTGCAGGTGCCTGCTCCTGTTTGAAGGTGGCCTTCACCTTTTGACCATCCTTTGGAATGATGGTCTGCTGACCCTTGAAGTACTCTCTGTTGAAGTGCTCACGCAGATAAGTGTCGGTGAAGACGGTGTTGCCTGGATTGGGTTTGTCGATGGGCTCCAGAAGCAGCCAGCGACGGATGAAGCCATTGTCGTCAGGCTGAGCGGGAGTAGCCGTTGCCGGTGTAAAGTACTGAGGACGGTTCTTGAACTGGATCCAATCTACTGACACACCAGCATCGCCTTCGCAAGTGATGACCAGATCACTGACACCCTTCGGTGTGAAGGCCAGCGGAGCGGTCATCGTGAGCCACTGGTTACTGTAGTCGCGACGGAACATGGCAGGCATGCCTGCAGGCGTCTCAGGCTTCACGGTCATATCGATCTTGGCGATAATCTTACCATCGGCGCTCTTCTCGCGGATATAGAAAGCGGTATTGTCGGCAGCCTTCGCAGAAATCACCAGATAACCGTCGTTCAGACAGCTGAAATCAATATCCTTATAGCAAATCCAACTGCCTTTCTTGGGCAGGTTAGCCTGGAAGCTGCGGAAGGTGTTGACGGTGTCGATGAGCTGTGTCGTCACATCGGCACTGGCACTGCTATAGCGGTCGATCTCAATCTTCTCGGTTGCCTGGTTGATACCTACGCCACGCATGGTCTGCTTCACTTCCTGAATCGTGCCGTCGGGATTGAAGAACAGCTTTTCGATACATACCGAACGACGTTTGTCGTCACGGGGAGAGAAATGGTTACGATGATAGAACAGATACCACTGACCCTTGTAATTGATAATACTGTGGTGGTTGGTCCAACAGCCATTGTCGTGCTCAGGCATAATCAGTCCCTTATACTCATACGGTCCCATCGGATTCTTACTCATGGCATATCCGAGTACTTCGGTATTCTCCCTCACGTATGGGTAGGTCAGGTAGTAATTGCCATTGTACTCGAATGCGAATGGTCCCTCCGCCTGTCGATTGGGCAGGTCTTTGAGGCAATTCACACCAGACAGCTCGAACTCACGGTCGCCCCACTTGACGGTCTCCGTCGGTGTGTCGTCGGCCAGTTCCTTCATATTGGGCTTGAGTTTGGCACAACGGCCGGCACCCCAGAAAATGTAGGCATTGCCATCAGAAGCCTGAAGCACGCAGGGGTCTATGCCGCTGATTCCCTTGATGTTCTCCGGCTCAGGAATGAACGGACCTTCCGGACTGTCTGCGATGGCAACACCGATGCCGAAGCCTCTACCATCTTTTGGGGCTGATGGGAAATAGAAATAGTACTTCCCGTTTCGTTCGATACAGTCAGGTGCCCACATAGAATAGGAATCAGGTTTCACCCAGGGCACTTTGTTCTGGGTGACAATCACACCATGATCGGTCCAGTCGGTGAGGTTCTCTGATGAGAACACATGGTAGTCCTCCATACAGAACCAGTCCTGCCGCTGTCCTTCGGGCGGGAAGATGTCATGTGACGGATATAGGTACACCTTGTTATTAAACACACGTGCGGTGGGATCAGCAGCGAACTGATCACGAATCACCGGATTCTGAGCCTGTGCCAACAATGGCATTGCCAGAAGACATACGAATAGTTGTTTTTTTATCATGAAGCTTATAGGTTTTGGTTTCTGTGTATATAAACTTATAAATCAAGCGTTGGAGTCTCTGTGTCTGTCGAGTTTGTGGAGGAGGTAGTTGAAGGCTTCCAAGCCAGCCAGCACCAGTACGGTGGCTGCTGTGGCCAACACATACATGCCGCCACCACAGGCAAGACCTATGGCTGCCACCACCCAGACGCCTGCAGCGGTGGTCAGACCTCGAACAATGTTCTCGCTCTTTTGGAAAATAATGGTACCGGCACCGATGAATCCGATGCCTGATACGACCTGGGCAGCTATACGTGACACGTCAAGGCGATGACCAGGCAGGGAGACCACATCCTCAAAGCCGTAGGCCGACACGATCATAAACAGCGCCGAACCTAACGCCACCAGGAAGTGTGTGCGGAACCCGGCCTCCTTGGCACGGTACTCGCGTTCTAAACCAATCACACCACCTAATAAAGCTGCTACGAAGATGCGTAGCACAAATTCCCAAGTCATATCCATAATTAAAATTTCTTTCTATAACAACGATGACGACGGTGCTGGATGGCTTCCAGATACTGCCACTGTGAGAGCACACCCTCGTTGGTCTCCATTTGCGGACCCGTCTCTGCCCATTCGAAACCGTAACGCTGGAACCAGCGGATCAGATCGTCGAAGATCAGGGCATTGGCACCCTTCGCACGATATTCGGGCAGCACACCTATCAGCAACAGATCCACAATCGGCGTCTTGTGCCACTTCAGGATTTTCAAGACATGCCACCAACCAAAGGGGAAGAGGCGTCCGTCGCGTGTCTTCTGAAGAGCACGTGAGAAGGAGGGGAATGTAATGCCGAATCCCACCATCGTATCGCCATCCATAACGGCAGTCAACAGATTCATGTCGGCAATCTTGATATAGTCGTTGACAAGTTTTTTGATCTGACGATCCGACAGTTGGCTGAAACCATACAGGTCCTTATAGGTGGCATTCAACAGGTCGAACACCCGCTTACCATAACCTCCTTCAATCAGTTCTTTACGAGAGAATTTATGTACCCGCAGCCCATAACGGCTCCGAACCAGTTCGGTGATCTTTGAGAACTTCTCGGGCACCTTCTCGGGCACTTTGACCTTACACTCCACGTAGTCATTATCCTTGTTGAATCCGCTCATGCGCTCCATGTGCTGAGGGTAATACGGATAATTATAGTTGATATACATCGTAGATAGCTGATCAAAGCCCTCAACGAGCATACCCTCACGATCGGTATCGATAAAGCCCAGCGGACCTGCTATCTCTGACATGCCTCGCTCGCGTCCCCAGTCCTCAACAGCCTTCAACAGGGCAGTAGAGACCTCTATGTCGTCAATGAAGTCGAACCAGCCGAAGCGCACCTGGTGACAGTTCCAGCGCTCGTTAGCACGGCGATTGATAATGGCAGCTACACGTCCTACGATCTTTCCCTCACGATAGGCCAGGAAATAGGCTGCTTCACAGCATTCGAAGGATGGGTTCTTATCTGAACGCAGTGTAGCCATCTCATCGAAGAAGAGATAGGGCACTGCATATTTATTTCCACGATACAGATCATAGTAGAACTGTACGAATTGTTTGAGTTGATGATGATTCTTTACTTGGTGTATCTCAATCATAATCGTTAGAAGCTAATCGCAAACTTCAATTTGCTGCAAAGGTACAAATAAATCTGCTTTCATGATGTAGCTGCCCATATAAATAATGTTAACTGAGTGCATCGATGTATTCGTAGAGCTTCTTATAGAAGGGGTGACGGGTCATCGTAGAGGCATCGCCCAGGATAATTAGCTTCATACGGGCACGGGTGATAGCTACGTTCATACGGCGCAGGTCACGCAGGAAACCGATCTGTCCTTCGTCGTTGGCTCTCACCAGTGAGATCAGGATGATGTCACGCTCCTGACCTTGGAATCCGTCAACAGTATTCACGCTGATCAGGTGACGGAAAGGCTTGAAGAACTCCTTGTTTTTCAGTAAGCGGCGTAGATACTGTACCTGAGCCCGATAGGGAGAGATCACACCAACATCCAAACGCTCGTCGAGGATGCGCGCCTTACCAATCTTCTCGAAATACTGCTCCAGAGCCAGCAAGGTCAGCTCGGCCTCTGCCTTATTAATACGGCCGAAGCTCTCGCCGACAAAGGTCTCCTTGAAAGAAATGTCACTGTCTTCGGGGAACTCAAACTGTGAGGTGTCTATCCATGACATCGGGATGTCGAGGTCGAGGATGCTGCGGTATTTCACTTCAGGTGCACTCTCTACCTGGTTGCCATAGAACCAGTCGGAGGAGAAACGCATGATCTCCTCGTTCATACGGTATTGCATCTTCAGTAGGGTCACCACCTCAGGTTTGTTTTCAACGATCCGTTCCATCAACGTCTTCCCGAGGCCGGCTTTCAATGCGGCAAAGCTTTTTACCGTTGGCGGCAACTGACAGTGGTCGCCCGCCAGAATGACGCGTGACACCCGTCGGATGGGAATCCAACAGGCAGCTTCAAGGGCTTGGGCTGCCTCGTCGATGAACAGGGTGCCGAACTTCTGACCTTCGAGCAGACGGTTGGCTGAACCTACAAGCGTACAGGCAATCACACGGGCTTCACTAAAGAGCTGGGCGTTGATACGCACCTCGAGTTCTGTGGCGCGCTCTTTCAGACGTTCCAGCTTCTGGTGGTATTTGGCGTCACCCCGTTTGCGGTGACTCCTGAGATCGCGGATTGCCTTTCGGATGGCCCAGAGCAATTCATAGTCGGGGTGGGCCTCAAAGCGCCGCTCATAGGTAAAGGAGAGCATCTTGTCGTTGACGCGAGTGGGATTGCCGATACGCAACACGTTGATGCCACGATCCACCAGCTTCTCTGAGATCCAGTCAACTGCCATGTTACTCTGTGCGCAGACCAGTACCTGGTTCTCCCGTCTCAATGTCTCATAGACGGCTTCTACGAGTGTCGTGGTCTTGCCAGTACCTGGAGGACCGTGGACAATAGCCACATCCTTAGCTCGGAGCACCTTGTTTACTGCCTCCTCCTGCGTAGCGTTCAGATAAGGGAAGTGGAGCGGAGCAAATGAGAAGCTCTCGGCTTTCTGATGCGAATAGAACAGGTCGCGCAGATAGCTCAATCGTCCTTTGCCTTTCATCACGCGGTCGAGGGCATCGAACATCATCTTATAGCTGGTCTCATCGAAAAAGAGTTGCACACCGACATGCTCAGTTCCCTGTACGTCGATCAGTTTCCCGTTGTCGGGAACGGCAATCACCATTCTGTCGCCATCGACATAGCTCACAGAGGCCGTGAAATTGAAGTACTTAATTTGGTTGTTCTCATCGATGCGGAAAAAAGTCACAGGTCTTCCGAACTCGAAGTTATGTTCTATCTCTTCATCGTCCTGCCGGAACACCTCAACCACCAACTGGTTCAGCGAGTTATAATAGCTCCTGCCCATCTTCAGGGGATACCAGGCATCGCCACGTTTAACCTTCCGCTGCAGACCCATTTCTTCGGTCTGTTTGCGGAAAGCTTCTTTCTCGGCCTGATACTCCATCTGGAGTAAAAGCCGTTGCTGTTGGAGTGCCAAAATGGGCGAAACCTGTTGATTTTCCATAATTGGCTGCAAAGTTACAAATATTTTTTGTAACTTTGCAGCCAAATTCATTAAAATGAAACAGATACTGTTAATAAACGATGTTGTAGGCTACGGAAAAGTAGGAATGGGCGCGATGCTCCCAATCCTTTCTTATCTGGGCATTCCTACCTACAGTCTGCCCACGGCACTTGTGTCGAATACGCTCGATTATGGGAAGTTTAACATCCAGGATACGACCGAATATATAAAAGGTACGTTACCAGTATGGAAAGAACTGGGTTTCTCCTTTGATGCTATCTGCACCGGCTTGATGTTCAGCGAAGAACAGGCCAAGCTCGTGGCAAACTATTGTGAGGAGCAGGGGAGAGTCGGCACGACGGTCTTCGTCGATCCGATCCTGGGTGATGGTGGACGGCTTTATAATGGCATGACCGAGCGTCAGGTGGAGTTGATGCGTGAGATGGTATCTGTGGCTCATCTGACCTTCCCGAACTATACTGAAGCCTGTTACCTTACGGGCACCCGTATCAAGATGGGTGGTATCAGCTGGGAAGAAGCTGGCGACTTGCTTGATGGACTGAGAGAGATTGGTGCAAAGTCAGCGCTGATCACCAGCTGTAAGATTGATGGCAAGAACTCTGTGGCTGGCTATAATCATTTTGACGACAGCTATTTCCATCTGGACTATCATGAGATTCCCGGTCTCTTCCATGGAACGGGCGATATCTTCTCTGCCGTCCTCATCGGTCATCTGCTAAATGGGGAGTCGCTGAAGATCAGCACCCGTCATGCTATGGATACCGTCTTCCGTATGATCGATCGCTATCGTGATACCGATGACAAAAATCGAGGCATCCCTGTGGAGAAATGCCTCGACCTTCTATCTTTAGAAGATGATCTTGGATAGCGGTAATTTCAGATAGTGGATAATAATCTCTACAATCTCGTCCTCGGTATGTTCATCAGCATTGATCACGAGGTCATAATTGCGCGTGTCATAGCGTGAAGAACCTGTGTATTTTTTCACGTAGTTCTCACGACTCTCATCCACCTGATCGATAATGGCTTTTGCCTCCTCGGCTGTGATCTTCTGTTTCTGCATCACTCTATCTATGCGATGTTGCATCGATGCCTGAATCAGAACGCTCAGGTGATTGGGATGGTCACGGAAGATATAGAAACCGCTGCGGCCTGCAATGACACAGGAGCCATCGGCAGCGATACCTTTCAGAATCTCTGTCTCTGCCTTGAAAATTTCATCTGTAATCAGAAAATCAGGCATGCTTGAATAGTCGGGGAGCACCTGTGGCGCCACGAAATTAGGCATCAACATCATGCTGCGCTTGAATTCTGCCCACCAGTTATGCTTCTGACCTTTCAGCCGTTCAATCTCATCGGCAGTAAGATTATATTTCTTTTTTAACTGCTGGATGACTGACTTGTCGTAGAAAGGTACTTCAAGTCTTTCTGCCAGTTTCCTACCGATAGTTCTACCACCCGAACCAAGTTCGCGGTTAATCGTAATCACAAAAAGTTCATCTTGTTTCATCTTGTCCTCTGGTTAGTACAGCGCAAAGATAAACATTTATTTTGAAACAATGATATTTTTAAGGCAGATTTTTTGAAATATAGGGAATTTTTTGTAATTTTGCCCCATCATGGTATGCTTACATCCTTTAAATACAGATATACAGAAGCCCGTGCATTTCACTGATCCTTTCTGCTACGAGCCCCATCCTCTATGCCTGTTGGCGGCAGAGGAGGTGAAGCAGGAAATTACCCGCATCAATCCCTTGGAGGGGAAGATGTTTGGAGTGCTGGTGGTGGAGTCGGCAGAAGGGTTGGCTTTCCTGGCGGCTTACTCTGGACTGTTGGAAGGACGTAACGACTGGCCGTATTTTGTGCCGCCTGTATATGATGCCCAGCAGCCCGATGGCTATTTCAAAACCAGGGAGCGTGAGATCATGCAGTCGGAGGCGCATAAGGAAATGTCACAGGAACTCCAGACGTGGCTTTTTCATCAATATCAGCTGTTGAACGGGCGTGGTGAGGTGAAGGATCTTGTTGAAGTATGGCAGGACTACCATTGCTCTGCCCGCATCCGGAGCAGATATCCGTTACCCCCTGGCGGTACGGGCGACTGCTGTGCACCGAAACTCCTGCAATACGCTTATCTTCACCATCTGGAACCCGTCTGTATGTCCGAGTTCTGGTGGGGTGATTCGCCCAGGAGTCTGATCAGGCATCATGGTCATTTCTATCCTGCCTGTCGCGGGAAGTGTAAGCCGGTATTGACCTGGATGTTACAGGGGCTCGATGTCGATCCGCATCCGGAGACTGCCCATGCTCCCCGTCAGGAACCTGAAGTGGTGTATGAAGACGAGGCAATGGCTGTACTCTTCAAGCCTGCTGGTATGTTGAGCGTGCCGGGGAAGACCGACGACTATTCCGTGGCCACCTGGGCACAGTCACAGTGGTCGGATGCACTGCTGGCTCATCGGCTCGATATGCTCACGTCGGGTATCATCGTAGCAGGTAAGACGATGGAGGCTTATCAGCATCTTCAGACGCAGTTTACCGACAGGACGGTCAAGAAGAAATATCTCGCCATTGTGGAGGGTACGCCTGCGAAGGAACATGGAATCATCGATCTGCCCCTGGCATCCGATCCGATGAACCGTCCTCTTCAAGTGGTTGACCATGAGAAGGGTAAGCGTGCCATCACCGAATATCGTGTGTTGCAGGCTGGACAACAAAGTCTGTTGGCACTCTATCCCCATACGGGCCGCACCCACCAGTTACGTATGCACTGTGCCCATCCTGAAGGGCTGGGTTGTCCGATTGTGGGAGATGAACTCTATGGTGAGAAAGCCGACCGCCTCTATTTGCAGGCGCAAGCCATCACCTTCGTCCATCCCACGACGGAGAAGCGGATGCACTTTGAGTTACCCTATCCATTTGAACAATTTTATCCCTATTAATATTAACTCTAAAAACAATCAAGTTATGGTTAAGCACATTATCCTCTGGACATTGAATCCAGAACTCTCTGAAGAAGAGAAGAAGCAAGTGAAGGCCGGTATCAAGGCAGGTTTGGAAGCACTCGTAGGTAAGGTACCAGGACTGATCGACGTGAAGGTACATATCGATGGCCGTCTGGCTTCATCGAATGCCGACGTGATGCTCGACAGTACCCTCGAGAGCGAAGAAGCACTGAAGGGTTACGCCGTTCACCCCGAGCATGTGGCCGTTGCCAACGGCAAAGTACGCCCCTATACCGTACAGCGTAGTTGTCTCGACTTCGAAATCTGACAGTGAAATCCCGTCATCATGATGAAGCGAATAACACCATATTTGCTCACCGCCATCTTTCTATGCAGCACCACCGTTGTCCGGGCACAGATCTTCGACGGCCAGCATAAGTATGACGGTGAGCACAAGAACGAGATAACATCCTATATTATAGGAGGTTACAACATCGTGACGGAAGGGTTTGGCGGACTGGAGGTATCCTATAAGCGTCATCTTACCGACCGCTGGCACTTGGGGGGCGACGCTGAGGCACAGTTCGGCAAGCAGCTCTATTCTATAGGTGTTCAGGGAGGCTACCGCCTGCCGGTAGGCTGGAGTAATTTCTACTTTAACGTTATGGCTTTGCTCAACCGTTACGAGCGCTGGAATGTTAATGAGACCATCGCCAACATGTCGGTGATTTGGGAGATGCCCTATTTCCACTTTCGCCTTGGCGGTGTGTATCTCCACTATAGTATGGAGGATTTTGGCTATACCGAACCTCCGATTATGATCCTAGGAACAGGCGTCCATATCCGTCCACGATGGAACCCATGGAACATCGGACTTTTCCTCCGTAACTACGATGATTATTTTTATGACGGATGGAACATCAACTGGGGTCTGAACTTCTACTCCCCCCTCTACAGGGACATGCAACTCTTTGGCGAGTTCAACATCCGCCCGGCAGGCAGTTTGAACCAGTTGGCTACCAGATATGAGTATTCAGGAAAGTTAGGTATTAAATACGTATGGTAATATGAAGAAGCAAAGATATACACTGATAGCTGCTATGGCGAGCCTGTTGTTCATTTCGTGCGATAAGATCAGTCCCACTGGTATCCTCATTGCAGAAACAGCTGTCGAGGACCGTATAAAAATGTCATACGAGTATTTTTCCAGGTATATGGATGAGGAGAGGGAAATCTTTGCACCCGATCAAGACGAATATACCTTCCTGGTGGGCGCCGACAGTCACCTGACGAATGACGATGGCCGTTTGCGCGAGATGATGCAGAACTCTCTTGACCACGACGATCTCCTGATGGCTCACTTGGGCGATATTGCAGACACCAAGGCCGAATATTACGTCCGCTTGGAAGACTTACTGACTGAATACAAGAGAAAGTGGGCCAGGAAACATTACAAGACGGTCTTTGTCGGAGATAAAGATGATCCTTCCCAGGTGATATCTGATGATTTATATTTCTATATAGATACCGTAACGAACACGCCCTACGCCTTGGAAGATCTGAAATATCCCTTCTATCCTGTGGTAGGTAACCACGACATCACCCATAGCGGCTGGGCCTTGTGGGCGAACCTCTTCCATACCTCTTTCTATAGCATCTATGTCATAGTAAGTGAATTCCAAGATACAAGGGTTGTGGACAATTTCATCTTCCTCGATACGGCCAACGCCACCCTCGGGCGTGAACAGGTCAATCTGATTGAACAGAATGTACTCACTCCTGATGAACAGGCTGAGATTGGATTGCAAGTCCGCAATACATTCGTTTTCAGCCATACGAGCATCTTCCACGTCTCAACCACGGAGTTAACCTCCTCTTTCGCCCGTGAGGAGACTTACTTCCTGCTGGACCAGATCAAGAAATGGAACGTTGATATCGCTTTCTTCGGACATGTTCACGAATGGGATGAACGCAGAAATGGCAATACGCAATTCCTGACACTCCAAACAATGTGCGAGAAAAACAATCCCGGCCCTGGTGATTATCTCGTCCGTGTTCACGTCAAGAAAGACGGCACCCTCAGTTGGGAGCGCGTCCACATGAACTATACAAAGCCCTGATATAAATAAAATCACCTCCCGAAGATCATTTCGGGAGGTGGATAGAAGGGAAAAGTAAAAACTGGTGTGTTTTACTTTTTATTTCTTGTTCAAAGCGAGGTCGATAGCAACGGCTACAGATACAGTAGCACCTACCATCGGGTTATTACCCATACCCAGGAAGCCCATCATCTCTACGTGAGCAGGTACTGAAGAAGAACCTGCAAACTGAGCGTCAGAGTGCATACGACCCAGCGTATCAGTCATACCATAAGAAGCAGGACCGGCATCCATGTTATCTGGGTGCAGGGTACGACCTGTATCACCACCAGAAGCAACTGAGTAGTAAGGCTTGCCAGCGAGCACGCGCTCCTTCTTATAGGTACCAGCTACTGGGTGCTGGAAACGTGTTGGGTTGGTAGAGTTACCAGTGATAGAAACGTCAACGTTCTCCTTCCACAGGATAGCCACACCCTCACGTACGTCGTCGGCACCATAGCACTTCACCTTCAGACGGTTGGG
>JAEEGL010361929.1_pt1 | contig 11230 bp, 5 predicted proteins | sample 9134231 | NCBI WGS metagenome assembly JAEEGL01 (sample SAMN16246548, study PRJNA631951) | gut metagenome | biome: gut microbiome; feature: rumen; material: fiber-attached | host: Bos | place: Iran: Karaj | collected 2018-10
TAAGATGAAGAAGGCACGCTTCTTCATCGTCTACACCCATGCTAACGGAAAACTCTTCGGAGGCAATGACTATTTCGCCATTCCCCACTACCCACTCAACCCACGCCGTTTCCAAATCGGCGTCAGTGTCGACTTCCTCAATTAAGAATTAAGAGGTAAGACCAGGAGTTGCGGTGCCATTAGCATAGTTCGAAGCAGAGCCTCGGAAAAACTGAAAACTGAGAACTGAAAACCATGTTGAGAGAACGACATACAGCCATCAAAGGCAAAACAGTACTCTACGTGGCACTGTTGGCGTTGACCATCGCGATGATGGTCATGCTCAGCCGTTGTGACCAACCCATCGTGTTGGCAGATGACAGACCCAGCGGAGGTGACACCTTGGACATCGCCATCGAATATTCGCCCATTACCTACTACAGTTACGATGACACGCTCGGAGGCTTTGACTACGACCTGCTACGGTTGGTGTCACAGTTCAGCGGACGCCCCATGAACTTCCATCCCATCGTCACACTTGCCAAGGGACTTGAGGGTTTGGATGACGGCGTCTACGACGTACTGGTGGCGCAGTACCCTATGACTGCAGCAGGACGAGAGCGTTACCTCTTCACCAGTCCGATTTATATCGATAAACAAGTGCTGGTGCAACAGGCAACCACGGGAGTGAGAAGACAGTTCCAACTCGCAGGCGAAACCGTCTGGGTCGTCAAGGGGTCGCCCATGAAAGAACGCATCGAGGGACTCAGCCGAGAGATGGGAGACACCATACATGTCATGACCGACTCCATACATGGCGCCGAACAATTGATGATGCGAGTGGCATCAGGAGAAATCAAATTTGCCGTCGTCAACCAGAGCATAGCACGAGCGATGGCAAGCAAACTCAAAGGACTCGATGTCTCGGTTGACATCAGCCTTTCGCAGTTCCAGGCATGGGTCTTGCGTAAGGACAATCAAACACTCTGCGACAGCATCAACTCATGGCTTGACCATATCAAAGCCAATAAACCCATCTACGAACCACTAAACAACCGATATTTCAATTAACTCTCAACTTCTCCACTTCTTCACTCGTAACTGAAAACTGAAAACTGAATTTTCTAACAGCGCGAAGCGCGGTCTTAATTCTTAACTCTTATGAATAGATTTCTCACATTCTGCATCCTCCATTGCGCCTTGTGTTTTGCAATGGCGCAAGTCGATGAGACAACCCCCGAAGGTATGAATCGCCTCTCATGCACCAGCATCATGGTGGGCAAGAACGCCTCGACCGATGGCTCGGTCATGACATCACACACTTGTGACTCCTGGTACCGAACCTGGATGACCATGACACCCGCACGCGACTACGACCGCGACACCGTCACCGCCATCTACAGCGAACGTATGCACACCCAGTCGCCACTCGACAGCACCAAGATGCATGTGCGCGGCGTCATCCCCCAGGTGCGACACACCTACCGATTCCTCGACACCGCATATCCCTGTCTCAACGAGAAGCAGTTGGCGATAGGAGAGACTACCATTGGAGGCCGCGACACACTCCGAAACAAGAAAGGACTTTTCACCATCGAGGAGCTGCAACGCATCGCACTCGAACGATGCGCCACAGCACGCGATGCCATACGCCTCATGGGGCAGCTCGTCAAACAGTACGGCTATGGAGACAGTGGCGAGTGCCTCACCATCGCCGACAAGAACGAGGTCTGGATATTCGAGGTCTTTGGCGAGGGACCCAAGAGGGTTGGGGGCGTGTGGGCAGCACAGCGCATACCCGATGACGAGATTGCCGTCTCGGCAAATATCTCGCGCATCGGACGACTCGACCTCAACGACAAGGACTACTTCATGGCCAGCGATAATGTCTTTGACGTGGCCAAGCAACTGAAATTGTGGGATGGAAAGACCGAGTTCAGCTTCTGGCGCGTATATAGCGGCGGAAACTACATGAAACAGACCAAGAACTACAGCGTGCGCGAACACTACATTATGGATGTCCTGGCACCTTCACTATGCTTGAGCGACACCGTCGAGGAACTCCCCCTGAGCGTCAAACCTGACAACAAGGTCAGCCCGCAGCAAGTGATGCAGTTGTTGGGAAGCTACTATGAGGGCACCGACAAGAACCTGAGCGGACGCAATCGCATACCCAACCCCAAACGCCGCGATAAGCAGGGCAATTTGGTCGAGAACGAGCCCGACTCTATCGTCTCGCCCGTGAGCAACCCCTGGATGCGGCCCGATGAAATCAACATTTACTATGCCAAGGGCGACTCTGCGATGAAGAACATCCGCACCGTCAGCGTCTCGTGGTGCGCCTACAGCACCGTCATTCAGCTGCGTTCCTGGCTGCCCGACGAGGTGGGAGGCGTCTGCTGGATGGCGCTCGACAACCCCGGCGAAAGCCCACGATTCCCCATCTTCAGCGGCACCACCGAACTGCCCAAGATGCTGCAAATCTGTGGCCAGCACACCGACCGCGACGATGCTGCACTTTGGCATTACCGCAAGGCAAACCGTCTGGCTACCGTCCGCTGGGGCACCTACCGCAAGAAACTCGAGCCAATGCGCGACTATTTTGTCGACAAGGGAATGCGCGAACTCCCCTTCGTTGAGCAGACCTGGCAGAGCCTCAACGCCACCGACCCCAAGGCAGCCCAGCAGATGCTCAACGGCTACGTCGCCGACTTCTTCGGCGCCACCATCCTCCGCTGGGATGAGCTCGCCCGCTACATCTGGCGCCAGCAATGGACCGGCTTCTAGCAATTAGTCTTGACCAAAGACCCGACTCCCAAGAGCAGCGCCGTTAGTGTAGTCCGAGGCTCCGCCTCGGAAAAAACAGGCAACTGAAGACTGAAAACTGACCTTTTACACTAAAATAATTTGAAAAGTGTACTTTTCCCTTGCCAAATTTATTTGAAAAGTGTAATTTTGCACCCATAAAATCATTTGAAAAGTGTAAAAGGCGATGTTATACAGGAAAATTCAGTCATATATAACAGACTATCTAAAAGGGAATTCGGACAAGATTCTCATTCTTGAGGGCGCTCGCCAAGTGGGTAAATCATTTATTATCCGTGTGGTGGGGCAACAATTGTTTAAGCATTTCATCGAATTGAATTTTGTAGAGGACGATGAACATGAGCAATTGTTTAAGAACATACACTCTGCCGAAGATTTTTACTTGACATTGAGCATGGTGGCTGGCGCAAGGCTTGGCGACGCTACTGACACACTCATTTTTCTGGACGAGATACAGCATTATCCGCAGTTCCTAACCTTACTGAAATTTTTTAGGCAAGATAATCGGTATCGCTTCATTGCTAGTGGTAGTCTGTTAGGTATCTCTCTGCGACAGACAACTTCAATCCCTGTTGGCAGTATTATCCGCAAGGAGATGTATCAACTTGATTTTGAGGAATTTCTTATTGCCAATGGATTTGGTGACGAGGCCATTAAGCAACTGCACAATAGCTTCCTCAACAAGCAGGGATTGACCGAGAGCCAACACCAACATTTGCTCAATCTCTTCCGACGCTATCTCCTTGTGGGGGGGATGCCAGACGCGGTCAATGAGTATCTGGATAGCCACAACATCGTAAAGGTGCGTGAGATTCAAAATGCCATACAAGATTTGTATGGTGCAGACGCTGCTAAATATGAGAAAGAACAGGCAAAAAACCTGCTAATCAAGCGCATTTATGACATGATACCATCACAGATGGAGAACAAGAAAAAGCGCATTGTTGCCAAGGACATTCAAGGGAAGAACGGTGACCGGTTTAATCGCTATCAAGAAGAATTTGAATATCTGATTTCATCAGGCATAGTCCTAGATGTACATGCTATCAGCAACCCCAAATTCCCATTGGCCGAATCGGTTCAAAAGAATCTTCTCAAGCTCTATTTAAATGATGTCGGTTTGTTGACTGCTCAGCTGTTTCATCACAATTTGCGGCCTGTTCTGGAGGATATTCGTAGCATTAACCTCGGAGCGGTTTATGAGAGTGTAGTGGCTCAAGAGCTCAGGTCACACGGCCTAAGGTTGTTCTATTATGACAATCGTCAGAAAGGTGAGGTAGATTTCTTGGTTGACGACTATGATAACCTGAGCATTCTGCCCGTCGAAGTCAAGTCAGGCAAAGGATACACTCTGCACAGTGCCCTCAGCAACCTGTTGGAGACACCTGACTATCATGTCAATAATGCAGTGGTTCTGTCCAATGAACGAGAAGTATCCATTCGGGACAAAGTCATTTATATGCCCGTCTACTATGCCATGTTTTTAGGACAGGAACGATCGGCAGATCAAAATGACCCTGCATATCTTTTTTGATTCTGCCAACCATCAATGCTTGATGTTAATGTTGACTAGATTATATTTCTGACATGTCATTTTGGAGCAGATTTATTAACCGCAATGAAACCGGCAACGTGAACACTGCTGGTCGTGACCCCAAGCGCTATGCACTTGTCGATGCAGAAGTGGGCATCAGAAACCACAAGGTGCAAGACATTGGGGCACTACGACATGATGATGCCGTCTTTCACCAATCTTCGAGAGAGGCGTTGCTTGACTTCCTGAATGGCATTGACTATCTGTGCGGGCATAACATCATACACCACGATGCAAAATATCTCTTCGGCGAAGCAGACCAGCCATGGATGCTAGTCGACACGCTCTACCTCTCGCCACTGCTCTTTCCCGAACGACCCTACCACCGACTGGTCAAGGACGAAAAGCTGGTCAGTGACGAGATGAATAACCCCGTCAACGACTGCAAGAAGGCGCGCGAACTCCTGTTTGACGAGATTGAAGCTTGGAACGCTTTGCCTGTGACCAAACAATACATTTTCAGTGCTTTATTGACCCAGGTTCTAGAGTTTAGCGGCTTTATGAGCATGGTGGGAGCATCAAGTGCCAACGAAACGCCATCGACACTTATTCGAGATTTCTATCATGGCAGAATCTGCCAACATGCCGACTTAGACTCGATCATCAAGCAATATCCCGTTGAACTGGCATACGCCCTCGTACTGATTGACACCACCGACAAGCGTTCGATTACTCCAGGATGGGTGTTGCGCAACTTCCCAGAGGTGGAGAACGTGATCCACTTACTGCGTCACACCCCATGTCAACAAAAGTGTGACTATTGTAATGTGCAGTTGGACATACATCATAATCTGGAGCATTTCTTCGGGTACACACAATTTCGAACATTCGATGGCGAGAGTTTGCAGGAGGATGCAGTGCAAGCGGCAGTCGATGGTAAGTCGTTGTTGACAATCTTCCCAACGGGCGGTGGCAAGTCGCTCACATTCCAGTTGCCGGCACTGATGGCTGGGCAGGCTATGCACGGATTGACTGTGGTCATCTCACCATTGCAGTCGCTCATGAAAGACCAAGTGGACAATCTCGCAGACCGGGGTATTATCGATGCAGTGACTATCAATGGTATGCTTGACCCCATTAGCCGCGCGTTGGCGATACAACGTGTGAATGACGGAGAGGCATCACTTCTCTATATAGCACCCGAAATGCTTCGCTCCAAGACCATCGAGACCATTCTCATGAGACGCCATGTCGTGCGATTTGTCATCGATGAGGCTCACTGCTTCTCGTCGTGGGGACACGATTTTAGGGTTGATTATCTATACATAGGCAAGTTCATCAGCAATTACCAACAGGCTAAACGACTTGGCCAGCCCATTCCAGTCTCATGCTTCACGGCTACGGCCAAGCAGAAGGTGATACAAGATATCTGCGACTATTTTAGGACCACTTTGGGACTGGAACTGAAACTGTTCGCCTCAAGGGCAACAAGAAAAAACCTACGTTATGCTGTCATACATGCCGATACTAACGAGGACAAGTATCAGAAACTGCGGGCACTGGTTACCGAACATCATTGTCCAACTATCATCTACGTCTCACGCGTGAAGCGTACAATGGAGTTGGCGACGAGATTGTCGCGCGACGGATTCAAGGCTTTGCCCTTTAATGGGCAAATGGATTCTGACCAGAAGGTTGCCAACCAGGATGCGTTCATGACCGACCAAGTGGGAATCATCGTCGCCACTTCGGCTTTTGGCATGGGGGTGGACAAGAAGGATGTGGGACTAGTCATACATTATGACATCTCCGACTCACTGGAGAACTATGTGCAAGAGGCTGGGCGAGCGGGACGTGACCCACAGTTCGATGCCAAGTGCTTTGTGCTTTATAGCGACGGCGACTTGGACAAACACTTCATTTTGCTCAATCAGACCAAACTTAGCATCAGCGAGATACAACAGGTGTGGAAGGCGGTCAAAGACTTCACCAAACAACGACCCAGGGTGTGTTGTTCGGCATTGGAAATCGCACGGCAAGCGGGATGGGATGACACGGTAGGAGACATTGAGACGCGCGTGCGCACTGCATTGTCGGCATTGGAGCAGAGTGGGTATATTGAGCGAGGAAACAACGTGCCTCATGTCTATGCCACGGGAATCACAGTCAAGAATATGGACGAGGCGAGACAGCGCCTCGCCGAGTCGCCACTGTTCAGTACCGATGAGCTTGAGCGGGCGGTGCGCATTATAAAGTCGCTCATCTCAAAGAAGGCCATCGCCAAAGTGACAGACGCAGAATCAGAGTCGCGTGTCGACTACTTGGCCGACATTTTAGGACTAACCAAACAAGATGTGGTGTCGGCAGTCGAACGCATGCGACAAGAAGGCATACTCGCTGACTCTAAGGATATCACGGCATATCTTTATGACAACGACACCAGCGAGCGAAAGTCACGTGCACTGCTTGAACGATTTGCGCGCTTGGAACGGTATATCTTGACCAACATCCCCGACAAGTCGTGGCAGATAACCTACAAGCAATTGAACGACAATGCAGTGAACAATGGTATAAATACAGCTTGCGAGAAGGACATTCGCACACTGCTTTACTTCCTCACTGTCAAAGGATATATGCGCAAAACCGAGGATGCCGCACACAACTTGGAATTGTCCAGACAGGCCGACACTGAAAAGACCATCGACAGATTTGAGAAAAGACTGGGAATCTGCCAGTTCGCAGTCGAATGGCTATACCAACTCGCAGCTAAACACGATAAGGACGAAGACGAAAAACATGCCCTGTGCTTTTCAATCGTCGAACTGCTCAAAGAAATGCGACAGAGCAATCAGTCACTCTTTGCATCGCAAACCGAGATAGACCTCGAGGATGTCGAGGAGGCATTGCTCTATCTTTCCAAAATTGGAGCACTTAAACTAGAGGGTGGGTTTATGGTTCTGTACAACGCCATGGATATCACTCGCATCAAGGACAACAAGTTCCGATACAAAATGGAGGATTACCGCATGCTCGATGAGTTTTATAAGCTGAAGATGCAGCAGATACACATTGTCGGAGAGTATGCCAATCTGATGGTGCGAGACTATGATGCTGCACTTCAGTTCGTTCAGGATTACTTCCAGATGGACTACAAGAAGTTTGTCGCGCAATACTTCAAGGGAGAACGAGTCAACGAAATCAAGCGAAACGTCACGCCTGGGAAATATGAGCAACTCTTCGGGCAATTGTCACGATGTCAGATGGACATCATTCAGGACAAGCAGTCGAGATGCATCGTCGTGGCGGCTGGGCCAGGTAGTGGAAAGACACGTGTGCTGGTACACAAACTGGCGTCATTGCTCATGCTCGAGGATGTCAAACACGAACAACTGCTAATGCTCACCTTCTCACGTGCAGCCGCAACCGAGTTCAAGCAGCGACTCATCGATCTCGTTGGCAATGCCGCACACTTTGTCGAGATTAAGACCTTCCACTCTTATTGTTTCGACTTGCTGGGACGCATAGGAACACTCGAGGGAGCAAAGGATGTCATCGCACGAGCCACAGCGCTCATCAACCAGGGTGAGGTAGAACCCAACAGAATCAGCAAGCACGTTTTGGTCATCGATGAGGCACAAGACATGAGCAAAGAGGAGTATGGGCTGATTACCGCTCTGATGACACATAACGAGGATATGCGCGTTATTGCAGTTGGTGATGATGATCAGAACATCTTCGAGTTCCGTGGGTCTGACTCAAAGTATATGCTACAGCTGGCACGAGACTATGAAGCACGCATCATCGAGATGACCGAGAACTTCCGCAGCTCACAACATGTCGTCGATTTTGCTAACGCTTTCGCACGCTCACTGGGACATAGGCTGAAAAGCACGCCCATTATCTCGATGAGTGAACACCCAGGATGGGTGTCGGTCACACACCATCGGTCATTGTATATGTACAATCCACTGGTCGAGCATTTGTTGAAGCAGCGGGGGGCGGGGACGACATGCGTGCTCACCCAGACCAACGAAGAGGCGGTCATCATCGTAGCGCTCTTGCGGAGAAAGGGCATAAATAGCAAACTTGTCCAGTCTCTTGATGGATTCAGGTTTGTTAACCTGGCCGAAGTGAAATACTTCCTCAAGCAGATTGATCGACGACGAACCACACCCATCATCACAGAGGCCTCATGGCAACAAGCCAAACAGGCGACATGGGCGCGCTATGGTTCAAGCCAAAGCATCGGATACCTGAAGAACTGCCTCGAGGTGTTCGAGCAGATTAACCGCACCAAGTACTACAATGACTTCAGCGAGTTCGTCTTCGAGTCTTCGGTTGAGGACTTCTGTGACTTCTCGGGCCAAGATGTAGTCGTATCGACTATACACAAGGCCAAAGGCAGGGAGTTTGACGATGTCTACATGCTTATTGCCGACCAGTTTGGCAAGGATGCGGCACTCATGCGCCGTTACTATGTGGGCATGACCCGAGCCAAGAAACGACTCTTCGTCCACACCAACGGCAACTGCTTTGACTGTCTGCCCGCCGATCGGCACATCATCGACCCAAACCAGTACCCCTTGCCCGAAGAAATCGTCTTGCAGCTATCACACCGCGATGTCTATCTGAGTTTCTTCAAGTGGCACAAACGCGATGTGCTGCAGCTCCGCGGCGGCGACCCCTTGGAACTTGTTGACAATATCTTCTACGACGCAACCCGACACCCTGTTGCCCAACTGTCCAGCGCCATGCAACAAACCCTTTCCCAATGGCAAGAACGCAGATACACTGTTACTGCGGCATCCGTGCGCTTCGTCGTTGCGTGGAAACCCAAGGATTCAACCAAGTCCGACTCCGAGACCGCCGTCCTCCTCCCAGACCTCACCCTCACAATTCCTCTAGAAGGCTAAGGGAACTCTACTTAACTCCCTATAACTACTTAACTCCCTATAACTACTTTAAATACACCTTCTGAGTACTTTCGCACTTCATAAAGGAACTCTCACTTTCATAATTAACAAAAAATAATCTCGTGATTTTTGTTGAAACCTCAACAATTATTTGTAAATTTGCGAAAATTAATTTTTTAGTAACCAAATTATAATTATTTCTTATGAAAAAACTTTTACTGATTTCTGTTGCTGCCCTGTTTGCTCTCACAGGCAGCGCACAACTGGTTGAGCAGGCCGTTGATCGTGAGAATACCGAAGTGGGAACTCTCAAAGCTCCCGCCCTCAACGATGACGAGCTTCCCGCTGCTGCTTATCTGGTCCCTCAAGCCACTTTCTTCTCGAGCTATGCCAAGAGTTGCTACAACTTGACCAATCCCGCACTGAGCGTGCCCGCCTTTGCCGATCTGACCTTCACAAATATGTCGACAGGTGCCACCAGCTACCTCTGGAAGTATGTCAAATCGGGTGAAGAGTATGACTTCGTCGATCCCTTTACCAACAGTACTGAGGAGAACATCACGGTGAACTATGCTTATCCTACCGCTACCACAATCGAGGCTCCAGTACTTACTGCTACCAATGAAGCAGGTGAATCTGTAACTGACTTGTTGACAGGCAGCCCGAAGTATATGCGCGTGGGCAATGCCCGACTGAAAGGTAATGCTAATTCTGAATACACCTATTATGGCTGGTGCAATGTCTCGACCAAGGCCGGTACGATGTACTATAGCACTGGCCGTTACTGCACTAACCATGAGAGTTCGAACACGGCTTGGGGCAACTCGACCAACATGACCAACACGTCGCTGCGAGGATTCGGTGAACTTTACTACAAACCCGCACGCCCCTACGCATTGTACGGATTCGCATGCCACATGCGTGAGGTGACGACACTGACCAAGCCCGTCACGTTGACCATCTACAAGGTGTCGGTCAAGAGCAACGGCTACCTCAAGGACATTGAAGAGGTGCTATGCACACAGACGTTGACTTTCGACAACTTTGAGGCGGCTGGTACGTCGCGTGTTTATATGTTGTTTGACCAACTGGTTGACGCCAAGACCGGCGAGGTGGTCGAGGGCTATACCATCGACTTCCCAATCATGGTGGCTGTGACTATCCCTGAAGACGACACCACGACTCAGATGGGTGCATACTATACCGCTACTACCGTCGACTTCCCGACTCACAACTATGTGATCCTCAACGGTACCGATGCCGATGGCAATGAGGTCAAGGGCATGTTCCGTCAAGCAGGTGTGAACTATGCCAATGGTACTAAGGCCCGCGCTTACGCCGCTTTCAGTCTGCTCGGCGCATTCCAGTATGTGTTTGACGAGCAGATGGGCAACGAGAACACCCTCGAAGCTCCCGCCGAAGGCATCACCGAGAGCTACACGCTCAAGTCGAGTGTACCTTACGAGGACGAGTTGGGGCTGGAGACCAACTGGACGGCTACTCAGGCCGACGGCACGGAACTGCCCGAATGGATCACTGTGAACCTGACCGACAACTATCAGATTGTCGATGGCGAAAAGGTCTATCAGAATGAGACCACGGCCGAGGTCATGGTCAATGCCAACAACATGCGCAGCGAGGAACGCACCTGCGACGTCAAATTGGCATTCATTGGCGGTGAATATACCATCCATGTGAGCCAGGAAGGTGTCACTACTACCGGTATTCAGAATGTGGTTGCAGCACAGGATGACGCCAACCTTCCCACCTACAACATGATGGGACAGCGCGTCGGTGCTGATGCCAAGGGTCTCTTGATCCGCGGTGGCAAAAAAGTCGTGATTAAGTGAGAGCAAAATTGAGCTCGCTCAAATTTTGCCGAACGTGAACGACTTAGAGCGAAGCTCAACGCCGTGATTAAGTGAGAGCAAAATTGAGCTCGCTCAAATTTTGCCGAACGTGAACGACTTAGAGCGAA
>JAEEGL011136285.1_pt1 | contig 11230 bp, 6 predicted proteins | sample 9134231 | NCBI WGS metagenome assembly JAEEGL01 (sample SAMN16246548, study PRJNA631951) | gut metagenome | biome: gut microbiome; feature: rumen; material: fiber-attached | host: Bos | place: Iran: Karaj | collected 2018-10
TACAAATACGGCGCGGAATTCTACTTTACGCTTTGGCCGGCAGGGGTCGCCTTCATAGTGCTGAATGCGCTTTTCCGCCTGTATCACGGGAGCGTAATCTACCCGTCCGCGCCGGTGAACCCCGTAGAGGAATTGCGAAGGCTGGTTGGATCGGCCATTCTGACGCATATCGGCGTTATTGCGGCTTTGGCGATAGCCTACCAGTCCACAGAGCATTATTCCCGTGCGGTCATCCTTATATCGGGCATGCTCACGGCGATGCTTTCCCAGCCCGTACGCAACGGTCTGCGTTTCCTGCTGAAGAAGATGTCCGTGGCGCAGATACCTGCGGTACTGATCGGGACGGCTGAAACGGCACGTCTCGTATCGGTTACGCTTGAGCAGGACGCCTACACAGGATTCAAAGTCGTTGGCGATGCCGATCTTGCGGTGGTATGCGAGGACATACGGGTGTTCAAATGCGAAATGCCGGAACTGACGCGCAAGTTCCGGCATATCGTGTTTGTTCCTTCGGGTGCGTCGTTCCCGGTGTTTGGCGCGCAGGCGGTCGCGTTTGACGGTCTTGCGGCGCTTGAAATGGTCAACCAGCGGCGGATGTGGGCCCTTCGCATGGAAAAGTGGCTCCTCGACCATCTGCTTGCCGTTACGGCATTTGTCCTGCTGTTGCCTTTTTTCCTGCTTGTCCCGGTGCTGATAAAGCTCACGAGCCGCGGTCCCGTCTTCTATCGCCAGACCAGGCTGGGCAAGAAGGGGCGTCCCATCCGCGTGTGGAAGTTCCGTTCGATGTACGCCGATGCCGACGAGCGTCTCAAGGTGATTCTGGAAACCGACCCCGCGCGTCGCGCGGAGTGGGAGGCGAACTTCAAGCTCGCCGACGATCCGCGCGTGACGCCTCTCGGGAAGTTCCTGCGCAAGACCTCGATCGACGAGTTCCCGCAACTCTTCAACGTTTTCGCGGGGGACATGGCTCTCGTGGGGCCTCGTCCCATAGTGGACAAGGAAGTTCCCTACTATGGCACGGCCTACGAGACGTTCTCCTCCGTGAAACCCGGGATAACCGGCCTTTGGCAGGCCTCGGGCAGAAGCGATACGGACTATGCGCGCCGCGTGGCGCTGGATACGTACTATGTCCTGAACTGGTCGCCATGGATGGACGTCTGGATCCTCTTCCGTACGGTCGGGGCCGTCCTTTTCATGCGCGGGGCATGCTGAGGGAACAAGCCGGCTGATCGGCGAGCGAATCTAATTAAGGAATTCAAGATGAAAAAAGCTCTATCATTTTTTGTAGTCATGGGATTGATGGCCGCAGCTTGCGGCGACGAGGGGCGCTGGTATGATTCTGCGCAGAAGATCAGCTGGGGATACATCGTCACGAACGGCGAGGCCACGATCTCCACGCCGGGTTTCTGGGACTCGAATGCGCGTGATATCGTCAAGGGCGACATCGTCGTGCCGGCGCGCATTGGCCCCGACGGCCCCGACGGTGCAACGACATATCCCGTCCGTGACATGAAGCCGGGCCTCTTCCGCAACTGCACGAAGGTGACGAGCGTGAAACTGCCTGACGGCGTTCGTCGTGTCGCGGCCAACGCGTTCTACTTCGACAGAGACTCGATCATCACGAACGTCGTCATCGGCGCGGGGTGCCTTGACATAGGCGAGAATGCCTTCCTGCGCTGCGAGAAGCTGATGAGCCTCAATATCCCGAACACGGTCACGAACATCGGTGAGAATGCGATCCAGTTGTGCAAGGCCTTGCCGCGCATCGACATACCGGGAAGCGTGAAGACGATTGCCGACAGCGCGTTCGCCGCCTGCTACGCGCTCGAGGTCGTGACGTTCGGCGACGGCATTGAGACCATCGAAGTCGATGCTTTCATGAATTGCTCTTCGCTTCTCGCCGCCGACATCCCCGCGTCCGTCAGATCCATCGGCGACCGAACGTTCTACGGATGCAATCAGCTGGCGTCCGTGACTCTCCGCGAAGGATTGGAGAAGATTGGCTTCTGCGCGTTCAACCAATGCGAGTCCCTGGCGAGTGTGTCCATTCCGGAAAGTGTGACGTGGGTCGGCGAACGGGCTTTCCAGTACTGCCCGGACTCGATCTTCGACAAGAGCACCATTCCCGGCGTCTGTCTGCTGTCCGGCTGGGCTGTGGGCGTGGACGATCCGTCCGGAGCGATAGACCTCTTTGGCGTGAACGGCGTCGCGGACGGGCTTCTCAAAGATTGCCGGAACGTGACAAGTGCCATCTTCCCCCCGGGAATCGAGACGCTTGGCGACTCGATGTTTAACGGCTGCCTGTCGCTTGAGTCTGTCGGGCTGCCTGCTGCCCTTAAATCGATCGAGGACTATGCCTTCCAGAATTGCAGGAAGCTGCGGTCCGCCAACATCCCCTCCGGTGTCACGAACATCGGGCAAAATGCGTTCGCGTACTGCGAGAAGCTGGCGGACGTCGCATTGCCCGACGGCCTTGCCGCGATGGGCGACAACGCGTTCGATGGCTGCACGAACCTGACGTCCGTGGCAATCCCCGCCTCGCTCAAGCGGATTCCAATGGGAGCGTTCGAGAACTGCACGAGTCTGACGAACGTAACTGTCGAAGAGGGCGTGGAGGTGATCGGCAACGCGGCGTTCTACGGGTGCAGGGCGCTTCCCGCGTTCACCATCCCCGACAGCGTCAAGGTGGTCGAGAACATCGCCTTCGGCAGTTGCCGTTTCGTCGACACGAACACGCTTCCCAACGTGGCGATGGTGGACGGATGGATCGTCGAGAGCGATCAGGTAGCATTGACCGAGGTGACGATTCCGGGCGATGTGCGCGGCATCAGCGAATGTGCGTTTTCGTACCGCAACAACCTCACAAACGCAGTCGTGGAGGAGGGCGTAGCAGCGCTCCCGTTCCAGGCATTCGCCTTCGATGCGAAGCTGACGGACGTCTCACTCCCCGCTTCGCTGGTCGAGATCGACAAACAGGTCTTCTGCGGCTGCCGCGGCCTTGTTTCGATTTACGTCCCCAGCAACGTCGTCTCCGTCGGCGATGAGGCCTTCGCCTCCTGCGCGGCGCTTGAGGCGGTGTACCTGCCAGTGGCGCTCAAGGGTAAGGTGAACGAGGCGAACCTTGTCGACGGAAGCTTTAATGCGAAGGTAAGGTACTACAACCCCGACGGGTCGTTGGTGCCTTTGCCCAAGCCCGATCCCGATCCTGACGTCGAGACCTGGACGGTCGTGTTCAATCCCAACGGCGGCGAATTCGAGGATGCGGGGGATGCCGAGCGCGAAGTGGAGAAGGGGAAGGCCATCGGGGATATGCCTGTGCCTGTACGCATAGGCTATTCGTTTGGCGGTTGGTGGACGGCCAAGACGAAGGGCACGAAGATAACCGTCTCTACCAAGATCACCAAGAACGCGACCTATTATGCGCGCTGGACGATCAGGAAATACAAGGTGTCGGCGGCGGTGAACTCGAAGACGATGGGCTCCGTGAGCGGCGCGGGGACGAAGGCGTACAAGACGAAGGTCACGCTCAAGGCCTCGCCGAAGAAGGGGTGTGTGTTCGTCAGGTGGGAGCTGACCGGCAGCGAGGATACGCCTTGGCCCAGCGCGGCCAAGTGCCGTCAGTCCAGCGTCTCGTTCACGTTGGGGGCGGCCAACATCTCCGTTCGCGCAGTGTTCGCGAAGGCTTCTGCCGACGTCGCGCCCGTCCTGACGGTGACTTCGTCCGACGAGTGGTACGTGGAGGAAGAACCAGGAAGGGAGATTCGTGTTGAGGCGGACTCCCTCTCGTATTCTGCGGTGACCGTGAAAGGGGCGCCCGCCGGAATCGGCCTCGTGCGCGTAGCTGACATGGACGATGCCACCTACATCCTCAAGGTGACGGATGCCTCTAAGATGAAGCCGGGCGTCTATACGGCGAAGATCACGGCGAAGAATCGCGCCGGAAAGAGTGCATCGAAAAGCATACGCATCATCGCCCCAAACTCCACGGCGGCGATCGGCGCGGGGTTGATCTCCGGGCTCAAGACATCTACGCTCGATCCGTACAAGCCCGCCGGCGGCATGAAGACGAAGTGGACGCTCGCAGACCTCGGCGCGGAGGTGTTTGCGACGAACGGCTGGAAGCTCGTATCGGTGACTGGCCTCCCGGCGGGCCTTTCCTGGAACGGCTCCGCCATCGTCGGTGCGGCGACGAAGACCGGCATCTACACCGTGACGTTCACGATGAAGAAGACGGAGAAGACGGGCAAGAAGACGAAGACATACACGTCCACGGCGAGCGCCACGTTCAAGGTTGAGGCGCTGCTTCCCGCCGAACTTGCCGGAACCTACAACGGTTTCGCCAACACGAACTTTTTTGATCCTGGGGACGAAGGGGACATTGGGGACGGAGGGGACGGCGGCGAAGTGGAGAATGTCGTGTATACGCCGCTCATGGACAAGTGGGCGTCGGCGGTGAAGGTGACGGTGACGACGGCTGGCAAGATAACGGCGAATATTGGTGGTGTGGCGCTTTCGGGCAACGGGTTCGACAGCGTATCCAACGGTGTATATGCCGTGACACTTAAGAAGACGCAGAAGATCGCGAAGGGTTCGCTGAAGGGCAAGACCAAAGTGTGGGAGGCGTACGTCGAGATCGATACGACCGCCGCGTGGGACGGCGCGCAGCTCGTGGGCTGGTACCAGACGTACACGACGGGGCTTCCGGGCATGGCGGCTCCGTCGTGGATCACGTGCCAGCGCAATGCGTTCGGAGGAAATGCCGATGCGAAGGCGGTGGCCGCCGCAGTGGCGGGTACGCGCAAGTTCAACGTGAAGTCCGCAAAGGACGTGGACTGGTCCTACGATCTCGTCGCGGGCACGGCGCTGACCGTCAAGGCGAAAGCGGACGGCGCGTTGACGCTTGCGGGCAAGATCGGTTCGCAGAAGGTGAGCGGTTCGGCGACGCTCGAGGTGTCTGCCGTCGAGATGGTGGAGGTCGAGCCGGCCGTCCATTCGTCGATGGTCGTTCCGAGGACGCTGGTCTTGAGGTGTTCCAGCGAATGCGACGACCCGGTCCTGGTTGCCCGGCGAACGGCCAAGGAGCGTTTCTTCGTCGGCAAGTTCATCGTCGAGGTGTTCTACACGCTCGAAGATGGTTCAGTCGTGTCCGTCTCCGGCAGAGTGTGGAAGAAATAAACGCGATGATTGTGTTCTGAAAAGGACGGACGATGGGCAAGCTGACGGACAAGGTCGCGAAAGGCGTCTTCTGGGTGCTGATGGAGAAGTTCGGCATCCAGCTGGCGCACTTTGCCGTGACGCTCGTCCTCGCCCGCCTCCTCACGCCTAACGACTATGGTACGGTGGCGTTGCTGTCTGTGTTCATCGCCATCGCAAATGTTCTGGTCGATTGCGGTTTCGGCAAGGCGCTCGTACAGAAGAAAGAAGCGACGCAGACGGACTACAACACGGTGTTCTATCTGAGCATGGCCGTTGCCGGCGTTCTCTATGCGGTCCTGTTTTTCTCTGCCCCGCTTGTCGCGCGATTCTACGGCATCGCCGACCTGAAGATCATGCTCCGCGTCCTCGCGCTGTCGCTCATCTTCCATTCGATCAACGGCGTGCAGAACGTGGAACTCAATCGCAAGATGCTGTTTCATTTGAGTTTTCGCATCAGCTGGGTGCGAACGATCGTTTCCGCCGTGACGGGCATCTCGTTCGCGCTTGCTGGGTACGGTCCCTGGGCGCTCGTGTGGGCGTCCCTTGCCGGCGGCATCGCTGGTGTGATCGCCCGTCAGCTCGTGATACGCTGGCGTCCGTCCTTGACGTTTTCGTGGGAATCGGCGAAGGCCCTTTTCCGCTTTGGCTGGAAGATGACGGCGGCAAGTCTGCTAACCACGGGATACAACAACCTCTATGCGCTCTTGATCGGCAAGTTCTATACGCGCTCGGATCTGGCTTTCGTAAAGAAAGGCGGACACATCCCCCGGTTGTTCTGCACTGCCACGGACGGAACGCTTTCCCGGGTGTCTTTCCCCGCGCTCTCGAAGATGCAAGACGATCCGGAGAGGATGCGTCGCGCCATGAGACGTATGATAACATGTTCAAGTTTTGCGATGATTCCCTTGTTGACCCTGCTGGCCGTACTTGCGCGTCCGCTTGTGGCGATCGTCTACGGAGACCAATGGTTGCAGGCCGTGCCGTTCGTCATGATAACCAGTTTCGCCTTTGCGTTCCGTCCGTTTGACACGATCAACCTTCAGGCTATCAATGCGCGCGGGCGAAGCGACATATACCTGAAGCTTGTCATATTTCGCCGTATCGTCGGTTTGGCCGTCATGTTGGTTACGTTGCGAATGGGGATCATTCCGTTCATGGTTGCATCGGCCATCGTGTACGGACCGCTGGGGGTTGTCGTCAATTCCCTCCCCAATCTGAAATTTCTGAGATATTCCATCGTAATGCAGGCTTGCGACATATTGCCGGTTGTAGCGTTATCCGCAGTTCTGGCGGGAGTTGTCTTGTGTATCGGCTTTATCCCGGTAGATCCCAGGTTCCTTGTGGTTCCGCAGGCTGTTGCCGGTCTTGCAACCTACTTTGCGCTGGCCGTCTTCTTCAAGATGCGGCCTTTGGCGGAGTTTTCCTCCATGCTGCTGCCCCGCGTGCGCGGACGGGCGCCACGGTTGGCCATGGCTCTTGAACGCCTTCGGAGGAGATGCGCATGAGCTGCGGCATGCTTTCTTTTTTTGAGCGTTTTCTGGCTTTCGAACGCGATGCGGACCTCTTTTCACGGCAGGTCTGCGGCGTTCGTTTTTGGCACTACATCCGTTTCCCGTTCTATTCCACCATGATCCTGCCGTATTTTGTGCCGATGGGCAAGGCCCATCCGGATATCACCGGCGGTTCGGCGGCCAAGGTGAAGAAAAAGGCGAGGCGTGGCCGCCTGTACAGATGGATCGAGAGGATCCGCTTTGATCCTTCGCTTGCGTTCAGGCGCAGGGCCGTGCTTTTCGCACTGACGCCACGCATTACACGGGTCACGGACGGACGGCGCGTGAGGCTGGCCGTGGATTTCTTTCTCGGAAAATTGAAGGCGCCCTGTGCCGTCCTGGAATTTCCCGTGCTGGGTACCGGATACGTCGCACATGACGGGGGCGGACGTGTTTTCCACTGGCGGGAGGCGCAACGTGCGGTCAAGGCGTTCAAGTCGTCGGAGATGTTTGCCGGGATGGCGGCCGAACTCGATCTGGCGGTCAAGAGATTGACGGAAGAAGTTTACGCCGCATTTGGCATGGAGGCGGACAAGGCGTGGCTTCTGCAACGGATTGAAGCGGCAGTGGCGTTGGATCGCGTCGGTGTCCCGGTTTTCAGGAGATGGCTGGAACGGCTTGGCGTTAAATGCGTGGTCGAGGTGGTGCATTACTCCGAGAAGAATCTTGCCCTTACCCGTGCGGCACACGATCTTGGCATTCCCGTGGCGGAACTCCAGCACGGTACCGTCTATCCTGCGCATGCGGCCTACAACCTGCCGGTCGCGGATTCGCCGTATTCGCCAGACTATCTGCTTGGCTGGGGCGGCTGGTGGCTTCGACAGACCCGGAATTTCCCGGCGAAACGGGCCGTGGCAGCCGGCTATCCATTCCTTGAAGACGCACTTGTGGAGAATCCGCGAAAGCAGCATGGCGGGTTGCCTCTCGTCCTCTTCATATCTCAAGGTACGATAGGCAAGCAACTCTCCGGACTGGCTGTCGAACTCAGGCGTATCCTTAAGACGGAATGCCGGATAGTGTTCAAGCTGCATCCGAACGAGATGAGGTCGTGGCGAACTCTCTATCCCGTCCTGACGGATTCTGGAGTGGAAGTCGCGGATGACGCCACGCGTGGCATCTATTCCTGGCTCGCGGAGGCGGATGCCGTTGCAGGCGTATATTCCACAGCCATGATCGAGGGGTTTGTCTGGGGGGCAAAGGCGTATGTGTTCAAGTCGTTGCCCGGGGCGGACGTCATGGAGTCGTTCTGTACCGGCGGGTCGGCCGAATACGTGGATGGAGCGGAAGATCTGGCGGTTCGGCTCCGCATGCAGTTCGCGGCCGGCAGATCCGGCGAGACGTCCTTCGACAGAACGGATTTCTTCGTAGACGATGCGGCGGCGAACGTCGCCGCCGCAATCGACCGGATCGCGGAGGGGAAGGAACCCTGATCTCGATCCCGAAAATTCCCGGGCGTCAATTCGTGGTTGCGGCTGGCGTAAAAAAATGCTATGATTCCAACCGTAGAAGACGCGTTGGGCACAACCGTGACGGGCGCGTCAGAAGTAACTTATGCCAAGCAGGACCAGAACGATGAATAAACAGGCGGCCGTTCAGGCCAATGACAGGACCCGGGCTTTCCTTATAGCCGAGAACGAAACGTTGCGTACGGCCCTCCGGCTTTTGTGCGCCAACGGGCGGCACGTGGTGTTCGTCGTCGATGGCGACCGCCTTGTGGCCTCGCTGTCCGACGGAGACGTCCGGCGTTTCCTGCTTGCAGGCGGCGATCTTGACGCGGACATCGGGAAGGCCGCGCATTACAAGCCGAAGTTCCTGTTCTCCACCGAGCGCGAACGGGCGGACGCATTTCTCGCCGAGAACCGCATATCGGCCGTACCGATCGTCGACGAGGGGATGAATGTCCTAGACGTCGCCTTCATGTACGATATCGTGGATGTCGGTGCCGTCGCGATCCGCGAGATCGGGCATGGCGACCTCGGGATGGTCATCGAGTTCTTCGACCAGATGGCGGGCGACACACGCGCGATGTTCAACCGCGGCGACGCCAATCGCATCCGCGTCATCGAGCACGTCAACCGCAAGGGAGAGGACGGGCAGGTGCATTTCGCGGCGACGGTCAAGTCCGAGGACGGCGCCGAGAAGATGGTCGGCTACGTGTTCCTCTGGGACGTCGACAAGACGATCCCGTGGCTCGGCATCGCCGTGCGGGAGGACTGGAAGGGCCACCATCTGGGACGGCGCCTCCTGCAGCACATCGACGATTGGGCGAAGCCGAGGGGATACGGCGGCATCATGCTGACGTCGGTGCCGGCAAACATCCGTGCGCATTCCCTCTACGCCCGCATGGGGTTCGAGTATTTCGGGGTCTATCCAGACGGCGAGTTTCTGTTCATCAAGCGATATGCGAGGTGATCCGACATGAGTCCGGCAAGACCCTATATCGTGGCCGAGATCGGCGGCAACCACAACGGCGACGTCGAACTCGGCAAGCGAATGATCCGCGAGGCGAAGGCATGTGGCGCCGATGCGGTCAAGTTCCAGCTGTACCGGCGGTGCGATCTGTGGACGGAAGACCACCTCAAGGAGCTCAACGACGGGATAGTGAAGCTTGAGAACGTCAGCCAGTGGTCGACGCGGGAGCTCGGGCTCAACAACATCTTCGAGCAGATCGACAGGTTCGCCGTGCAGGAACGGGAGCATCTGGAGTTCTTCGCGTACGCGCGAGAACTCGGGATCGACTACGGCACCTCGACGTTTACGAAAAAGGATGTGGATTTCTGCATCGACCAGAAAGTCGCAAACCTCAAGGTGGCCTCCTGCGACGCCACTAACCTGGATCTGATCGAGTACGTCATCTCGAAGGACTATCCCGTCCACATCGCGCTTGGCATGGTCACGATGGACGAGATCAGGGATGTTGTCCGGCTAATCCCTGACAAATGCCGCCGAAACGTGACGCTCATGCATTGCGTCTCCCTGTACCCGCCGAAGGACTCCCAGCTGAACCTCAGGTTCATCGAGACGCTGCGCCGCGAGTTCGGCATGGCGGTCGGCTACTCGGACCACACGATCGGCTGCGCCTTCCCGCTTGCAGCCGTGGCGCTTGGCGCGTCGGTGGTCGAGAAGCACTTTACGCTTGACAAGAACATGCCCGGTTGGGACCACAAGGTATCTGCGGATCCCGAAGAGCTGCGGATCATATGCGAGATGTCTAGGCGGATTGCGGACTCGCTCGGGGATGGCGTCAAGACCCTGTGCGAAGACGAGATCGCCAAGCGCCGCAAGTTCATGCGCACGATCGCGACCGCCCGCGGCATCAAGGCCGGCGCCGAGATCCGGTACGAGGACATTACGTTCAAACGCCCGGGGACCGGCATTTGCGCGAACAAGTACCGGGAGGTCGTCGGCAGAAGGGCGGCGCGCGACATCGAGGCCGACAAGACACTGTTCTGGGAGGACCTCCTGCCATGATCGCGATCATACCCGCGCGCGGCGGATCCAAGGGCCTGCCGGGGAAGAACATCCGTCCGCTCCTGGGCAAGCCACTGATCGCCTATGCGATCGAAAGCGCCCTCGGCGCCCGCAGCATCGACAGGGTCGTCGTGTCCACGGACGACCCCGAGATCGCCGCGGTGGCGCGTCGGTTCGGTGGCGAGGTGCCGTTCATGCGTCCAGCAGAGCTGGCGACCGACACGGCCGCCGCCGTGGACAACTACATCTATACGGTGGACCGGCTCGCGCGCGAAAGCGGAAGCGCGATCGATTCCTTCGCGGTGCTGCTGCCGACCACCCCGCTACGGACGAGCGAGGACATCGACAAGGCCGTGGAACTGTTTGTCGCGCGCAACGCCGACTCCGTGGTGTCCTATACGCCGGAGGCTCATCCCGTCCGATGGCACAAGTATCTGGATCCAGAGGGCGCCTTAGTGGATATCTTCGGCGACTCGCTCGCCAACAGGCAGGATTTGAGGACGTCCTACTACCCCAACGGGGCCGTCTACGTGTTCCGGACGGCCCTGATACGTGAGCGCAGGTACTACTCGAACCGGTCCTACGCCTACGTCATGCCGCGTAGCCGCAGCGTCGACATCGACACGTTGGACGACTTCGACCTCGCCGAATACTTCATGCGTCGCAACCGGCAGAAGACCTCATGATGATGATCGCCCGACTGCTGAAAAAGATTCGCACGAAGATCCGCCTGACCCTGCGCGACAGGCGGCGGCGGCGCTATGCCGCCGCGGCGAGGCGGATCGCCGAGTCGTGCGGCGCCGGCATCAAGGTGAACCACCCGTCGCGGTTCACGCGGTTCTGCCGGTTCGGGGACAACTGCAACTTCAACGGCATGACGGTGCTCGGGAATGGACGCGTCTCTTTCGGGAGCAACTTCCATTCTGGTGAGAACTGCCGCATCAGCACCCAGAACCACAACTTCGACCACGGAACGGCGATACCGTACGACGGCACGTACATCCTGAAGAACA
>JAEEGL012513527.1_pt1 | contig 11230 bp, 8 predicted proteins | sample 9134231 | NCBI WGS metagenome assembly JAEEGL01 (sample SAMN16246548, study PRJNA631951) | gut metagenome | biome: gut microbiome; feature: rumen; material: fiber-attached | host: Bos | place: Iran: Karaj | collected 2018-10
AGCCCACGAAGAACAAGGAACATAGAACAAAGATCAAAGATCTTTTCATTTTCATTTAGCACCGAGGTCGTCGATACAGAAGTAAGCCGGTGTGGTCATACCACCGCTGTTCTTCTTCGAACTGGTGAGCGTGAAGGTCAATACATCGATCTCGCCGAGGGGACGGAGGTTCACATAGGTCCAATTCTTGATGTACGACGTACCTTTCGCCAATTCTACTTTTACCTCATTGTTCACCGCCTCACCGTTCAGGTACGCATTGATCGTGAGGGTGAAATAGTCATCCGCACCAAACGGAGCACCACCGTCATCCGACATTCCGTCACCATTCAGGATAGCGTCAACCACCCATGCGGTGTTGTTTACATACATACCCGGAACGACTGCTGCCTCTTTGAGGAAGATGCGGTCAATACCCGAATAGGAACCGGTCCAAACAACGAAGTTCTTTCCGCTGTGTGCACCACCGGATGCCGACTTGTCGCTGTCTGCATAGAAATCATAGGTCTTACCGGTTTTGTTACTTGCGATATTACCGAAGTAATACACGCCAGAAGCTCCATAGTCAGCTACTTCCTGTTGGAGGCGGAAATTACCACTCTCGATCTCACCTGTTTCACTGAGATGCAGTACACTCTCCTCAGCCAATTCCAGGTTCTCAAAAGTAGCTACCTTTGCATCATACTGCGGCTCGTTGTTGTTACATGCTGCAAAAGTAAAAGCCAATGCAGCTACAAAAAAGAATGATTTTTTCATAACTCTTTGTTTTTTAAATGGTTAATAATGTTAATTATTGATGTGTAAATCAATAGCTCCTGTTATCTCGGTACTCAGTTCGCCCGTTTGGTCGAGCACCTCATCAGAGGCATTATAGACGCGGACGAAATCGATGGTCGGCAGACTGACGGGATGTCCGTCCGCGTCTATAGCCCAAGATATATCAAACGATGATCCTTCGATATCCGTATTCGGTTTATTATCGGCATACCCGTAATCGAGGATGCGCTGCACGTACTGGCCTCTGACAGTAACTGTCTGCGGTGCGAGTTTGGCGCCGTGAAGCGTGTATTCATCGGCCGTGAGCCACTGCGGGTAGTACGGATGGTCATGGAAAGGATTATGCTCGGTGTCACTTTCGCGGGTGTAAGTGCGAGCGAAAGAATGAACGGTAGTGGGATCGTCGTAGAGACAACCTTTGAGTTCAAACCAGGTATCGTCCGGCAGACCATTCCCGTTCTCATCGCGGCTGACGAGCACGATGCCGGGTTCAGAGGACCCATACTCAGTCGAACCGGACATATAGAACGCATTACCGAGGATCTGGATATCGCGACCTTCGAGGTTCTCTACCGCATGGTCAAAACCGAAAGTGATATACCCTCCCCAACCGCCTAACGAAACCGTTCCGCGTGCATTATTGACAAGCGATTTCTCGCACTTACGGCACATCGATGCCGCATCATCGCCTGCTTCGTAGGCGGGTAACTCATTGACGAACTGGCCCATACCCGGGAGGTACTCATACACTATGAGTATGTACGGATTCTTCTGCTCGGGTTCAGGCGTCGGTTCGGGTGCCAGATCATACTCGCCCGCGATGCGGCACAGATGACCCGGGATGTCGCCCGTATAGGCTTTCCAATGCTCGCGACCGTCGTACGTATAACAATGCAGCACACCCGACGAGACGTAGTTCTTGGCATCCGTGATATAGATCACGTCTTCCGTAGCCAAGAGACCGTAGGGGTTCTCGTACGCGGAAAGAGAAATGTCGTTGGTCGTTTGTCGATAGTCGTTTGTCGAATAGGCTTTCAGTTTTTTGTTCTCATTATCAAGGACATACGCTGCATCGCCTTGTATGGAGATGTTCGTGCAAGCGGTCGGAATACGGGTGAGGACATTATGCCCATCTACTACCACTATTTCCGGTTTACGGTCGTTGTAATTACCTTGGCAGCAGACCCAGAGATGCCCTTGTTTATCAGCCCGTACCCTGGTCGGGTTGAGCCCTACGTTAATTTTCTCTATCTCGGTGAAGGTATTCAAGTCGATGACGGATAACGTAGAATCGTATCGATTGGTCAAATAGCCACCGGAATTAGCCACATAGAGCATGTTTCCGATGATGCATAACTCGTCGGGTTGATGGCCGACCTGCACCTCCCGCGTGATGGCGAGCGTCGCTGTATCGATCTCATATACAGCGCCTAAGAGGTCGGCATCCGCTACCGACCCCACATACGCGCTGACGTACGCTTTATCGTTATGGAACGCGATATAGCGGCAGTTAGGGATGTCCACTTGACCGATACGACGGGCCTGCAGGTCCATGACCTCCACCTTATGCGAACAGTTGATAACGGCATAGAGGCGACCGCCGTACTGCTGGATATCATTACCGACGTCACCGAGTTCTTTCATCTGCTTGGGATTCATCGCGCCGTACCAGTTGGAATAACAGTCTCCGGTACGCAGGTTGATATAGTCCAGACGGGCTTTGTTAGCACCCATATTGCCTTCGCAGAGCACGTATAACCCACCCTCACGCACTTCGTCCGTGACGTGCGTTCCGATCGTCGGATAGACGACCTCATCACCCCGGCAAGCGGTAAGACCAATGACCAATGACAAATGACAAATGACCAATAATATTAATATCTTACTGCGAGCGTGCATCGTACGTTTTGTTTGGGCATCGGATAGTTCTGGATGACCTCATAGTCCTGTCCGAGCAAGTTATTGATTTCTATATTGGTTTTGAGCCACACGGGCAGCAGGCACCACTCCGCGTAGATAGTGAGGTCATGCGTGTACCAGGGTTGCACGTAGTTATAGGGCGTGTTCTCCTGCTGGCAGTACCGCTCGCCCACATAGATGAACGAATAATTGAAGCCGTAATGGTCGCCGCGTTTGCTGGTATAGTCCAAGCCCGCCACCACACTACCGCTGTGCCAAGGGATATAGGGGATCTGATGACCGTAATAGGTATCATTCGGATTGGTGACATCGATCGCGGTCTGGTAGGTATAGTTCAGGCGCGTACGGAGCGTGAAGTTCTTCGGCAGATAGAATGAGAAATCGGCTTTCGCATCCACACCGTTAATCTTCACATTCCCCAAGTTCAGCATCGTCCAGCGGAACTGTTGTCCTTTCGGATAGGCGATGATCTTATCCGTCACGCGGTTATAGTAATACGACGCACTGAGCGCTATATCATAGCGTTTGTCCGTTTTCCGGTACGCCAGTTCTACGCTGTGCTGACGGGCCAATTCGGGACGGAGATTGGCATTCCCGAGGTCCGTATAATAGAGGTCGTTGAAGGTCGGATAACGATAACTCTGCTTAAAGAATGCATTGAGACTCAGGTCGATCTTCGGGTACGGCCGGAAAGAGAAGAAGACGCCGGGCGTGAATTTCGGCTTGTCGATGGGTGATTGGTGATTTTGGACCGCGGTCATCAGTACGCTGGCCTGCATGCGGAGGTACTCTTTGATATTGAAAGCAGTCGCGGCGCTGAGCCAATGCGAGTGGCGACCGAACCGCTCGTTCGTGATGCCGCTGATCCATTCGTCCTTGAGTAGCGCGTTATACTGGTAGTCATATGCCACAGACAGGTCCCACCAATTGAACACCTGCACTTTGTTGGCAAAAGAGAAATAGGCCTCCTGCTGGCGGTACTCGTTATTGGAAGGCAGCAGACGCTGCTCATAATTCTGATAATGCGTGTAATCGTACGCATACTTGGCCAGTACGCGCGTGCTCCAACGACCGAACCACTCGTCCTGCCACTGCGCCTGGACGAAGAGATTATTATCCCATAGTCGTTCGCCATTTCGCCATACATTATTGACGATCGCCCCGGGAACTCCTCGCTCGGAATGGTAGTTCTATACGTGCAGGCGCCAGAAACCCGTGGTGCGGTAGTAATGATGCAGTCCGAACTCGGCCCGCACGGCGTGTATATCGCCGTTCTGCCGTACGGCCGTGGTGTCATAGGCCGTCTCGCCGGTCGGTAACACGCGGCGATACCGGAAAGGATACTTACCGTCCGAAGAGAGGTACTCGGCATCGAGCGTCATGGAGAGGGCGTCCTTGAGTTTGATATCTACGCCGATGTTGGGATTGGCCAAGGCGAACGAACCGAAACGCATCTGCGCGCGTACATGGACCTGCTCGCCCTCTTTGAAATAGGGTTTGCGGGAAGAGAGGTACACATTGCCGGCAGCCCCGAACTCCCGCGCGGACTGGAAGATATCGGATTTCTGACCGTTAAAGAGGTCTATCTGCTCCAAGTTATCCAAGGAGAATCGGCCTAAGTCCACTTGTCCGTTCTGCGCATTACCCAGCTGCACACCATTATAATAGACCGCCGTATGCTGACTGCCCATCGAGCGGATATTGATGGTCTTGATACCTCCTACTCCGCCGTAATCCTTGATCTGCACGCCCGAGAAATAACGCAGTGCATCGGCCACAGAGAGGGCGTTGAGTTGTTGCAACTCCGCCCCTTTGAGGGTCTGCGGGATGATGACATCCTTGGTCAAAGCACGCGCCATGACCTCCACCTCGTCAATCTGGAACTGGTTGTATATAGAATCCAACTCAGTATCGCTTGCCGCGAGTACCGAGTGCGCGCATAGCGCAAGAATCAGTATGAATAATAGTCTTTTCAGCATTGATAGTCCTAATCCAGGAGGACATCCCAATTATTGCAAAGTGTAAGCGATCTGACTTAGGTCGTTTGACCATCACAGTTGCCGGTCAGTCCGGGATTCTCACCCGTGTTCTCTTACGTTCCTTGCTTCTATTTTTTCGCAGGGTCTGTTGTTAAATCGATCCCTAGTTTCTTAAATGTTTTCCAATCCACCTCTTTGAGCATCACCGTGGAGTGCGCCTGGCATCCTTTCATGAGCGGCAAGGTCTCCAGGGCCTTGCGACAGTTCTCATCCTGCAGCGAGAGGACGGACAGCGCCACAAGTACCTCATCCGTATGCAGACGCGGGTTCTGACCGTGCAGATAATTGATCTTGGTCTGCTGGATAGGTTCGATAATATTCTCCGGAATGAGTCGTACCGCATGGTCGATGCCTGCCAACTCTTTCATTGCATTGAGCAGCAACGCAGCAGAGGAGCCCAAGAGGTCACCGGCCTCGGAAGTGATGATGCGTCCGTCGGGCAGTTCGATCGCCGCGGAGTGCGCAAAAGCGCCGTCATGCAGCGCGCCCGTCAGTGCTCTGCGTTCGCGTGCGGCCACTGTAGTACGCCGGTAAGCGGTAGTGATACCCGCTTGCTGCATGAGCAAAGCGATCTTCTTGATCTCCGCATCGTTGCAGGCACCGTTCGCCATATGGCAGAGCGCCTGGAAATAACGCCGGATGATCTCCTGCTTGCTGGCTTCCCGCACCGCCTCATCATCGCTGATACAGAAGCCCACCATGTTCACACCCATGTTCGTGGGCGATTGGTACGGACTCTTGCCGTAGATAGAGGTGAAGAGCGCCTCCAGCACCGGATAGATCTCGACATCGCGGTTGTAATTGACGGCCGTCTTGCCGTACGCCTCCAGATGGAAGGGATCAATCATATTCACGTCCTGCAGGTCTGCAGTCGCCGCCTCATAGGCGATGTTAAGCGGATGCTTGAGGGGCAAGTTCCATACCGGGAAAGTCTCGAACTTGGCATACCCGGCATCTTTCCCGCGCGCGTGTTCATTATATAATTGACTTAAGCAAACCGCCATCTTACCGCTTCCCGGACCCGGCGCGGTGACCACAACCAGCGGACGCGTCGTCTCCACATAGTCGTTATGACCGAAGCCGTCTTCGGAGGCGATGAGGTCCACGTTATGCGGGTATCCGTCGATGATATAATGATAGTATACCCGGATCCCTTTGCGCTCCAGACGCTGGCGATACGTATCGGCCGAACGCTGGCCTGCATAGTGCGTAATCACCACCGAAGAAACCATAAAGCCGCGAGAGATAAACTCTTCGCGCAAGCGCAGCACGTCCTCGTCATAGGTGATACCTAAGTCCTGACGCACCTTGTTACGCTCGATATCTTCCGCGGAAATAACGATGATGATCTCCAGCGAGTCTTGCAACTGCGTGAGCATACGCAGTTTGCTGTCGGGCAAGAAACCCGGCAGTACCCTACTCGCGTGCATGTCGTCGAAGAGCTTACCGCCTAACTCGAGGTACAGTTTGTTGCCAAACTGCGCGATGCGTTCGCGGATGTGCTCCGACTGAATGCGGATATATTTATCATTATCAAAAGCAGTCATACGGCTTATTTCTTATTTGTCTGGTTCTCGTTCTGAGCCTCCTCATCATCCTCGTCGTGATGGTAATAATAGTACGAGCGATAGGCCTTATCGTCCTTGGTGAACTTGCCGTACAGCTTACCGTACAACTTACCATAACGCTTTGCGTTACTGTTGCGACTGCCGTAACCGTAGCCGTAACCGCCGTAACCACCGTAACCGAGGTGACCGTAACCGTAACCGCCGTAACCGCCGTAACCGTAACCGTAACCGGAACCGTACGAGTGACGACCTTCTGTCGGGATATCGGAGAGCACGATCTTCACTTTCTCCATGTTGTCCACTACCTCCGTCATCTGCTCCAGCGTCTGCTTGCAGAACGATTTATTGGTCTGCATACAACGGATGACGAACAGACACATATCGCTATGCTCGATCACGGCGTACGCATCGGGCACCAGACCGATAGGCGATGTATCGATGACGATGAAGTCATACTCCTCGCGCAACTCCTTCATGGTGTTCGCCAGTTTCTCGGAGTGCACCAACTCGCCCGGGTTAGGCGGGATCGTACCGGCACGCAGGAAGTCAAAGCCGAACGGCGTATTGGCCGTCATGGCATCTTTCAACTCGCAGTCACCAATCAGGAAATTGGACATACCGTCGCCGTTCTCGAGACCTAACTTGGTGTGAATGTTAGGTTTACGCAAGTCAAGGTCGATCAGCAGCGTCTTCTTTCCTGTCATGCCGTAGAGCGAAGCGAGGTTGGTGGAAAGGAAGGTCTTACCATCACCGGACTCCGTAGAGGTGACGCAGATGACCATGCCGTATTTGCGCTTGAGCACGAACTCAATACGCGTACGGATCGCACGAAGCATCTCCGCATAACTCGAACGGGGCGAAGCACGGACGAGCGTCGGGTTCTGGTTGCGCGCATGACGCAGCGTACCGATCAGACGGAAGGATTTAAGCTTGACTACATCCTTCGGCGAACGGATCTTATTATTGAGCAATTCGCTGAGCACGATCAGCAAGAGCGGGATCAGGAAACCGATGATGAGATAGGTCGAAGTAGTCTTCGATTTCGCCTTGGCATTCATGATGGCGGTGGTACGCGCCTTATCCATGATACTGTTATCCGGCGTATTCGATGCCTTCTGAATCTCGGCCTCCGCACGTTTCTGCAAGAAGAAGGTGTAGTAATTATCATCAATACGGTAATTACGCTCGATAGCTACCATCTGCAACTCTTTCTCCGGCAAGGTCTTGATCATCGTCTCCACCTCGGCATAACGGCGTTTCAGATCCTCTTTCTCGATTTCCAGCGACGCGCGCATGGACGTCACTACTTCCTCTATCGCCGTCTTGACATTCTCAATATCCTTCGTGTATTTCGCGTAGTACACATTCTTATCGGTCAACTCACCGCGCTGGATACGCAGGTCATTCAACTGCTGTACCAAACCCAGCAACATCGGTTCCTCCACGCCCATCGTGCTCGGTGCGATGACTGCATCCTGCTCGATATTGGTATGGATATAATTGATCAGATAGTCGAAATAGGTCTCGCGCAAACGCAGTTCCATAGACTGCTGGTCATAACCGGCAATGAGGCTCATCAGCTGACCTGCATACGAGTTGACATCGACGAACTTGTTTTCCTGGCGGAAATCGGTCATCGCACCTTCGCTTACTTGCAGCGAGGATTGCAGGTTCTCCAACTGCTCGTTGATGAACTTGATGGAGTTCTCGGCTACCTCATTCTTCTGCTCCAGGTTCTGCAACAGGTATATCTTCGCCAGTTTATCGATGAACTCGCAGTCGCGTTGTGGCGTCTCGCTCACTAACGAAAGGGCCAGAACGGTCGATCCCTCGGTGACGAACGACAACTGCAGACGACTCATGAACTCATCCACCAGACTCTCATGACTGCGGAAACGGAAGTATATCTTACCTGAGTTCACCATCAGTTCGGTCGGCCAGATGACGATGTCAAACAGGTTACAACTGATCGGTTCGCCGTACTTGGCATCAATATCCAGTTCCACTGCCTCATCCGTAGAAGAGATATGCAGCGAGCCGTCCTTAGCGAAGTTCACCTGGTACAGGATACCATATGCACGCGGGTCCAGACGGGTGTATTCCACCATGATAGGCGTCTGGCGGTAGAGCATACGGGTCTTGAAGCGACCCTGCGTGATATACTCCACGTTCAGGAACGGTAAGGAATCCACTACGCGGCTCGTCAAGTCATACGAACCGAGCATGATCATCTGGTTATTGACGTTCTTGTAACCCGCGTCAACACCAAAGCCCTGCATCAGCGCAAAATTAGCACCTCCGTAACCCGTATTCTCCTTGATAACCAATGTACCTTGCGAGTAGTAGGTAGGTATCCAACGACGGTTCTTGAGCATCGCCAGACCCAACGCAATCGCGAGGGCAATCACGAACAGGTACCAATAATGCAGGAAAGTGAACAGCCACTCTAAGGGGTTGAAATTCAACGAACTGTCCTCGTCGTCCTTGTCCTGCTGAGGATCCTGCATGTAGTACTGCTGGTTTCCTCCGGGTTGATAGTATGCATTCCCGTACGGTTGTCCGTACGCGTTAGCGCCCGGTGTGTAATACGCATTGTTGCCTCCGGGCTGATAATAGGCGTTATTGCCGCCCGGTGTGTAATATTGATTATTTGCCATAGTCTAAAGAAACTACTTATACATATATGCTACATAATTGAGAACAGTTGTCAAGAGCGCTACTGAACTCGTTATGAGGCTGATAAAGCTTGCATAGTTCGGCACTTTATAGAAACTGTCCTTCGTACGCGCCACATAGATCACATCATTCGGATAGACGTAGTAATACTTTGAATCGATGATCGTATTACTGCGCATATCGAACTCCAGCACCTCGGGTTCCTGCCCGCCGTCCCGCGGACGAACGATACGTATATGCCGGCGGTCGCCGCTATTCATCACATCGCCCGTCATCGCCAAGGCCTGGAAGATATTCAATTTCTCCTTATAGATATGATACTGACCCGCATGCGCATCTCCGATGACCGAGAAATACTTGTTATACAGCGCCAGTTTGACGTCTGCATCAGGTATGATCTCGCGGAACGCGGCTTTCAGGGTATCTTGCGCCTCTACTTCCGTCAGACCTTGTATCTTCACCGGTTTGAGGAACGGGATATCGATTGTTCCGTCCGAATAGACACGGTATGAATTGGCATACTGACCACTCGCAGCCGTATTATTGGCATCGAGCATCTTGCTATATGTCTGGTCCATCGTCACGAGGCGATAGATGATCTCGTCGTTCACGCGGATGCGGTACGGTTCGTAAGCCGCAGAATCGTATACGGGGATCTTATTCGCCTTCGTCGGTTCTTGCAGATAACCGATCTTACGATGACTGTAACAACTCGTCATCATCAGGGCTACGCAGGCCAAAAGTATAAACGTTAACTTTCTCATTGGTTACCTCCTTCCCCTGAATTAGTGTTTGAGTTATTGTTACCGCCGCCATAATGTTTACGCACATGGTTGATACCCGTCTGCACGATCGAATAGATGAATACGGCGAACGAGAGCGTAGCGGCCGTCACGCCGATGACCGTGGTCACATGGTTGATACCGAAACTGTATCCCGGGATTTGACGGATATAAATGATATCATTCGGCTCGATGTAGTAGTACTCGGAGTTGACGATATCTTTCGAACGGGCATCGAAGGTCTTGATCGTCGTCACGCCGTTCTTCTCACGCACCAACTTAATCTCCTTACGGCTGTTGAACTCACCGAGGTCACCGGCCAGGGCCAGGGCCTCGAAGATGGTCATCTTCTCTTTATTGATCATATATCGACCGCTCTGCGCACCGATGATGGAGAACGAGCGGTTCACGATATTCACCTCCACGGAGACCGTGCTGTATCCAGGGATCTCTTTGACCAGCGTACTGAGTTCCGCCTCCAGTTTATGCTTCACCTCGCGCAAGGTGCAACCTTTCACATACACCTTACCGATACTGGGGAAGGTAATATTTCCCTCTTCATCGATCAGATAGGTGTACAGGTCATACGAACCGTAGGCGTTACCTTGGCTCATTTGTTGGCGCATCTGCGAGGCATTACTACCACCTGCGTTATACATTTTCATCACCTCTTCGTTCGGCGAATAGACGTACACATACAGACGGTCACCAATTCGCAGCTGATACTCCTCAAAACTCAAAGTATCCGCGTAACTCGGGATGTCTTTGCCCGGCTCCTGCATATAGTTCACTTTCCGCGCTGTGACGCAGGAACTGAGCAAGAAACCGATAAACAATATATAGAATAGTTTTTTCATCGTTTCTCGTCCCAACCAAAGGGGTGTTTAGCTAATGGTAACTTGGCGAGCGGATGATAGTCACCTACCAGACCGATGGGTTCGGAATGACGGATCTGACTCACCGTCTCGATGCACGGACGTGCCTCCGAGATGCGGAAACCGTTCCCCGCCAGAATCTGCTTGTAACTCTCCGTATGCAACTCCGTGAAGCCGGCGCTGAACTCGAACTCCTCGCCGTCGATACTCAGCGTACGATAGGTTCGTTTCTCGCCCTGCACGGCATTAGCCGGCAGACACTCTGCATTTATACTAAGGAAATAACGCACGCGCGCACGCTCGAGTTCGAGATAACCTGCTACGCGGTCAAACGACATCACATGCACGATGTTTTGCTTCACCGGACCGAAGATCCACTGCAGCATGTCGTAGAAATGCACGCCGATGTTGGTTGCTATACCGCCGGACTTATGCACATCGACTTTCCAGGACGAGTAGTACCATTTGCCGCGGGAAGTGATATAGGTCGGGTCCACAGCGTAGATCTTATCCTTCGGTCCGGCCGCCACTTTTTCCTTGAGTGCACGGAGCTTATCGTGCAGACGCAGTTGCAGGATCGTGTAGGCCTTATG
>JAEEGL012711385.1_pt1 | contig 11230 bp, 8 predicted proteins | sample 9134231 | NCBI WGS metagenome assembly JAEEGL01 (sample SAMN16246548, study PRJNA631951) | gut metagenome | biome: gut microbiome; feature: rumen; material: fiber-attached | host: Bos | place: Iran: Karaj | collected 2018-10
CAGCATATCGATATCCTCTTCGCTCACGACGTAGGGCGGTTTGAAGAATATACTGTTCCCGCTCCTTCCTGCCAGCAGGCCCTTGGCACCGATAGCCAGGAACACCCTGTCCCAGGCCGCGGGATCGGTGAATTCGATGGCAGCGGAAAGTCCTCTGCCCCTCACCTCGCGCACCTTTGGCGAGCCCTCGAGCTCCCAGAGGCGCCCCAGCAGGCAGGCGCCGGCCTCCTTCACGTGATCCAAAAGCCCTTCGTCGAGCTGCCTGAACACCTCGCAGGCCGCGGCGCAGGCCAGGACGTCGTTGCCCGAGCCGCCGGTGAAGATGGCCCTGTCCCTGAACTCGGGGGCCTTCTTCATCAGTACCGCCGAGATGTGCAGGCCGTTGCCCAAGGCCTTGCCCAAAAGCAGCATGTCGGGCTCTATGCCCAGCTGCTGGTAAAGGAAGTAGGAGCCGGTCCTTCCCATGCCGCACTGTATCTCGTCGAAGACCAGGAGCATGCCCTGCTCATGGCACCAGTCGGCCAGACCTTTAAGGAAGTATCCCGAGGCGAAGCGGTTGTCGAAGCCCTGGCAGGGCTCCACGAAGACTGCCGCGGCGTCGTGGGCGGACCCGTTGTCGTATATGGCCTTTATCTCCCGCAGGCACTTTTCGGAGGTCTCGGCGCTCGTATCCTTCGGATATGGCACGTGGATGATGCCGGGGGCCAGCTGGCCGTAGCCCACCTTCCTCTTCTTTACGCCCGACATGCAGGAGCTTAGCCAGGTCCTGCCGTGTATGCTGTTCCAAAATGTTATGAGCTCGCTCCTGCCGGTGAGCTTTTTCGCGATCCTCACCGCCGATTCCACCGACTCGGAGCCCGAGCTTGTCAGAAAGCAGGCTTCGAATATCCCTCCGGTCTTAGCGGCGAGCAGGTCGTAGAGCCTCGCCTCGTACGCGGAGCGGTGGTCCGAGGTATCGCCCTCGAGCGCCCTGACGAGCGCCTCGTTGAAGTCCCTGTTGTTCTGGCCGAGGACTATGCGCATCTCGTTGAAATCTACGTATTCACGCCCGTCCGCGGCGAAATGGTGAGCCTTCTCACCTCTGACGAAATGCTTCGGAGCGCCCTGATAGCCCTCGAGCAGATCGAAACTGAAATCCGGTCCTGCCATCATCTCACCTCAAATCTTATGAACTCGTCCAGGAAGGCGCAGAGATTGTCCACCATGGCCCCCAGTATCGCCTCGCCCTTCTCCTTCGTGGCCAGCGTGCTGTTGCCGTTGGTGCCGTTGGGGGTGCTCATGGAGGTCATCATGTCCACGCGCCTGATGCCGCCGATTACCGTGCCGGGGAAGGCTTCGGAATATTCCTCGCAGGTGAGGTCCATACGCACCAGATCGGGCCTGATGACCAGCATGGTCGAGGTCTCGCTCTCGTCCCCGTGGCCTCCCCTCTTCTGCTGACAGACCTCCTTCTCGACGTCCGCGGCGAGAGTGGAGATGTTGGAGACCGCGACGTAGAGCCCGTATCTGTTCATGAGCTCGCGCGACATAGTCACCAGGGGCGGATGGGTGGAGACGCCGCCGTCGATGATGAGGAACTTCCTCACCCCGTAATTCATGTAGCTCTTCAGGATGTCGGCCACATAGTCCGTGAAGTGGTCCGGAGCGACGCTCACCGAGCCCTCCCACTCGATGAAGGCCGGGAAATAGGCGTAGGGCAGGGTCGGAAGAGTCAGGACCTCGCAGCGCTCGGTCACTCTCTCGGCGATCCAGTCGGTCACGAAGTAATCGGTCCCCAGGGGAAGATGGGCCCCGTGCTCCTTGGAGCCTCCCCCTATGGGCAGGACGACGACGGTCTTATCGCTTAAAAGCTCCTTTATCTCGGGATGAGTCATCTCTTTTATAAGCTTTCCCATGCTTGATCCTTTCCGCGCGCCCGCGGGGCAGCGCCGGCGCGTCTTTGTTTCTTCGTAAATGATTTTATGTTTTTATCTTTTGATTGTCAAACAAATAGCGGCCGGGCCCGACTTGCGCTATAATCAAAGGCAGTGAAGGGAGAAAGGCAATGGCATTCAAGACCAACGCTATGAGGGTCCTCGATCAGAAGAAGATCCCCCACAAGACCTACGAGCTGGGCAATACCGAGGCGGTCAGCGCCGTCGAGGCCGCGGCTCTGATGGATGTCGACCCCGCGGCAGTCTACAAGACTCTTGTCACCGTCGGGGCCTCGAAGCAGCACTACGTCTTCGTCATCCCGGCGGGGGCGGAGCTCGATCTCAAGAAGGCCGCGAGAGCCGCGAAGGAAAAGAACATCGAGATGGTGAAGTCGAAGGAGCTGCTGCCCCTCACCGGCTACGTGCACGGGGGCTGCTCCCCTATAGGCATGAAGAAGCTCTTCCCCACCTTCGTCGACGAGTCGGCGAGAGAGCGCGGGAGCATCATCTTCAGCGCCGGCAAGATAGGCTACCAGATCGAGACGGCCCCGGGCGAGCTGCTCAAGGTCGTGCCCTTCACCTACGCGGACCTCACAGTCTGATCATTTTACCGATGCCCTGAAAGGAGGACATATGCTCGACCTCATCATCAGAAACGCCCGCATCGCCGACGGCAGCGGCATGCCCTGCTATCATTCCCACGTCGGCATCAAAGACGGAAAGATCGTAAAGATCGCCCCCTTCCTGCCCGAAGAGGCGAAGGAGACCATAGACGCCGCCGGGCTCACCCTCACCCCGGGCTTCATCGATTCGCACAGCCACGACGACTTCATCATGGAGACCGTCCCCGGCCTTGAGCACAAGCTCACACAGGGCATCACCTCGGACATCACCGGCATGTGCGGCCACTCGATGGCGCCCCTGTCGCTCGAGTATCTCGAGGAGGGCCGCCGCGTATACGACACCCTCTGCGGCAAGGGAGTCGTAAAGGACTACGAGACGAGAAAAGACTTTCCCACCTACATCGCCGCCCTGCCCGCGAACTTCGGGCCCAACGTGGCCTTCCACATCGGCCACGGCACCATGAGGACGGCCGCCATGGGCTTCGCCCAGAGAAGGCCCACGGACAGAGAGATGGGCCTGATGAAGGACGAGCTGCGCAAGGCAATGGAAGCCGGCGCTTTGGGCATCTCCTTCGGGCTCATCTACAATCCCGGCGTCTTCTCCGACACCGAGGAATGCGAGGAGCTCGTAAAGGTCGCGGCCGAGTACGGCGGAGACGTGACCATACACATGAGGAACGAGAACGACCGCCTGTTGGAATCGGTCGAGACCGTCATCAGGGTCGTGAAGGAGACCGGCATACGCTGCGTCATCTCCCACCACAAGGCGGTGAAGCCCGCCAACTGGGGCAAATCGGTAAAGACTCTCGAGCTCATAGAGAAGGCCAACGAGGAGGGCTTCGACATCTTCCTCGACCAGTATCCCTACATCGCCTCGTCCACGGGACTTTCGAGCGAGCTGCCCAAGGAATATCTCGCCCTGCCGAAGGACGAGCTCCTGAAGGCCATGCGGGACCCCTCCGAAAGAAAGAAGATCGTGGAGATCATGTGCGCGGGCTCCTCCCTTGAGGAGAGGTTCGGCAACCTGATGATCGGAGGCTCTCTCGCTCACCCGGAGCTCTCGGGCCTCATGGTATCCGAGGCGGCGAAGATCCTCGGCAGGAACGAGGGCGAGACCCTGCTCGACGTCCTGCTCGGCGACGACCTCTCCACCTCCGAGATCAAGTTCGGCATGTGCGAGGAAGACGTCGAACGCATCATGGCTTATCCCAGGACCATGACCGGCACCGACGGGCTCTGGTTCCCCGGCGCGGTCGGGGCCCATCCCAGAGCCTTCGCCAGCTTCCCCAGGGTGCTGGGGCATTACGTGAGAGAACGCCGCGTCATGAGCTTTGAAGAGGCGGTAAGGAAGATGACCTCCATGCCGGCCGCGGTCTACGGTCTTAAGGGCAAGGGCCTCATAAGAGAGGGCTTCGACGCCGACCTGTGCCTGCTCGATCCGGACACCATCATCGACAAGGCCGATTTCAAGAACTGGAACGCTCCCTGCGCCGGCCTCAAGCACGTGATCGTCGCGGGAGAGGTGGTCGTGACCGACGCGGTCTGGAACGGAAAGCTCAAGGGGACCAAGCTCTTAAGGAACTGGTAGAACGGGTCTCCTGCCGCCCGCGGCGGGAAATGATATCCAAAAACATGAAAAGACCGAAGGATCGACGCCTTCGGTCTTCTTTTTACCTGCTGCGGGCCCGGTCTCCTGCCTCATACGCGGGCAGAGATCTTATCCTCCGCCCTACTCGACCGTAACGTAGATGTTCCTGGTCGTGAGTATGTTCTCTTCCGCCTCGTCGTAGAGCAGTATCTGTATCCAGCTGCGCCCCTTGGATACGCCCGTGATGTAGAGCGGGCAGCTGAAGACGTCGGTGAATTCGCCCCATTCGCACTCCACGCAGGCATCGTCGGGCAGTATATACGTTACTACTATGCTGTCGTCGAGGCTCTGGGTGACGGTGACGGTCACGGTCTCGCCCACTTTTACCGCCGGCGAGGGATCAGAGAAGCTGAGCGTGGGTCTGGGAGCCTGCTGGGTCACGGTGACCGTGATCACGCAGCTGTCCATCTCGATATCGTTTCCGTCGGTCAGGACCAGCAGTATCTCGGTCGTGCCGGCGGCAAGGGCGGTGATATCGAAGCCTACGTTGTAGTGATCGCTCCAGCTGCCCCAGCTCTTCTTCAGGATCTCGTCCTCGTAGGGGTAATAGGTGATGGTCGCCTCGTAATCGTAGCTCTGGTAGACGTTGAGGTGCACGGACTCGCCCACCTGCATGCTTATCTCGGTCCTGGAGGGCTCAAGGTAAGCCTCGGGCACCACGATGAGGGAGCTGAAATCGGTCAGGGTCTCGGCCGAGAGGCCGTTGATGAGGGTCACGGGGATGGCGAAGTTGACGTTCTGCGCGACCTCGCCGAATATGCTGGAGCCGGAGGTGATGCCTATCACCTGGCCGAACTCGTTGATCAGGGCCCCTCCGCTGCTGCCCGAGGAGATGGCGGCGGTGAACTGGATGAAGTCGACCTCGCCCATGGTCCTCTTGACGTTGGAGATTATGCCCTGCGAGATGGTGTTGTCATAACCCAGGGGGCTGCCGATGGCGAAGATGTCTTCTCCCGCGACGATGGAGGAGGGATCGCCCATGGCGAGGACGGGGAAGCCGCTGCCCGAGACCTTGATCAGGGCGATGTCGAGCTCCTCGCTGTAATCATAAACGCCCTCGACCTCGTAGACGCTGCCGTCGGTCAGCATGACCTGGGCCGAGGAGGCTCCGTCTATGACGTGGTAATTGGTCACGGCGGTGCCGTTGGTGCCGATGAAGAAGCCGCTGCCGGTGGAGATCACGTCGCCCCAGCTGTCGTACATCTCGATGTAGAAGACCGCGTCTGAACACTTGGCGAAGATCTCCTTGGCGGAGAGCGCGGCAAGAGGCTCGTCTGGCTGAGGCTCGGGCTCGGCCGCCGCCGGCTGGGCGCCGGTGGAGACTATGCCTACTTTGGCCAGGTCTATGCTGGCCTCATAGTCTTCTCTGGAAAAGACCTGCGCTTCTATGAGCTTGTCGGCCAGGGTCATCTCGCTGTCCTTGAGCCTGGCGCCCAGGGCCGCGTAAGAGACCAGGACCACGTCGGCCCTAAGGAAGTTCTCGGTATCGACGTTATCGGGCAGTATGCCGCTCTTGACCGCGAGGGAGTAGGGATTGCTCCAGGTGAAATCCTCGCCTTTCTCGTCGGAATAGCCCAGGGCTCTTAAGACGAAGGTCAGATACATGGCCGCGCTGGCGCTGCCGGTGCCGAATCTGTCGGACGCCACTCCGTCGGTCAGCTTGTTCTCGTAGGCGTAGGCGATGTAGTCGTCGGCCCAGGGAGCGACGTCGGTGAAGGGATGGCTCCTGCCGCCCTTCAAGGCTTCGCCTTCGGCGCCGAGCACCCTGATGAGCATGACCAGGGCCTCGGTCCTGGTGGGAGCCCTGTTCAGAGCGAAATCGGTGTCGGAGACGCCCTGGAAGAGGCCCAGGGCCTTGAGATCTCTTGCCAGCTGCTCCTCCGAGGCCAGGTCCGCGCTGTGCGCGAAGACGGCGCAGGGGAAGAGGCCCAGGCAAAGAGCGATGACTGCAAGCAGCGATATTGTCTTTTTAAGCATCGTTGTTCCCTCCGGGGATCGTTCGGACAGGGCGGCCTTTTCCGCCCTTATACCGTGATTTTAACGCAAAAAGAGCCCTCTGACAAATGAAATCTGTCAGAGGGCATTACGCGCTTGCGAGGCCGGCCGCCGCTACTTTGAGCCGGGCAGCAGGTCCTGAGGCCTGTAGAAGAAATCGGACTGCATGGTACCGGGAGTCAGGTAGACGTTCCCGTCGCCGCACATGAAGTAATAGCACTCGTCGTCGCTCTTGGCGGGATCGCCGAAGACAAGGTCGTAGGTCTTCCCGTCCGCTTCGACGTGTATCTCGCAGATGGGATCCTCAAAACCGTAGCCCGTGGTCTGGGCGACGTTCTCGAGCTTTCTTTTCGCCTGGACGTCGGCCAGCTCGCCCAGCAGCACGTCCATTATGTTCTGATCCGCGGTCTGCTTCTCGCCGTTCTCGTCGGTGAAGACCCAGGCGTCCCCTTCTCTGGTGACGCCGGCGGAGCGGTTGAGGCAGGTCCAGCTGAAGGCGGTGATGCTCTCCTTCTCGAGCCCGAAGGCCTTGAAGGTCTCATCCTCCGCCGCGGCCGCGGGCTCGGGCTCTTCGGCCGGCTCTTCCTGCAGGTGGCCGAGGGCGTACCAGGCTCCTCCGCCGGTCAGGCAGAGGACCAGGAAAAGAATGAGAAGCTTGATGCCCCTGTTCATTATCTGTGCCTCCTTCTGATCATGACGATGATGCCTATGGCCAGATAGCAGAGAGGTATCACGCCCACGAAGAAGACGGTGAGGATGTTGACGGTGGAAGCGCTCATGTTCAGGGTCTCGTCCGCGAGGCTCTTGGCGCTGATGACGACGCCGGAATCCTCGGAACCGCAGAGCCAGGCCAGGGTATTGATGAAGATGGTCTCATTGGCGCCGCCCACGTTCTTGCTGACGGTCTCGTCGAGGAGGTAGGGGGTGGTGTACCAGACTATCTTCGCGTCGATGCCCAGCTCCTCGCTCAGGGTCTTGGTGACGGCGACGCCCAGGGCGAAGCTTCCTTCTATATCTCCGTCCTCCTTCTCGAAGGTCTGCATATCGAAGCCGGCAAGCTTGGAGTAGGCGCTGTTCGAGGTCCTGAAGAGCTTGTTGGTAAGAATCGAGGTGTCGCCCAGAGTCTCGACGTTAAGGCCCTGCGCGTAGGGCAGCATCACCACGTAGTTGTTGTTCTTCACGGGGATGGTGATGGTGTTGGAGACCATGTCGGGCAGCAGGTTGTAGGGAGCGCCCGCGTAATTGCCGCTGTTCTGATCGATGACCATGCCGTCGACAGCCTGCACGCCGTAGGGCTCCATGAGCCTGTTGATGCTCGAAAGAGCCTTGGCGTCGTCCTGCACGCCGGTGATCATCAGCAGGCTCCCGCCTCTGGCGAGGTATTCCTCGAGCTTTTTGAGCTCGTCGTCGTTGAGATCGCTGCGGGGATCGTAGATCAGGACGGCGTCGGCGTCCTCGGGCACCCTGTCGGCGCCGATGAGCTTGAGATCCTCCACCTGCACGTTGGCCAGCTTGACGTCGGCCGCGATATTGGTGGTGAACTCCGCCTCGCCGTGGCCCTTGAGGGAGTAGACCTTGGGCAGCTCGCTGTTGATGACGTAATTGATGGCGCCGGTGATGGCGTTCTCGCCGCTGAAGTTGACCTCGTAGTCGCCGGTGTACATGTAGGTGGCGGGATCGTACTTTATCGTGTAGATATCGTAGAAGTCGACGAAGCGGTCGCGCTGGGCGCTCTTCACGACGAGGCTGTTGTCGTAGAAATTATTGGTATACTGGGCGACGAGGGCCGGGTTGAGGTCCGGGTCCTGCTTGTTCACCTTGATGTGGGAGGAGCTGTCGGAATACTCCTGCAGCAGCAGCTCCAGGCTCTTGTCCTCCTTGCCTTCGGTGACGAGCCAGGTTATATCGATGTCCTGGTCGAGCTTCCCGAGCACGCCCAGAGTCGTCTCGCCCAGAGTGTAGAGAGCCCTGGGACTGGTATCGAATTTTGTATATTTGGCCGGAACGGCCCCGGCCAGAAGGTTCACCGCGATGGCGATGGCGATGACTATGGCGCTGGCGAGCACACTGTAGCCGCCGAGGCGAAGGCTCTTGTTCTTCATCAGCTCCACCTCCGTTTCTCCATGGACTGAACGCTGAGGAAGAGGAAGACCGCGATCACCGAGAGGTAGAAGACCAGGGTGGTCAGGTCAAAGCTCCCCTGATAGAAATTCTCGAACCTGTCGAAGAGCGACAGATGCCCGCCCAGCTTGGAGAGCAGGCCCTCGTAGGAGGCGCTGTTCTTAAGGTAGGTGAAGCAGATGACGGCTTCCATCACTACCGCGCAGGCCAGGGCGGCGGTGCTGCTCTGGGTCATGAGGTAGACAAGGAAGGCGATGCCGGCCGCGATCACGGTGATGACCATCATGTTGGTCCTGGCGGTGGTGGAGACGAACTTGAGCATCGAGGCGAGGTAATAGTTTACCAGCATCACGATGAAGCAGAGTCCGGCCGCCACGGGCTGGCTCTCGGTGAGTGACGAGATGAACATGCCGATGGCGATCAGGGCCGCTCCCAGGAAGAAGAAGCCCAGCATGGTCGAATAGGCGGTGGCAAGAGGCACGTTGCCGTAGCTTCTGAGGATCAGAGGATAGACACAGATGATCAGAAGAGGTATCGCGAAGACGGTCAGCATGGCGAAGTACTTGCCGCAGACCACCTTGTGCATGGAGACGGGCAGCGAATAGAGCAGCTGATCGGTCTTCTGCTTCCTCTCCTCCGCCAGCACCCTCATGGTGAGGATGGGCACGCCCACCAGGAAGATGTAGGGCATGCTCCCGGGGACGAACTCGAAATTGACGACCTGATGGCCCAGATTGTAGACCATGGTATATATGCCCGCGAAGAGCAGGATGAAGAGCCCGAAAACGTAGGCTGTGACGTTGGTCATGTAGCCTTTGAGCTCGTGTTTGTAGATGGCGTTCATCAGTACCCGGCCTCCTCTTTGTATTCTTCGGGCGCTATCACGGAAGCGTCGTCATCGGCAGCGGAGGATCCGCCTTCGGCAGTTTCCTGCTCCCCGGCGGGAGCCTGCTCTTCGGCGGGGCTATCTTCGCTCTCCTGGGTGAGCTTCATGAAGACGTCCTCGAGGCTCGCCTTGGAGGCGGACATGCTGAGCAGGGCGATGCCGGCCTTGCTGAAGCGGAAGAAGAGCTCGCGGCAGATCTCGTCCCCGTCTTCTCTTTGGGTGCTCACGGTGAGGAAGGTCTTGCCGTCCTTTTCATCGGACTTTTCCACATTGAGGCCCTCGGCGGCGACCAGCTCTTCCGCCCTCTCCTTTCCGCAGTCGGCGGTGAGGCTGAGCTCGAAGCGGCCGGAGAAGAAGCTCTCGAGGTTCTCGGCGCTGTCGCAGGCGACCAGCTTGCCCTTGTTGATGATCATTATGGTCTCGCAGACGGCCTGGACCTCGGAAAGTATGTGGCTGGAGAGTATGACGGTATGCTCTTTGCCCAGCTCTCTGATGAGATCTCTGATCTCTATGATCTGCTTGGGGTCGAGGCCCACGGTGGGCTCGTCCAGTATGATGACCTCGGGGTCTCCCAGCAGGGCCTGGGCGATGCCGACCCTCTGTCTGTAGCCCTTGGAGAGGTTCTTGCACAGCCTGTTCTGCACGTCCTCGATCTGGGTGACCTGCATGGCGTGAGCGATCTGCTTTTTGGCCTCGGCCTTGCGGACGCCCTTGGCCTCCGCCACGAACTCGAGGTATTCTTTAGGTGTCTGGTCGGGATACAGAGGCGGGAGCTCGGGCAGATAGCCTATGAGCTTCTTCGCTTTCTGAGGCTCCTCCACTATGTCATAGCCTCCGATCTTAACTTCGCCGCTGGTGGCGGCAAGGCAGCCGGTCATTATGTTCATAGTGGTCGACTTGCCGGCTCCGTTGGGTCCCAGGAAACCGTATATCTGGCCCTTCTCGATGTTGAAGGAAAGGTCAGAGACGGCGGCGTGGTCTCCGTAGAGCTTGGTCAGATTTCGTACTTCTATCAAGACTTACATCTCCTTTGCGTTGCGCCTGCCGGCCCCATGCCGGCAAGCATAAAATAGACTTGTATGGTCAACGGTTCTTAAACGTTCCGTGAACAATCTGTGAAGAATGATGATCCCAGGGGGCTTGCGATCATCCTCAGCGGCGGCGGCTCTTCGAGTCGCCGTAGCTCTCGGTGACTATCCTCAGCTTGTAGTCCTCCATGGCGGTGAGGAGCTTTTTCCCGTTCTCCCAGCCGAGATTGAAGAAGGCCAGAGGCTCTCCCTTTTTGCCGTCGACGAGGCAGCGCCCGTCTATCTTCCTCACGGTCCCGATATCGTCGAAGCTGAAGGAGCGCTTTTTGCCGAAGGAGGGCCTGTAGACTAGCCGCGAATCCTTGACGTCTATGTATCTTGAGATCGAGCGCATGACGGAGAAGCCCTCGTAGACCATCAGCAGGGCCGGCAGCGCGTAGAGGGCTTTCCTTACGCTCCCCGCTGCGGCTCCCCTGTATACGGCAAGGCCGGCGAGAGCGGCGAAGACCGCGATGACCGCGACGCCCAGGCCGTTTATATATTGCTTTTGCATCTTTAGGGCTGTGACGCGGTATTCTCCCGCCGGCGCGATGGGAGCGTCGGGGTCGGTCCCGAAGCGTTCGAGCCTTTGGGGACGCTTCTTCTTTTTTTCGGCGTTCTTTTCGTCTTCTTCCCTGAGCTCTTCCAGGCGCTCTTCGCTCTCGCGGGCCTTTATCTCCGCCACGCCTTTTTTGTCAAGATCCGCGTAGGCGGCGAGCTTCGACCAGGTGAAGCACAGCCCCGCGACGACTATCAGGGAGACGAAGAGCATGCTCGGCAGCAGGGCCTTCAGGTTCTCCGGGGCGGAGAGGGCGCTGGAGGCCATCTCGAAGGGAGTGACTCCGTACTGAGCGGCGGCTTCGACGCAGAGCTCGTCGCGGCTCAGTATCCAGCTCTGGGCCACGAACTGCGCGAGCATGACGGAGCTTATGCTGGTAAAGGCGACGCAGCCCAGAGCCCAGCCCTTCCTTCTCAGG
>JAEEGL014259367.1_pt1 | contig 11230 bp, 10 predicted proteins | sample 9134231 | NCBI WGS metagenome assembly JAEEGL01 (sample SAMN16246548, study PRJNA631951) | gut metagenome | biome: gut microbiome; feature: rumen; material: fiber-attached | host: Bos | place: Iran: Karaj | collected 2018-10
CTGCTCCGGCATCCTCTTCAACCATGAGAGTGAGCGTCGAGGCGAGACCTTTGTCACCCGCAAGATCACCCTTGCCGCCGCCCGCATCTCTCAGGGTTTGCAAGACTGCCTCTATCTTGGCAATATGGATTCCTTGCGCGACTGGGGCTATGCCAAGGACTATGTGGAGTGCATGTGGCTCATCCTGCAGCAGGACAAGCCCGAGGACTTCGTCATAGCCACTGGCGTCCAGCATAGCGTCCGCGAGTTCACCGACCTCGCCTTCCGTCATGCCGGTATTGAACTGAAGTTCGAAGGCGAAGGCCTTAATGAAGTTGGTATTTGTGTAAAAGACTCCCGTCCCTTACAGGGAAGGGATGGGGAAGGGTCTCTCGTCGGACAGACCCTCGTCCGCATTTCCCCCGACTTCTATCGCCCGACAGATGTCGTTAATCTCTGGGGCGACCCCACCAAGGCTCGTGCTAAACTTGGCTGGAATCCCAACAAGACCACTTTCGAGGAGCTTGTTCGGCTCATGGTAGAACACGACATTGCCAAGGTGGCCGCCGAAGGAGCAGCTGCCAAAGTACGCACAAACCTCGCAGAATACCTTGAAAAGGGAATTGTGAAATAACAAGGTGTTGGGCAACCCGCTGGTCTCTCATAAGGCAAAAGGTTCAATAACAGCAGGGCCCCCTCCCTTTCAGATATTCCCAAAAATACTGATTTCACACACTTTTTTTTTACGACAATGAGCATATTTAATAAAATTGCAAGGCGATTTATTGGCAGGAGGCCTTCGATTGAAGATACTATTTCTTTTCTTAGAAAAGAAGGAGCCGAGATAGGAAAAAGGCTTAATGTGTATGGTGGATCATTAAGAATTGACACAAGTTTCCCCTTTATGTTGCATATTGGTGATGATGTGGAAATAACAGCAAACGTAAACATTCTAAACCACGATTATTCTTGGAGTGTTATCAAGGCATATACAGGTCAATTATTGGGTGGGGTTGGCCCTGTATATATTGGCAACAATGTTTTTATTGGCTCTGGGGCAACAATACTAATGAACACTCACATAGGCGACAATTGTATCATTGGTGCAAAGAGTGTTGTGAGTGGAAGTTTTCCCGATAATTCCGTCATTGCAGGCTGTCCCGCCCGTGTTATATGTACTTTAGAGGAATATATAAAGAAACGGGAAGACAAACAACTTGAAGAAGCAATAGCAATTGTTAATCATTACAGAAAAGCATTTGGCAGAAATCCTTCAAAAGACAAGCTTCCTGCGTACTTTTGGCTATTTGAACCTAGAAATAATAAGATTGAAACGCCAGTATTCCTACAGAGGATGCATTTAAAAAACAATTATGAGCTATCTATGAAACTATTTAAAGAAACGCCCCCTCTCTTTGATAGTTTTGAGAGTTTTCTTAATAGCATACCTTTCGAACAATAACATGAAAGCCACATGCAAGCTACATTAAAAGTAGTAATTAATACTATTGTGCTTTATGCCAAGATTCTTGTGACAATGGCAATTGCATTAATTACTGTGCCACTGATACTAAAGGCTCTTGGAGTTAGTGACTATGGATTATACAATCTCATCGCTGGTGTAGTAGCAATGCTCTCGTTCCTTAACAACTCCATGACAGTCTCTTCTCAAAGATATATGTCAGTATCAATGGGAGCAAATGACAAAACGAAAATAAATATTATTTACAACACAAGTTTCCGACTTCACATCATACTAGGTGTACTGGTAGTTGCAGGATTAGAGATAGGTTCTTTTTTTATAGACAAGCTAAACATTGAACCGAATAGAATTAGTGTAGCTCAAATACTATATCAATTGCTTATAGCAACCACATTTTGTCGTATCATTTCGGTTCCCTTCGATGCCATCATGAATGCTCATGAAGATATGGTTGCATTCTCTATTATTGAATTAATTGACTCAGCATTGATGTTATTTGTTGCAGCAATTCTTCAACATATCCCTGGAGATAAACTATTTATTTACGGATTATCTATTTTACTGATAGCCGCTTTAACATTAGCCTTAAAATATGGATGGTCATATTGGAAGTATAGAGACTATCGCATTAATTTGAGAAAATATAAGGGGCAATTCCAAACCAAAGAAATGTTTGGATTTGCAGGTTGGAATCTCTTTGGCGGACTTGCTTTGATGGGACGAAACCAAGGTGTAGCAGTTATAATAAATTTATTTCTTGGTACAATTGCTAATGCAGCTTATGGAATCGCAAATCAAATAAACGGAGCTTTATGTCACTTTTCTTCTACATTCCAAAAAGCGATTAATCCGCAGTTAATGAAGAGTGAAGGTATGGGGAATCGTGAACGTTTGATGAAAATTTCATATATTACATCCAAATTTTCAGTCCTTGCTATTTGTTTGTTTGCTATTCCAATAATTGTAGAAATGCCCGATGTACTCCGAGTATGGCTGAAAGGCGATATTCCTCCATATGCCATTGAGCTAAGTTGTTGCATTTTGTTATTGTCTATTGTTACACAATATTCCATGGGCTTAATGTCTGCAATCCAAGCGGTAGGTAAAATTCGTAATTATCAATTCACAATCGGATTGTTGATTTTGTTAAACGTTCCTTTTGCATATGTCACACTAAAAATGGGGTTACCTGTATATTTTGTTACAATAACCTATGTAATTATAGAATTTATCTCTCTATTTGTACGCATGGCATTTGCGAAGAACCTTGTTGGTCTAGAGCCAAGCAGTTTCTTTGAACAAGTTGTGAAGCCAACATTACTCGTAGTTATTATCCCTCTCCTATTATGTTCAATACCTCACTTCCTCATCCATCCATTATGGAGCAGGTTAATTTCAACCATTGTCATCTACATAGTTTTCTATTTGACCATGATGTGGTTCATTGCACTTGACAAAGGCCAAAGAGATGGTGTATTGTTGCGTTTACATTATAAAAAACATAAATGAAAATAGGACTATTAGCATATCATGCCGCTTGCAATTTTGGCGCTTTCCTTCAACTTTTGTCCACAATCGAATATCTCCAGAAACAAGGTGACGAGCCCCGTGTAATCAATTGGGTTCCCCGTGATTTCCGTAAAGATTACGAGAGGCGTTCTTTACCCGAGGTTCGCGCTCTATATGCAAGGTTTCGGCAGCAGTACTATCCCTTGACTAAATTGTGCGAAACAGCTAAGGATGTAGCTTTAGTCATAGAAGAAGAACATATTGAAGCAGTCATCATCGGTAGTGATGCTGTATGTCAGCACCATCCTTTCAGAGAAAGGTTCCATTTCCCCGTCAAGCGTATAGTATATATTCAGCATCCAACAAGCGATCGCATGTTTCCCAACTGTTTCTGGGGAGAGTTCAATAATTTCCTCAAGAAACCTGTGCCTATTGCGATGATTTCCGGTTCGTCTCAGGATAGCATGTACTATTACATAAAAGGAAAGACGAAACAGAAAATGAAAGAAGCCATCAAAGCATTCTCATATTTGTCAGTTCGCGATGATTGGTCGCAAAAGATGATTTCTTATTTAACAGACGACGAAATAAATCCAGATGTGACTCCTGATCCTGTATTTGCTTTTAATTACAATGCTGGACACATGGTACCTTCTAAGCAAGAAATCATTCAGAGATTCAACATACCTGATAACTATCTCCTTATTAGTTTCAAAAATGCAAAGAGCGTTAGCCAGACATGGATTGACGTCTTTCAAGCTTTGGCTAACAATAATGGTTTGAGTTGTGTAAAGTTACCATATGCAGATGCGCCAGCTTTTGGAAAAGTACAATATTGTGTAGGAGACAACATAACTCCTCTAGAATGGTATGCACTTATTAAGTATTCAAAAGGTTATGTAGGCAACAATATGCACCCCATCGTAACTTCAATAACAAATGGCGTTCCCTTCTTTAGCTTTGACAACTATGGTATCTCCAAGGTCGACGGTAAAACTACGAATGGTGAGTCTAGCAAAATCTATCACATCCTTAGCAAGGCCAACTTGTTGGATTATCGAGAATTTGTAAAAACTCCATCACATGTGGTTACATCACCTGACAAGGTGTTTGCACTTCTTGAACAATTTGATACGTTACGAGAATCAGAATTCGCAAAAGATTATTTTAAAACATATACCCAAATGATGAGTGAAATATATAAAATAATTAAAAAGTAGATATGATTGAACGCCCAAACAATGATATATTATCCTCTTCTGCAATGTTTGTTCTTGCTGCATCTCCCTTGTTGTATTATTACGAGATAGGTAGTAGTAAGTTGTCAATCCTTGCGGCATTGGGTATTGTTCTATTTTTATTTTCTATTTTTCAAAATCATCTGAAATCGTCTTTATTGCCTAAATCTTACTGGATATATTGGGGATGGTGTACTATTCAGATGTATTTTGTTGCAGGTATTGCAGGATGGTCAGACTATCTGCCAGGAGGAATTTTACTTTGTATTTTCTCTATATTGATGCTAGTTATGATACCCAACTTTGATTTTAACAAGTTGTTTAAGTACATGAAGGGCATTTTTATAGTGGCTTCAGTATTAATGTTTATTCAGTATATAACTTATTTCGCAACAGGTGAGAAGGTGTCTTTCTTTCCTCCGCTTACGAATAATATCGGAGGTTATACAATACTAGAGCTGATAAAAAGACAAGAGTCTTCTGAGAGTAGCGGCCGATTCTGTTCAATCTTCATAGAACCATCCTACTTCGGCCAATACGCTTTGGTTTTATTAGTCATGGAACTATTTAGAGATAAGGTAAAGAAAAAAATCTTTTCGAGTTTTTCTTTGTTCATCATTCTAATACTTTTAATTCTAAGATCTGGAACTGGTTTTCTCGGATTGCTGATAGTGGCCATCGTAAAACTGTACTATATTTTGATTGTTACCAAGCAATCAAAATATTTATTTATGTTGGCTTTTCTAGTACCTGCTTTATACTTAATATTTCAATATTATCTGACCACCAGCATGGGATCATATGTCGCCAACAGAACAAGTGAACTAGATATCACAAATGAGAATGGTTCTGGTTTTAGTCGTTTGTTTTACGGATGGCAAATGTTTGGTGGATTAACTCCTACACAGATGATTCTTGGCACCTCCAGAAATGTGGCTATAGAGGCTTATGAGAAAGGATTCAGTAATATGATTACTTATGTCATAACGAGCCAAGGAATAATAGGCTTGTGCCTATTGTCCTATTTCTATATCAAAATGTGTGTTAACAAGAAAATTATTTCTATCGCTCTTGTTATGGTTTTGATGGCTATTGCTTTGATTGAGGCTTGTTATTTAGGAGGACTTATGTTGATTGTTTCAACAGCGGTTGTGGTGAGCCAATCAAATAATTATCAGGCTTTGAAGTGAGCGAAGGCATTGAAGATTTACATGTTGAATACTTCTTGTAAGCAATTAGTGATGTCAAATCTTATTAAAATGAAAATATAAGCCAATTTAGCATCTTTCCCACTTGTTTTTTTATGACAATTGTTTATTATTCCACCCCTTGGTTCTTAGATTGCGATTTGCCTTTGATTCGTGCATTGTCACAATTACAAGGGAATATTGTATATTACATATTAAAGGTTAGCCCTTCATCCGCGAATGCCACAATCCTATCAAATTGCAAGTTATTCTCTAAATTTGGTATTTATAAAGCCACAGAATACAAAGCGTTTGATACATTCAAAGATTATATCAATTTGGATAATATTTTTATCGCAAACGATCCTATAGGCTCTTTAAAAAGTATTAAGGCTATTATCCAATACTATTCTCTTTATAAACGATTCAAACATTTGATAAAAAAACTGCACTGCGACATTTTGCATCTGACAGGAATTAATAGGGGCTTTGATTATTTACTGGCGAGACGATTTAGAGACATACTAGTTGATACCATGCATGATCCAATTCCCCATAATTTGTCTGCTATTACCAAATATCAATTTTTGTCTGCAAAATTTTTCTTTAAATTGCCTAAAAAGATTATTTTGTTGAATCATCAGCAAACAGAGGCATTTACGAGACGATATGACATTGATATAAGAAGAATTTTTTTTTCGCGATTGGGCGCATATGAATGTATGTCCTTATTTGACAAAAACGCACAACCTCCAAAATATAAATATATATTATTTTTTGGAAGGATTGGACCGTATAAGGGAGTGGACATCCTTGTAAAAGCCATGAAGAAGGTGCATTCTGTTATGCCAGAATTGAAACTCGTTATCGCGGGAAAAGGCAAGGTTGACGGTTTTGAGAATGAGGATTACATATTATTGGAAAATCGCTTTATTCCTACTGAAGAACTAGCAAGCTTTATAAAATATGCCGAGTTTACAGTTTGTCCATATCGATCCGCCACGCAAAGTGGTGTCGTGTCAACTGCCTTTGCTATGTGTTCACCTATATTGGCAACAAATGTTGGCGGAATGTCTGAAAGTATAAAAGACGGAATAACTGGCATACTTATTGAACCAGAGAATGTCGACTTGTTATCCGATGCAATTATTAAACTATGCCAAAACCCAGATTTCCTTGAGCGAATGAAGATTAACATAAAGAGAGAGATAACTGTTGGAGATTTTTCATGGAGTGCTATTGCTAATATTTATCAGTCTATTTACAATGAATGAAAAAGGTAGTATTATTAGGTAATGACCATACAAACACGTTAGGACTTACTCAGATTCTTGGATTATCAGGTTATTACATTATTTCTTTGTTGTGGGGCAGGAGGCAAGGTATAGTTAAGGCTAGCAAGTTCTGCAAAGAGATTTATAGTGCTTCTTCTCCAGTTCTTTGTCTTGAGAAGTTGTTGCAAACAAATCATGGAAAGAACGAGGGTGCTGTTCCTATTATAGCAACATGCGATAGTGCTGCCTTAGCATTGGAAGATAATAAAGAGAAACTTACGAGCCGTTTTGTCTTTGAAAATACTAGAGGCGATTATACTCTTCATCAGCTCATGGAAAAAAAACTTCAGGTTGCATTGGCTAAAGAGTCGGGATTTTATGTCCCTAAATCATGGACTATCAAAGATTTTAACGATATTCCGGCAGATTTAACATGCCCTTGTTTAATCAAGCCTCTTATCAGTTGTAAAGGAGCCAAAGATGACATCCGAATCTGCAAGGACAAGTCAGAATACCTATCAAATCTAAGTTCTTTAAAATATACCAAGGAAGTTCTTATACAGCAGTATATTGACCATGATTACGAGATTTCCATTCTAGGTTGCGGCTTGAGCTCTGGAGATGTCAAGATTCCCGCAGTAGAAAACAAACTCACATTATTTCCAAAACATGTAGGCCTTGAATGCCTTGCCAGAATGGATAGGCTTACTGACACGAATATCATACGAAGCATAACCAACTTAGTCAGAATGGTCGGCTATGTAGGATTATTTAGTGTAGAAATGATGCATTGTAAGACAGATAACAAGTTCTACTTTACTGAAATAAACCTAAGGAATGATGGAGCCAACTCATTTGTATATAAATATGGAGTCAATTTGCCTTTGAATCATATTGAAGATTTAAAAGGCCTCCCTATTACAACATTTACGAAGTTTAATCCAGGATATTACATATGGGATATGCATCATTTTATGTCTGTAACACATCGTGACATATCTGTTTTTCAATGGATTAAGGAGATAAAGCAGTCAAAGGGCTTCCTAACCTATTTCAAAGAGGACAAGTGTCCTTTCATTAAGCAATATACCAACTTTATACTCAAAAAGCTACATTTAAGGAAACTTGATGATTACAAATAATTCCGTTATAGTAATAGGCAGTACACATCATAACACACTCAGTGTTATTCGTTGCTTCGGGCATCAGAGAGTCCCAGTTTCATTAATTCTTGTTGACACACATACCACAAGCTATGTTACTAGCAGCAGATATGTGACCGATTTTGCAATAGTAGCATCTGCCGAAGAAGCGGTTGATGTCCTTAAGGCAAAATTCGCTCAAGAGACATCTCGTTCCATCGTAATGGTGTGTTCTGATGACGTATCATCAGTGCTGAAAAAAAAATTTTGTGAAAATTGTCATTACTTCCACTTCTTTACTGCAGGAGAAAAAGGAAGAATCACCCATTTTATGGATAAGCAAGTGCAAGCTTATCTTGGCCAAGAGTGCGGGTTGACTATTCCTAATTCTTTGGATTATCAAGTTTCGGGTTCACATCCAGTCTTTGATACTTTTCCATGTATTATTAAACCGCTTGAAAGCATCCATGGTGGAAAAAAAATTAAGGTCTGCCATTCCCATCAAGAATTAAATGATGGGGTTACCAATTATAAGAAGGGAGAGCATGTTCTGATTCAACAGTTTATCAAGAAAGACTATGAGATTGTCGTTGATGGAGTATCCGTAAATGACGATATTATCATCCCTGGTTACATTAGAAAATTCCGTGACTTATTAGGAGGCACAACATACTCTTGTACACACGACATCAAAGAATTGCCTACACGAATAGTTGATAGTATAAAAGCTATTGTACGTAAGATTCACTATGAGGGCTTGTTTGGCGTGGAACTTATTGTTAGCAACAGTGATTACTATTTTGTGGAGATAAATTTGCGAAATGATGCTACGACCTATTCTCTAGCATGTGCTGGCGTGAATTTGCCATACTTGTATTATCTTGCAAAACAAGGTTTAGACTATTCTAGTAAGTTATCAAAGCTAATTCCCCAAATAGAATCCATGGTTGAGTTCCGTGACTTTGATTATGTGCTGAAGCGTAAGATTTCCTATTTCAAATGGAACAAGCAACGCAAACATTGTAAATGTTTATATTTCTATGACAAAGACGATATCCTCCCATACAAAAAAGCAAGAAAGCATTATGTATTAGAGAAGTTATCAAACAAATTTACACGTTTCCTCAAATAAGAGACACAGGAAAAAAAAACAACAGAGGAATAACATAGTATATGAAATCTTTCATAATAACAATAGATACAGAGGGAGATAACCTATGGCATTATGTCAAGGGGGCGCCTGTTAGGACTGAGAATGCGAAATTCATTCCTCGTTTTCAGGAATTATGTAACAAATATGATTACAAAACCGTTTTGCTGACTAACTATGAGATGATTATGTCCGATGAGTATGTTAGCCTCATCCAAGGCCCCTTAGCGAAGGGGCAATGTGAGGTGGGTATTCATGTGCATGCTTGGAATAATCCCCCGTTATATAATCTAAATGGGAAGTATAATGGTAATCCCTATCTCATTGAGTATCCTGATAATGTCATGCGCGCAAAGTTCAAAACCACCTATGATCTTATTGAGAAGCGTCTTGGTGTGAAAGTAAAGTCACATCGCTCAGGGCGTTGGGCTATGGATGCTCGTTACTTTCGTTTGCTCGAAGAATTTGGAATCACCTGCGATTGTTCTTTTACGCCAGGAGTTTCATGGACATCAGCTGAAGGTGAGTCTGTAGATGGGGGTTGCGACTACCGATATATATTTAAGGGTGCCCAAATGATTGGAAATGTGTTAGAATTGCCAATGACAATCCGACGTTACAAGCATTACCTTTCTACGGGCAATATTAAGCATCAGTTACGCACTCTCGTCAAAGGTGGTGCTATCTGGTTACGCCCTGCTTTAAACTCCCTTTCTGATATGAAGAGGTTGATAAAGGATGTTGATTCAGAACCAGGGAATGACTATCTTGAGTTCATGATTCATTCTTCGGAATTGATGCCGGGGGGAAGTCCCTATTTTAAAGATGAAATAGCAATAGATAGAATGTACAACACCATGAATCAACTCTTTGACTATGTCCGAAAGTTGGGATACTATGGCGAAACGCTAGAAAATTTCACGAATAGGCACATGAAGTTATAATCCCTCATGGAAAAAACGAAAATACTTGTACTGATCGACCAAATGCAAACGGGTGGTGCTGGTCGTGTTACCAGCACATTGCTTCCTGGCTTGTTAGAAAAGGGATATGAGGTTGTAGTTGCGTTGGATAATATCAATACTCAGAACTTCTATCCTATTCCTGAAGAGATTCAACAGGTAACGATACCTATCAAGGGGAATGTTCCTTCGGGTATAAAGCAGCTGAAGCTTATAATCACGACCCGTCGCATCATTAGGAAGATTCATCCAAATGTCATTATTGCTGTTACATTTTTCCCTTTCTTCTATGCTCATTTTGCAACCCTATGGTCAGGCATTCCCGTTATTGCTTATGACCACACTTCTTTTGGTCGCAATATGGGATGCTTTGTCAATTGGATTCGCTACAGCCTTTATGGAAAAGCAGATAAATTGGTTGTTCTTACCAAAAAAGACGAAAACCTGTTAGGTAAAAAGTTCCCTCGAAAGGAAGTCGTTTATAATCCGTTGACATATCCTATAGTCAGATGTGCATCTGACCGAAAGAAGACTATACTTTGTGCTGGTCGCATGGATGCATGGGATGTTAAAGGCTTTGACCTTATTATTGAAATATGGAGTAAATTAACAAAACATTTTCCGGATTGGCGCTTGCAGATAGCTGGTAGTGGTACGGATGTCAAGGTGTCAGAAATAAAACAGATGATTGCTAAAGCTGATGTAGAAGACTCAGTTGATCTTCTTGGACAAGTTTACGACATGCCATCCTTATATGCAAAGACTGCAATCTTCGCATTGCCATCACGGGTAGAAGGTTTTCCAATGGTTCTGCTTGAAGCGATGTCACAAGGCTGTGTCTGCGTTTCGTACGAGATGGGTGGAGCTGTATATGAGATTATGAGTGAGAGTTCGGGAATTATTGTAAAGGATGGAATCTTGGAAGATTTCTCTTCTGCTCTTGAACAACTGATGAACTCTTTCCCAAATCTAACAGCCAGACAAGAAGCTGGTTATGCAGATGCAGGACGATTTACGTGCGAAGTGTTCTATGACCAATGGGACAGAATTATTAAAGAGACAATAAAATTGAGAAAATGATAGAATCAAAGGTTGAATTACACCGGTTTATCGAAGAAGATTGTTATGCAAATCTCAAGGTAAGACATATATCTCGTCTAAAACTATGGCTATGTTAGTTTGATTGACTGATTTTGAATACAAGCAGCCGGAAGTGGCACGGCTGGCCTTGTCGGTATCATGCCATACGTCACCCTCTTGGTTGTGGTCAGTGCGAAACTCAGCAGGATGGACTTCTGTTCCTGAA
>JAEEGL014573022.1_pt1 | contig 11230 bp, 10 predicted proteins | sample 9134231 | NCBI WGS metagenome assembly JAEEGL01 (sample SAMN16246548, study PRJNA631951) | gut metagenome | biome: gut microbiome; feature: rumen; material: fiber-attached | host: Bos | place: Iran: Karaj | collected 2018-10
GGTTTTAAACCATCCCTTAAATCAGGAAGTGCACGAGAAGCTATTACACTCATTGAATATTCCATGAATGATGTCTTAACTTCATCAACTATATTATTATGATCTAATCTATCTCTTTCATGAAAATATCCACTGAAATTATTATTAATATCTACTTTATCATATTCTTCAATTTCATTATCAATATTTTCATTTTCTTTAATATCTTCGTCCATTTTAACCCTCCTATATATCTAAATTTTGAACATATCCTGCATTTTCTTCGATAAACTTTCTTCTAGGTTCTACTTCATCACCCATTAATTTCTCAAAGATAGCATCTGCTGCAATACAATCGTCTACAGTTATTTTTCTTAGTACTCTCTTATTAATATCCATTGTAGTTTCATTAAGTTCTTCAGCATCCATTTCACCAAGACCTTTCATACGAGCTATTTCAGCTCTAGAACGAATGTTTTCAGGAAGTGAATTCATATAAGAATTTAATTCTTCTTCATTTAATACGTATTTTCTTGTTTTACCATGCATTATTCTAAATAACGGAGGTTGAGCTGCATAAACATGTCCAGCTTCAACTATAGGTCTAAAGAATCTATAGAATAAAGTTAATAATAATACTCTAATGTGAGATCCATCAACATCGGCATCGGTCATTATTATTATTTTGTCATATCTTAATTTAGTTAAGTCAAAATATTCACCAATTCCAGTACCAAAAGCAGTTATTATTGTTCTTATTTCTTCATTAGCTAAAGCTTTATCCTGTCTTGCTTTTTCTACATTAAGTATTTTTCCTCTCAAAGGTAAAATTGCTTGAGTCATAGAATCTCTACCTTTTTTAGCAGATCCACCTGCACTATCTCCCTCGACTATAAATATTTCTGAAATTGTAGGATCTTTACTCTTACAATCAGATAATTTGCCAAAGAAGTTAGTAGTTGCTAAATCACTCTTTCTTGTTGCTTCTCTTGCTCTTTTTGCCGCCATTCTTGCATTTCTTGCTAATATTGATTTTCCAACAATAGTTCTTGCTTCATCTGGATTTTCAAGTAAAAATTGTTCATATCCTTCAGCAAATACACTGTCTGCTAAGTTTTTAACTTCTGAGTTTCCAAGTCTTCCTTTAGTTTGACCTTCGAATTGTGGATTAGGATGCTTACATGAAATAATCATTGTAAGTCCTTCTTTTACGTCATCTATTGTAAGATTTTCATCTTTTTCTTTTAATATATTATTTTTTCTTGCATAGCTATTAGTTATTCTAACTAATGCTCTTTTAACTCCCTCTTCATGAGTACCACCATCATGAGTATTAATATTATTTACAAAAGAATAAATATTGTCATTATAACCAGTATTATATTGAAAAGCTACTTCAAATGCTATTCCATCTTTTTCACCATTTAAATGAATTATCTTTTCATGCAAAGCAGTTTTTCCTTGATTAATAAACTTAACATATTCACTGATACCACCTTCATATAAGAATTTATCTCCTTGGGTATCTTCTTCATCTCTATCATCTCTTAAAGTAAGTTGTAGTCCCTTATTTAAGAAAGCAAGTTCTCTAGTTCTAACTTTTAGAGTTTCATAATCATAAATATCAGAGTCAAATATATCAGGATCAGGTTTAAATGAAACAGTTGTTCCACTTCTATCTTTTTCACATTCTCCAATAACTGTTAATTTTTGAACTGTTTTTCCACCATTTTCAAATTTGGTTTCATATACTTTTCCATCTTTATAAACAGTTACATTTACCCATTTAGAAAGTGCATTAACAACAGATGCACCTACACCATGAAGACCACCACTGACTTTGTAGCCTCCACCACCAAACTTTCCACCTGCATGTAACACTGTATATACTGTTTCAACTGTTGAAATGCCGGTTTTTGGATGTATACCTACTGGAATTCCACGACCGTCATCTTTTACTGTTATTGAATTATCTTTATTAATAACTATTTCAATATTCTTACAATAACCAGCTAAAGCTTCATCAATAGAGTTATCTACAATTTCCCATACTAAATGATGAAGTCCTTTTAAATCAGTTGTTCCAATATACATACCAGGTCTTTTTCTAACTGCCTCTAATCCTTCTAATACTTGTATATCATTTACTCCATAATCATCTTTCATTATCTCACCCTCTCATCTAAGTCAAATATTTTTGCTTTTTCAACAATTTTTTTATTAATATTTTTTAAATCTGTAGTTGTTATAAAGATTTGAATGCTCTTATCTAATGATTTAAATATATTATTTCTATTTTTCATATCTAGTTCACTAAATAAATCATCTAATAGTAAAATAGGAATTATTTCATATTTCTCAATGAATATTTTCACTTCAGATAATTTCATTGCAAGAATTATTAGTTTTTGTATTCCTTGTGAACTAAAATCTTTGCAATTGTTTCCATTTTGATAAAATACATAATCATCCCTATGTATTCCAAAATCAGTCATACCCAAATTTATTTCTTTTTTCCTATTTTTTCTTAACTCTTTTACTAGTTTTTCTTTATCATTAATATCATAATCTGATTCATATTCAATTTTAATTTGTTGATTACCCATATAATTACTAAATATATCATTTATATTGCTATTAATTAAATCAATATATTCTTTTCTCAAATTATAAATTTTAATGCCTTCATCTACTATCTTTTCATCAAGTATATCTAAATATCTTTGATCCAAATTACTATTTAACATTAATTTTTTTAGATAATCATTTTTATTCTTAATGAGATTATTATAATTATTTAAATAGTAAATATATTCTTTATGTAATTGAGATATTTGAATATTTAAATAGTTTCTCCTAGTATTTGGTGATGATTTTATTAACTTTAATTCATCTGGTGATAACAATATAATTCTATATTGTGAAATAAAATCACTTAATTTATTTTGCAGTTTTCCATTAATTTTGGTCTTTTTACCATTCTTATTTAAATATAATTCAAGATTCTTTTTAGGACCATAATCATAGTAATATATTTTAATTTTAAAATATGATTCATTTTCTTTAATTATAGATAATTCACTATTAGTTTTAAATGATTTGGCTAAACTACCTAAATATATTGCTTCTAGTATAGATGTTTTACCTATTCCATTTTTACCAATAATAATATTTAAATTTGAAAAATTATCAAAATTTTTTTTGCTATAATTTCTAAAATTGAGTAATTCTATTTTTGTAATATTCATATTTAAACCTATTTTAAACCTTAAATTTTTATTTTTTGATTTTAATGTACTCCCATACACAAATTAATTATATCATAAATTTGGTATTAAAAAAAGAATATTTTTCTTTTTTTAATTAAAAAATACTCTTTTTTTCAATTCTTTCTTGAAGTATATATTTTAGTCTTGTTGCTCTTAAAATTTGATTAGTTAAAGATCCATATGAAACATTAAATTCTATGATATCACCATTCTTAAATAAGATAGCTGATTTTGATGAATTAATTCTATAATATTTCTCAATAGATTCCAGGTTTATCCAACAACATTCGACATTTTCTGGACTAGCTGTTGGAAAAAATATTATTTTGTTACTTTCTTCTACTATAATTGGTGGTTTATGCGTAATACCCAATAGTTTTCTAGTTCCTTCTTTTCTTCCTTCATATGAACTACCAAAATATTCACAGCTATGTTCCATTATGTCTAATGTGGAATTATTAATTACATATTCATCTTTAGTTTCAAGTACTTTTGATGCTTCATCTTCAATTGGCATTATTAATTGTGTATCTTTATTAATTTCATAATCCATCTCATTATTCCCCCTTTCTTTAAATAATGAGTTGTATGCTAACACATTGTATATGTCAATATTTGTCGAATTATGTCGAAAAGATATAAAAAAAAACGAATAATTCGTTTTTTAATAAGTTTTCATTGGTAAAACTAATTCTATTAATTCTTCATTATCTATTTCTTTTATTATTATTGGATTAATTTCACCATTTAATAATATATATATTTTTTCATTATTAAATACTTTTAGTGCATCTAACATATATCTAACACTAAATGAAATCTTAATGTTATTTTTAAATTCATTTTCTATTTTAATCTTATCTTTTCCTTTTCCTTCTTTACTGCTTGCACTTATTATTAATTCATCATTATCTATTTCTAAATCTACAATATTCTTCTCTTTTGATTGAGTTAATGAAGATGCTGTATCTAGCAAGCTATAGAAATCTTTAAGATTAGCTTTAATCTTATATTTAAAATCTTTAGGAATAGAATTATCTGTATTTGGATAAGTTCCATTTAATAAAGAAGTTTGGAATATAACATCATCTATTTTGAATAATGCTTTATTAGAAAATACATGTATTTCAATTGATTCTTCTTTATCAATTATTCTAGCTAATTCATTAATATTTCTTGCAGGAATAACAATACTAACATTATCATCGTACATTTTATCTAAAGTAATACTATATTTAGAAAGTCTATATGAATCAGTAGCAACACATTCAAATAAATTACCAATTAATTTAATATTAACACCAGTCAAAAGTGGTCTACTTTCTTGTAATGAACAAGCAAATGAAGTATTGTTAATAATTTCTCTAAATTTAATTCCATCTAAAACTATTGGATTTTTAACCTCTTCTAATTTTATTTCTGGATAATCTTCTTCATTAAAACATGGAAAATCATATACACCACCAGTTTCAGTTTTAAATGATACTTCATTATTTTCAAAGTTTTCAACAATTATGTTACAATTTTGTAATTTACTAATAGTTGTTAATAAAGTTTTACCATATATAATAGTACAACCAGTTTCTTCTATATTAATAATATCTTTTTTATCTATAAACTTTTGAATAGTTATATCATTATCAGTTGCAGTTAAATATAAACCTTTCTTTGTTAAATCAAATTTAATACCATTTAATACAGGAATAATATTTCTAGTACTAAGTGCTTTACTTACACAATTTAATCCTTCCATTAATATTCTTTTTTCAATAATCATTTTCATAATTTTTTTCCTCCTTTATTTTTTATTTATTATTAATATAGGTGTTAATAATGTTTATAACTATAAATTTTCCTTTAAATATAGTCATTTATTGTGTTAATAACATGTTAAAAGTTATTCACATATTTTATTTTTCAAGACATTTATAACATCAGATAATTGTTTATTTGTTTTAATATCATTAGATATTTTTTCATAAGAATGTATTACTGTTGAATGATCTCTACCTCCAAATTCAAGTCCTATTCTTTGTAAACTTTCTTCTGTCATTATTCTACTCAGATACATTGCGATTGCTCTAGCATCTGTTATTTCTTTCTTTTTTCTTTTTCCTTTTAAAGCAGCTGAATCTAAATTATAATATTTCGATACAACATCTATTATTTTAGATATTGAATTTGTTTTATAAACAATTTTATCATTAAAGTCACTGAGAATACTTTCCGCATTATCTAATGTAATTCTTTCATCTTTAAAAGCTGCACTATAAGCAACTATTCTAAGAATTGCACCTTCTAATTGTCTAACATTATTACCACAATGATTAGCCATATAATCTATAACGTCTTCATCCATATCAAGGTCATAATTATTAAGTTTTATTTTATTTTTAATAATATTCTTCTTTAATTCTATTTCTGGGGGTTCAATATATTCAGTTAATCCCCAATAAAATCGAGTTTTCAGTCTTTCTTCTAAATATTTGTAATCATCTATTGCAGTATCTGAAGAAATAATTATTTGTTTTTCATTTTCATATAACTTATTAAATGTATTAGTAAATTCAATTTGTGATTTAGGAGCATTTTCTAAGTATTGTATATCATCAATTATTAATACATCGACATTTCTATATTTATCTCTAAATGCTTCTAAGTAAGACATATTATTATCTTTACTATTAACAATAGATCTATAATCAATTGAAAAATCTTCAGCTGTAATATATAAGACTCTTTTATCAGAATGAGTAACTATATAATTACCTATTGCATGCATTAAGTGCGTTTTACCAAGACCACTATTAGCATATATAAAATAAGGATTATATAGTTTACCTGGGTTCTTAGCAACTGATAATGCTGTACCATATGCAAGTTTATTTGATTCACCAACTACAAAATTTTCAAAAGTATATTTAGGATTTAAATTACTAACATAATTATAGTTTAATAATTCTTTTTCCTTATAACTATTATCATCGTCTATTTTAACTATTTCTTTCTTTTCTTCAGTTTTTATTTTATCTATATTATTTTCAAATACATATATTATTTCACAGGAATCATTAGTAACGTCATTTAAAACTTCTTCAATAATATCATTATAATTTTTGTTAATATTTTGTAATAATAATTCATTAGAAGGAATAACAATAGTAGCTTTTGAATTTTCATATGAATAAAGTTTCAAATCTTTAAATATGTAATTAAAAGACATAAGTGAAACTTTAGATCTTATTTTAGTTAGAAATTTTTCCCAAATAGTGTCAGTATTCATAATTAAAATCCTTTCTTGTAACCTTCTAATTACATTATAATTCTTCTAATTTTAATGTCAATTTAAAATAATTTGTTAACAACTATAATAACAAGTTATCCACAATAAGTAAACAATTTTTATATCTAAAATATGTGAAAAAGATATAGTTATCCACAATATCAACAAATTTTTTATTAACACAACATATAATAATGTTAATAACTTGTGGATAAGTATACATAATATTGTGAATAAATTGTTGAGAACTTAACATAATAATATCAAAATAGAAGTTAACATAATATTATTTTTCAGTTAAAATAGACGGAATATTTGACAATTCCTATTACTTATTATATAATCTAACTCAGTTATTGAAAGAAAGGGAGGAAAAAAATAATGAAAAGAACATTTCAACCTAATAATAGTAAGAAAAGTAAAACATCTGGTTTTTTATCTAGAAGAGGTAGCTCAGTATTAAAATCAAGAAGAGCAAAAGGAAGAAAAGAATTAGCAAAATAAATTAATTACTTTTAATTAAGTAATTTTTTTTATATAATATTGTTGCAAAGGAAGTATTATGAATAAAAAGTATATTGTTAGAAAAAATGAAGAAATTCAAGAAATAGTTCATACAAATAACAAAGTATTTAATAAATACTACGTTTTGTATTATAAAAAGAATGATCTTAATTTTAATAGATATTGTATTAGTGTCAGTAAAAAAATAGGAAAAGCTAATGTAAGAAATCTACTAAAAAGAAGAATGAAAGATATACTTATGAAAAATAATTTTAATAGTTCAAGTGATTATGTTATAATACTTAGGAATGGTGTTTTATCTCTTTCATATAATGAGATGAAAGATGAGATAATAAATATTTTGAAAGGAGAAAAATAATGAAGAAAAAAATAGTAATATTAGTATTATTGTTATTAACAATAAGTGGATGTACTAAAAGATTTACTGTAGAAAATGAAGATAAAACTAAAAAACAATATGTATCTAATATAATATGTAAGCCAGAAACAGAAGAACTTGTAAATGTATATATTAATAATAAAGATAAGTTATTAGTAGATTACGACAAATTACCAAAATGTGAAAATCTTAAAATTAATTCTGGTGGATATGAGGGATTATGGACTTCCTTATTTGTAAAACCACTTGCATGGGTAATAGTTAAATTAGGAGTTTTAATTAAAAGTAATGGTCTTGCAATAATGATAGTTGGTTTTCTTTTAAGAGCAGTTATGTATCCACTTTCTAAAAAATCTACTAATATGAGTGAAAATATGAAAAAAGCTCAAAAAGATTTAGATAGTTTAGAAAAGAAATATAGAGGAAAAGAAGATAAAGAATCAATGATGGCAAAAAGCCAAGAAATGATGATGATTTATAAAAAATACAATATAAGTCCTATGTCAGGTTGCCTATTTGCGTTCTTGCAATTACCAATATTCTTTGCATTTTTAGAAGCAGTTTATAGAGTACCAGCTTTCTTTGAAAATAAATTCCTAGTATTTAATTTAGGAACAACACCTTTAGAAGGAATTAAAGCTGGAAATTATTGGTATATTGTATTAGTAGCTTTAATTATTGCTGCTACATACTTCACATTTAAAAATATGAATATGAGTGGTAATGAAGAACAAGCTAAACAAATGAAGATGATGAGTACATTTATGGTAGTATTTATTTCAATATTTTCGTTTAGTTTACCAACATCAATTGCATTATATTGGATAGTATCTAATGGTTTTACAATAATTCAAAATTTAATAATAAAGAAAGGTAAGTTGTAGTATTATGGAGAAGTATAAATTTCAAGCAAAGAGTGAAGAGGGATTATTAGAAAAAGCACTTCTTGAATTAGATTTAAAAGAAGAAGATGTACTTACTAAAACATATGAAGAAAAAGGCGGCTTATTTAGCGGTAAAAAATATACTATAGAAGTTGTTAAACTTAGTGATATAGCTTCTTTAGGTAAAGAAATATTAGAAGAACTACTAGGTAACATAGGAATTAAATCTAATATTGAAACTAAAATAAGAGAATCTCAAATAAAATATGAACTATTTTCTCAAAATAATTCAATGTTAATTGGTAAAAAAGGACATATTCTAGATTCTATACAAACATATTTAAGACAAGCAATATTCAATGCAGTAGATATTTTTGTAAATGTTTCAGTTGATGTTGAAAGATATAAAGAAAAACAAAACTATTTCTTAGAAAAGAAAGTTAAGAAAATAGCAAGAGATGTAACACTATCAAAAGTAGATGTTAAATTAGATCCAATGAATTCATATGAAAGAAAAGTTGTTCACTCAGCACTACAAGGTTTTAAATATATTAAAACTGAAAGTGAAGGAGAAGAACCAAATAGATGCGTAGTTATTAAATACGTAGAAAATAAAGAAGATTAAAAAGTATACTAGTTATACTTTTTTTATTTAATAAAATATGTTATAATCTATAGTCGAAAAAAGGAGGCAAATATGGAAGATACAATATGTGCAATAGCAACATTAGTTGGAGAAAGTTCTATTAATGTAATAAGAGTTAGTGGAAAAGATTCAATTAATATTGTTAATAAAGTATTTTCAAAAGATATAAGTAATGTACCAACCCATACAGTACATTATGGTTTTATCATGGAAAATAATGAAAAAATAGATGAAGTATTTGTATCAATATTCAAGTCTCCAAAAAGTTTTACTACTGAAGATGTTGTAGAAATAAGTGTTCATGGAGGAATAACATCAGTTAATAAAGTAATGGAATTATTACTATCAAACGGTGCAAGACTTGCTGAACCAGGAGAGTTTTTAAAAAGAGCATTTTTAAATGGAAGAATAGATTTAACACAAGCAGAAGCAGTAGGAGATATGATAAATGCTCAAACCGAAGGTTCAAGAAAGATGGCTTTCAAAGGAATAGATAAACAAATATATAAAGTAATAAATAACTTAAAAGAAAAAGTACTTTCTTTAATAGCAAATATAGAAGTAAATATAGATTATCCAGAATATGAAGATGCAGTAGTAGTAACTAAAGATATGATTAGTGATAATTGTAAATATATTAAAAATGAAATAAATGAACTTCTAAAAAATAGTAAAAAAGGATTACTTATTAAAAATGGTTTGAAAGTTGTTATAGCTGGTAAACCTAATGTAGGAAAGAGTAGTATATTAAACTCATTATTAGAAGAAGATAAAGCAATAGTTACCAACATTAAAGGAACAACTCGTGATATAGTTGAGGGGTCTTTAATGATTGATGGAGTAAAAATTGATATTTTAGATACTGCTGGTATTAGAAGAACAGATGATATTGTAGAAAGTATTGGAGTAGAAAAAAGTGTTAATGCACTAAATGAAGCAGATTTAATATTATTCATTATAGATAGTGATGAAGGATTTGATAAATATGATGAAGAAATACTAAATAAAATAAAAGATAAGGAAGTACTTGTTGTATATAATAAATCTGATATAAAAAATGATTATAAAGAAGAAAAATTAAAAGAATTTAGAAGTATTAATATAAATACATTTGATAAAAATAAAATAGAAGAATTAAAAAAAGAAATATCTAATATATTTGATTTAAATAGTATAAGAGAATCTGATTATACTTATATTTCTAATGCAAGACAAATAGCACTTTTAAACAATTGTATTGATATTATAAAAGATATTGAAGAAGCTATTAATAATAATTTAGAAATAGATATGATAGAAATAGATGTTAAGAGACTATGGGAAACACTAAGTGAAATTACTGGAGAAGTAAGTAGTGAAGATTTATTAAATGAAATATTTAGTAAGTTTTGTCTTGGAAAGTAGGTAGTACCATGAAATATGACATTATAGTAGTAGGTGGAGGTCATGCTGGATGTGAGGCATCACTTGCAAGTGCAAGAATGGGAATGAAAACTCTACTTGTAACAATTAATTTTAATAACATAGCTGATATGCCATGTAATCCATCAATTGGAGGATCTGCCAAAGGAATAGTAGTAAGAGAAATAGATGCACTTGGTGGAGAAATGGGTTATTGTGCTGATAGAACATTACTTCAAATAAAAATGCTTAATGTTAAAAAAGGTCCAGGAGTTCGTTCATTAAGAGCACAAGGATGCAAAGTAAATTATCCTGCACATATGTTAAATACATTAAAAGAAACAGATAATTTAGATTTAAAAGAAGCAATAGTTAAAGAATTAATAGTTGAAAATAATAAAGTAAAAGGAATTATTACTGAAAATGATGAAAGAATAGAAAGTACAGCTGTTATTCTTACAACTGGAACATATTTAAATTCAGATATAATGTGTGGACATGAAAAATATAAAGGTGGTCCACATGGTGAAAAAAACTCATTATTTTTAAGTAAAAATCTTGAAGAAAATGGAATTAAATTAATAAGACTTAAAACAGGGACACCACCTAGAATATTAAAATCAAGTATTAATTTTGATGAAGTAAAAGAAGAACTAGGAGATAATGAAGAATTAACATTCAGTAATTTTTATCCAGCTACATATGATATTAATAAACAAGTTCCATGTTATTTAACTTATACTAATAAAGAAACACATAAAATAATAATGGATAATTTAGATAAATGTGCTCTTTATAGTGGAATGATTAAAGGAGTTGGACCAAGATATTGTCCTTCTATAGAAGATAAAGTAGTTAAATTTA
>JAEEGL014608832.1_pt1 | contig 11230 bp, 5 predicted proteins | sample 9134231 | NCBI WGS metagenome assembly JAEEGL01 (sample SAMN16246548, study PRJNA631951) | gut metagenome | biome: gut microbiome; feature: rumen; material: fiber-attached | host: Bos | place: Iran: Karaj | collected 2018-10
AAAAAATCCGGCAGGAGGAGGACGACGCCTTCCTGACGAAACTGGCAGGCGCCCTGCTGAAAATTCCGGGACTGGCCACGGGTATTGTGGGCCTGTACCGGCTGCTGGATCGCTACGGTCTGGCGCCGGGCTTCCTGATCCGGGAGCTGCCCTTCTACAGCGGCCTGTTCATCACCAACAACGCGTCCATCGGCCTGAACCATGTATGGCATCACATCTATAACTTCGGGAACGTGAGCATGTTTATCGGCATGGGCAACATACTGAAGGAAGCAATTGCCGACAGCGAGGGCAAGAGCCGCATGAAGCGCTGGCTGCCCCTGGGTATGACCGCGGATGAACGGATGTGCTCCGGCGCTCATTACGCCGCGTTCTTTGCCTCCATGACCAAGTATATGGATAATCCGGCACTGCTGGAAACTCCGCCGGAATCGGTCCGGTTTGACCAGAAGGTGGAATACCATGTGCCAAAGGTGGCGAAAGCATAAAAATCAGGATCGGAGTTATCCGATCCTTTTTTTATGCGGCCACCTTTGGCAAATTCAGAATTCAGAATTCAGAATGCAGAATGATTTACTGCAGCCCTTATCCTGATAATACAGACAATCCTTCTTCCGGCAGGCTCAACAACCGGACAGGAGGATTCATATTGCCTTGAATTATGAATTAAACAAAGCTCTCGTCTTTGTTGAACAGCGGAATAAAGTCCCGGTCGGCTGAATCCGGCTCCTGCAGGTAGCCGGGAAGGTCCAACGCCAGCATGTGGTCCCGGACCCGGCAGTATTCCTTTTCCGTGATGCGGCGGTCCAGCCCCGGCACGGATACGCCGTTGCAGGGAATATACTGGCGCATGAGGCTGACGGGCGTTCCGGCGGGAAGCTCATCCCGGATCCAGGTGAGCAGGCGAAGGCTTTCCGAGGTGAAGCCCGGCAGGATCAGATGCCGGACCAGGGTGCCCCTGAGCATAATGCCGTCCTCATCATAGACCGGAGTGCCGGTCTGGCGGCACATTTCCTTCAGCGCAGCGGAGGCGGCGTCAAAGTAGTCGGGCGCCGCGGCACACAGACGGCCGGAACGGACGGAAAAGTGCTTCAGATCCGGAAGATAGATATCGATCACGCCTTCCAGGAGGCGCAGGGTGTCCACGGTTTCATAACCGGAGGTGTTCCAGACCAGGGGCAGAGGAGGACGCCACAGTTCCAGCGCCTCCAGAATACGGGGCACAAAGGGAGTGCCTGTGATAAAGGACAGGGTATGGACGCCCAGGTCCGTCAGGCGTTTCAGTGAGTCGGAAAGTTCCCGCGGGGTAAAAGGGCGGCCTTCATTCCGGTGGGAGATATCCCCGTTCTGGCAGTAGACGCAGCGCAGAGTGCAGCCGGAAAAAAAGACAGCGCCGGTGCCGCGGCTGCTCGAGATGGGAGGCTCCTCCCAAAGATGCGGGGCAATACGCGCGATGAGCATTTCTTCGCCCAGGCCGCAGAAGCCGGGACGGACAGAACGGTCAGCGCCGCACTGACGGGGGCAGAGTAAACAATAATTCATCATTTAGCACCTATTGCGATCGCTGTTACCAAAGTTCCGTTCAGCAAAGCATCCGGATCTTTGACAGCTGTAGCATGGCAGCCGTATTCCGCAAGCTCAATGGTCGTAACTCCACACAGTGGAGCTTACTCCCTTTCGCTTGACCTCAGACCCAATGAGATTTCTGCCACAGGCAGTCCTCGGTTCTTCGCCCAAATCAAGATTTGGACAGCTGCTCAAATTCACAATTCAAAAATATCTTGTGCTTTAGTTTGCAGAAGGACAGGTCACGGATTTGGTACCACAGGATAAAACACAGTGATCTGCAATGGAAACCCGTCTGCATCCGTATTATATAAGGGCGCGGAAGAAAAGGCAACGGGCCCGGGACTTGTGAACAAAAACGCTTTCAGATATAATATACACTGTCGGAAACTTTGCAGAAAAGGAGAAGACGAAGAATTGGATAAATGGAATCAGAAAGATCAAAATACATATACCGGGATGAATATCCAGCGCAGGAACAGACGGAAACCGGATACGGGTATGCCGGTGGAGTCTGAGGAAATGTCTGTGTCTGAAACGGCGGACGGCCTGGAACGATGGCTCCTGGATGAGAAACCCAGGAGGGATATGCGGAAAGAGGCTCCTGTGAACGAAACACCGGAAATTCCTGAAGGACCGTCTCTCGTTGACTGGGACGCTTTGCTGGCAGAAAAAGAACCGGACGGGACAGAAGAGAAAAGCAGTCCGGAACCTGAAGCGGAAGAGGAGAATACTGCTTCCGCTGAGCCTGTGCTGCCTGAAAAAACAGAATCCGCAGAAACTGAAGAACAGGAAGAGCCGGAATCTGCCGGGGAACCTGAAATGACGAAGAAGCAGGAAGAAGACGCGGAACCGGCAGAGGAAGCTCCTGCTGCGGTTCAGGGCGCGGACAGCCGGGTGCCCCCGGAAGCACGGCGTATGAGCGCTGCTCCCTACGGTACGGTCAGGCCGGAGGCGAGACGCCCCGGAACCCGTCCGCAGAACGGATACCGCAGGCCTCCGGTGCCGGAACAGAAACCGGTGCAGATCCGTCCCAGACGGGATGTACGGGATGCACGGGAAGTACGGAATGAGGGGCAGCGGCCTGATGCCGGACGTACCCCGGATAAAACATCACGGGTCCGTGTGGGTTATGCTCCCGGACGCATGAGCGACGGTATGACCCAGCAGGTTCCAGTGCGGGAAACCGCGCGGGAAGCAGCATGGGAACAGGAAAATATATATTCCCGGGACGCCAAGGCCTATCTTGAAAAACGCAGCCAGCCTTTCCGGACGGAACCCGCCCGGCAGGCCGCCGCTCCGGATCATCCGGAAAATAAACTGCTGAGAATTGTTGTCGCGCTGCTGGTGGTGGCGGGGATCATCATCACAGGTATACTGATTGTCCGCAACAACTCCGGCCTGAAAAACGACATATACCGGCCGGCACCGCGGGTGCTCAGATTCGTTCCGCCGGAACTGGAGCGACAGATTCCGCCGGTCGACCTGGCTTTCCAGGTAGACACGGAAAGGGATGTGGATGGAATCCGCCTGAGAACAGAGGCGAACGGTGACCTGGATACGGAAGCCTGGGATGTGATCAACACAGACGGTACCAGAGCGTGGACCATGAGGATGCGCGTGGAAACCGGTTATACCGGGACTGTGGTTCTTCAGGTCAGGCGGGCCGGAGAAGATCAGTGGTACAACACGGAGTACAAAGCCGAAGTGGATGTGCAGGGGCCGCAGGAGTCCCTGACGCCTGAACCGGAGAATACCCCGGAACCTCTCCCGACGCCGGATGAGGATGACGATTATTACGACGAGGACGCTGAAGCTGCGGCTGAAGCTGCGGCTGCTGCCGGAGAAGACGGCACGGAAGGAGAGCAGGCTTCGGAAGAAGGGGCCGCGGAGGATCAGGATCCTGAAGCGGAACCGGAGAACGGCCAGGAACCGAGCGCTGAAGACGAATCCGGTGAAAATCTCCAGGAGGAAGTCCGGGACGGAGAATCCGGAGAAGTACCGGACGGGGAGGAAAACTCCGAAGAGGAACAGTTTGCCGACCTGCCGATGGGTGAACTGCGTACGCCTGAACCGACGCCTACCGTTGCGCCGCCTACGCCCGCACCGACTGAAACCCCGCCGCTGACGGCGCAGGCTGTGCCGGAGGCGGATCCGGGCCTGATTTCAAGCACGACGGTTTATACAAGCGTCACCAAGAAGGTGAAGAACTACAGCAGACCGGCAAAGGAACTGATTCATATGCCGGCAGCTGACGAATACCTGGAGAACGTGAGCAGCGGGTTGCTGACGTTCCGCGGCGACAACTTCCGCCGGAATGCGGCGGTCGGTACGCTGAAGGCGGCTCCTGTCGGCATGAAGAAGGCGTGGGATGAGCAAAGCGGAAGTTCCCGCGGAACCAATACAACCTACTACGGCTATGGATGGACAGGCCAGCCGGTCATTGCCCACTGGAGCAAGCAGATCCGCGAAGGCAGCAACCTGTACGAAAAGAAAATCAATACGTATTCCCTGAAGGAAGTTATCATTGCAGGAATGGACGGCAATATCCGCTTCCTGGACCTGACGGACGGAAACGCTACCCGGAACAGCATTAAGCTGGGCTATCCCATGCGCGGAACACCGTCGCTGCACAGCCACGGTTATCCGTACATGAGCGTGGGTCAGTTTGCCCGGAAGATGAAGGTAAAAACGGGCAAAATTGGACTGCGGCAGTATAACCTGTATTCCCAGAAGGAGCAGAAGCTGATCGACGGCCTGGACGGGAAATACCACCGTCCGCTGAACGACGTAGGCAGCTTTGAGACTTCCGCGCTGTTTGACAGAATCAGCGATACAATGATTGCTGCCGGATCGAACGGCATGCTGTACCTGGAATCGCTGAACTCCAGTTTCGACTTCAACGCGAAGGTGATGGCCGTTGAGCCCTCCACCACCGTGATGAACTACAAGGTGAAGGGACAGAAGAGCACTGCGCTGCTGGCCATTGAATCTTCTCCCGCCGCGTATGACAGGTATGTCTACATGGCCAACATGGGCGGCATTCTGATGTGTATTGACACGAACGTCCTGAAGCCTGTCTGGGCGGTCAATACAGGCGATTCGGTCATGGCTGCGGTTGCCATGGACATGCAGATCAGAGCGGACGCCCAGGGAACACAGGAAACGGACGAAGCAGGGGATGGCGACGCACCCAAGACTCCGACTGAAAACCGGGAACTGAACCTGTATACGGCGAATATGCTGAATAACCGGAAAAAAGGTGACAGCGATATCCAGATCCGCCGGTATGACGCCATGAGCGGACGCGAAATCTGGAAGACGGATGTCGGCGTGTACAAGGGAAAGAAAGACAAGGACGACGTTGGCGCCAAGGCATCCCCGGTAATCGGGCAGCATCAGCTGAACGATCTGGTTTACTTCACGGTGACTGGACTTTCGGACGCCGGCAGGCAGCAGCTGGGCCTGTCCGGTGAGGAAACGGCCGCCCTGATCGCACTGGAAAAGGCAAGCGGACAAATCGCCTGGTCTTACGGCCTTTCCAGCCGCAGCGAATCTTCTCCCATCGCGGTGTATGACGAAGCCGGAAACGGCTGGATTATCCAGTGCGAACAGAACGGAACCATCCATCTGCTGGAAGGACTGACGGGAAACCTGGTGAACACCATGAAGCTGGAAGCGGAGATTGAAGCTTCCCCCGCGGCTTACGGCAATATGATGGTAATCGGTACGACTGGCAAGAATACGTCTTACGTTTACGGCATTGAACTCGAGTATGCGCAGGAGCAGCAGGACGAGGAGGTCGGCAATGAAGAAGATTCTGGCGGCGCTTGACCAGGGAACAACCAGCTCCCGGGCAGTAATCTTTACTGAAGACGGGGAGATTATTGCGGCTTTCAACAAGGAATTCCCCCAGCATTATCCGAAACCGGGCTGGGTGGAACATGATCCGAAAGACATCCTGAACAGCCAGATCACGGCCCTGCGGGAGGCTGTACGCCTGAGCGGGGTGAACGCGGCGGATATTGCCGCCATCGGCATCACCAACCAGCGGGAAACCACTTTCCTCTGGGACCGGAAAACGGGAGAATGCGTGGGCAACGCCATTGTGTGGCAGTGCCGGCGGACCAGCCAGATCGTGGACCGGCTGGTGGCGGACGGCTGCGGGGATATGATCCGCGAAAAGACAGGCCTGGTGCCGGACGCCTATTTCTCCGGTACAAAGCTGAAGTGGCTGCTGGATTATTACAACCTGCGGGACCGGGCGGAAAAGGGTGAACTGTGCTTCGGCACGGTGGACAGCTTCCTGTGCTGGAACTTGCTGGAGGGGCGGCCGCATGTGACGGACGCGACCAACGCGGGCCGGACGATGCTGTTCAACCTGCATACCCAGGACTGGGACGAGGACCTGCTGAAACTGCTGGATATTCCGAAGGCCTGCCTGCCCCGGGTGGTGGACACAGCCGGACCGATCGGCATGCTGGATCCCGCGATCCTGGGCCGGGCAATTCCGGTGACTGCCATGGCGGGAGACCAGCATGCGAGCCTGTTCGGCCAGGCCTGCCTGAAGACCGGAGACATCAAGAACACCTACGGTACAGGCTGCTTTATGCTGATGAACACCGGCGATAAACCGGTGATGAGCGAGCACGGACTGCTGACCACGATGGCCTGGCGTATAGGCGGAAAACCGACCTACGCGCTGGAGGGCAGTGTGTTCATGGGCGGAGCTACTATCCAGTGGCTGAGGGACGAACTGAAGATTATTGAAAGCGCCGCGGAGACAGAAGGCATTGCCCAGTCGGTACAGAGCACCGGCGGGGTATACCTGGTGCCGGCGTTTACCGGACTGGGCGCACCCTGGTGGGATATGTACAGCCGGGGAACGCTGATCGGCATGACCCGGGGAACGGGCAGGGCGCATATCATCCGGGCGGCGCTGGAGGCGATTGCCTACCAGAGCGCGGACCTGATGGACGCGATGATCGCGGACTGCGGCAGCCGGCCGGAGAGCCTGCAGGTGGACGGCGGCGCGAGCGCGAACAGCTTCCTGATGCAGTTCCAGGCAGACATTACGGGCATTCCCGTAATCCGGCCGAGGGTACTGGAAACCACCGCCCTGGGCGCAGCCCTGCTGGCCGGGCTCGGCGCGGGAATCTACAGCAGCCTGGAGGAGACCACAAAGATCTGGCAGAAGGATCTGGAGTTCACGCCCCGGATGGATGAGGCAACAAGGCTGCTGAACCTCAAGGGATGGCACAGTGCCGTCGAACGTTCACTTGGTTGGGCGAAGAACCAATGACCTCCAGTGGAGGGAATCTCATTGGTTCTGAGGTCAAGCGAAAGGGAGCGAGCTCCACTGTGTGGAGTCGCGACCATTGAGCTTGCGGAACGAAAGACTGACGACCGCAAAAAAATAAATAATGAATAATATAGTGTTTTGAAGGAAGGTCCTCTTTTTGAAAGAGAAGATTCGTAAGCTGTTTTCCAACGTCTGGACAATCCCCAATGTCCTGACAATCATCCGCATGCTGCTGATCCCGGTGTTTGTGGTACTGTTTTTCCACGAGCAGGAGATTAAGTGGGCGTCGCTGTGCGTGTTCTGCGCGGCAAGCCTGACGGATATGCTGGACGGGTATCTGGCCCGGAAACTGAACCAGATTACAGACTTCGGCAAACTGTTTGACCCGCTGGCGGATAAGCTGATGGTGCTTACCGCTATGGTCTGCCAAACGTTCTGGGGTCCGCTGCCGCTGATCGCGGTGATCATTGTTGCGGCCAAGGAACTGGTGATGGTTCTGGGCGGCGTGTTCATGCTGAGCAAGGACGTGGTCGTCTACAGCAATTATTTCGGCAAGGCAGCGCAGGTGGGCTTTATCGCCTCGCTGGTGCTGTCCTTCTTCCATAAGGCCTTTGCGGAAGGCAATATCATGCTGTGGGGTCTGACGCCGGATATCCTGCTGCTGTGGCTGACGGTTGCCCTGGCGATTATCGCCATGGCGGTCTACGCAGCCGGCGCCGTTAAAACGCTCAGGAACAGGAAAAAAGAACAGGCATAATATCATTCTGAATAAAGAATTTTGAGGAGAATCCGGAGGATTATATGAGACTTGACGGAAGAGCACCGGACGAGAAGCGGCCGGTCAGCATTGAAACAGATTTTGTACGTACGGCATACGGCAGCTGCCTGATCGCTACGGGCAATACCCGGGTGATCTGCACCGCCAGCGTGGAAGAGGCAGTGCCGCCCTTCCTGAAGGGCAAAGGCCAGGGCTGGGTGACAGCTGAGTACGCCATGCTGCCGGCTTCCACCACGGAGCGGAAAAAGCGGGACGGCATTAAGAAAGACGGCCGGAGCGTGGAGATCCAGCGGCTGATCGGCCGGGCCCTGCGCCAGGCTGTGGATCTGAAAGCCCTGGGAGAACGGACGATTACCCTGGACTGCGACGTGCTGGAAGCGGACGGCGGTACACGGACGGCGTCCATTACCGGCGCCATGGTGGCGCTGACCTGCGCAGCTGCACGGCTGGTCAAGGAGAAGAAGCTTCCCATCAGCCCTATCGTTCATCAGGTGGCGGCTATCAGCGCGGGTGTGATTAACGACGAACCCTGCCTGGACCTGTGTTATCAGGAGGACAGCCATGCCCAGGTGGATATGAACTTTGTCATGAATGAAAAGGGCGAGTTCATTGAACTGCAGGGAACCGGGGAAGGCCGGGCATTCTCCAAGAAAGAACTGGATACCATCATGGAGTACGGCGCCAAGGGCATCCGCGAACTGATGGACGCCCAGCGGGAAGCCCTCGGAGACCGTGCCGCTTATATCGCTCCCAAGCCGCTGCTGCTGGTGGCCACAGGCAATGAGCACAAGCTGCGGGAACTGCAGGAAATGTTCAAGGACTTCTATACCCTGGCACCTATGACCGCCGCAGGGTTCTTCGGACCGATTGAGGAGAATGCGAACACCTTCGCCGGCAATGCCGCCATCAAGGCGGAAGCAGTGTGCGAGGCAACAGGTCTTCCTGCCATCGGCGATGACAGCGGGCTGGAAGTGGACGCGCTGGATGGCGAGCCGGGCGTCTATTCCGCACGGTATGCCGGAGAACACGGAGATGACGAAGCGAACAACGATCTGCTGCTGAGCCGGATGGAAGGCAAGGAGGACCGCTCCGCCGCCTTCAAGTGCGCACTGGCCCTGAAGATTCCGGGCAAGGAGACCATCATTGCCGAGGGCAGCTGCCCCGGTACCATACTCACGGAGCGCAGGGGCACCGGCGGCTTCGGCTATGATCCCCTGTTCCTCTACGAGCCCATGAACAAAACCTACGCGGAAATGAACGCGGAGGAAAAGAACCAGATCAGCCACCGCTCCCGCGCGGCAGAGATGATGCGCAGCATCATGTCCCAGCTGCTAACTAAGGAATAAAAGTATATATACACAAAAAAGGATGACTTCCGGAGACGGAATGTCATCCTTTTTTTGTTTTGGTAATAACTGGAAGAAAAAACATAAAGGAAACAGAATGCATGCAAAACGGATTGAAATGTACGATCAAAAATGAGATAATAAACACACATTTGCGTTTGTAGAAACAGAATAAAGAGACTTGCAATTGTGAATCAAAGTTTGCCGGCATATTTCCGCGTAGGAGGAACAAGTTTGTGAAAAAATGGTGCCTTTTTATTGTTGTTATTATTGCAACACTGTGTTTTGCTGCTGTTGCGTGTGCGGAAGAAGAAATGCCCAAAGGATGGATAAAAGATGGGACTCATTATTGTTATTATGAAAACGGAGTTAAACTAACTGGCCATCAGACCATATATGACAGTGAGTTTGATTTTACAGATGAAGGATATCTGAAGAGTAATGGACAGATTCAGCAGATCCTCATTTATGGATATGTTTATTTAGACGCGAACAATGAGATAGTCACAGGCTGGCAAAACATTGACGGTGATACATATTATTTTGCTCCTGAAGATGGTTTGGCTGCGGCTTATTCGTTTATTGGGGGAAGAGACTATTCGTACGAAATCAATGGTGTACGATACGCATTTGCTGAGGATGGAAAACTTGTAAAAAATGGATGGGTTCATGATGTTTATGGTGATAGCGATGGAAAAATATTAACCGGTTATCAGAAACTGGGTGATTATTATTACTTGTTTAATGATATAGGATGCGCATTACGTGATTTTCAAGAGATAGATGGAAAACTATACTATTTTAATACTTGGCCAGAAGACTATCATGTTAAATGGTTTGGATGGGTTAGCACAGGCAGCCATTTATTCTACTGTGATCCGCAGACAGGCGTTGTACAAACTTCACCGCGAACAATAGACGGGAGAAAATACAATTTTGATGAAACCGGCAGGATGATTCATGATGGAGATATTCTGGTAAGGTTCGATGAGTACAACTTGTATGGATACGACGTAAATGATGAACTGCTTTCCGGCTGGCGTGTTATAGATGGGGAAACATATAATTTCTTCTCTGGGCATGCGCATACTCATGTGGCATATATCGATGAAAACTATTATTATTTTGATGATGAAGGAAGACTACAGAGAAACAAGTTTATATGGACAACAAGTAGCGAATTATATTCACCGTCTGAAGCGCTGCATCTGTATTACTTTGGATCGGACGGCAAACGTCTGTTAGGATGGCAGACTATCAATGGGTCCGATTATTACTTTGATGCTTGGTCCGGTGCTAATTTTGGGCATCATTATATAGACATGAATGGATACTTCTTTGATGAAGAAGGAAGGATGCAGAAAAACTGCTTTCAAAAATGTATTCGTGTCTATTGGGAAGGAGTAGAGTGCATCTATTATTTTGGGCCGGATGGAAAACAACTGGTCGGTTGGCAAACGATAGATGGGGATACTTATTACTTCGACTATCATTATGGTGCCAAAACGGGGACTGCGACAATTGACGATAAAACATATCACTTTACGGAAGAGGGTAAACTGATTATTTCTCCGGAAGCGATTACACTTGATAAGACGGAATTGACGATTACTGAAGGAACAACAGCTCAATTGTCAGCAACGATCAATCCTTCGAATGCGGCTAATAAAAAACTAAAATGGAACAGTGATAAACCCGGCATAGTAAAGGTTGATTCAAACGGGCTGATTACAGCAGTATCACCAGGAACAGCAAAGATTAGTGTAACTACGGAAGACGGTGAAAAAACCGCGATTTGTGTTATTACAGTTGAACCGAAGGATAAGGTTAAGGGTTATGTAATACGGTGCTACAACATTATCCTGGGTCGCGAGCCTGACGCAGGCGGAATGAAGACCTGGTATAACGAACTGGTTTCCGGCAGGAAGGCGGCTTCCGAAATCATCGATAATTTTGTCAGAAGCCAGGAATTCTTAGGTAAGAACTACAGCAATGCAGATGCGGTTGAGATCCTGTACAAGGCAATGCTTGGCCGCGGATCTGATCCGGCAGGCAAGGCTGACTGGGTCGGAAAACTGGATGCAGGCTATCCTTTTGCGGTGGTTATCAATGGTTTCTGCGGATCCAAGGAGTTTAAGGAAATCTGCGACAGCTACGGGATTGCACCGGGATCTGTGAGCATGGAGCAGGGCAGTGCGTCAGATCAGCAGATCCGTGCGTTTGTGACCCGGTGCTACA
>JAEEGL014895724.1_pt1 | contig 11230 bp, 11 predicted proteins | sample 9134231 | NCBI WGS metagenome assembly JAEEGL01 (sample SAMN16246548, study PRJNA631951) | gut metagenome | biome: gut microbiome; feature: rumen; material: fiber-attached | host: Bos | place: Iran: Karaj | collected 2018-10
CATCAACGGCGTCCTCGACCAATACAAGAACTGGGCCTTCGTGCTGGCTTTCACCAGCATCGGCCTCGACACCAACTTCAAGAGCCTCTTCAAGCAGATGCAAGGCGGCAAAGTGCTCTGGCTCTACATCATCGGCCAGCTCTTCAACATCGCCCTCACATTGTTTGCCGTGTGGTTCCTGCTCTCAGGCGTGGTTTTTGACGTGCCTGTCCTCGACATGTTCAAGTGATGAACAAAAACCATAAAATATTCAAAGTGATTACCATCCTCGTGGTGGTAATCACTTTGTTTTTGGCCGGCTGGATCATGGCCAACAAGCTCGGTCTCGTCAACGGCTATGATTTCGGCGCGGGTTCTTATTATTACGCCGATATCCCCACCGAGCAATACCAGCAAATCGACAAGGAAGGCGCTTACCAGACCTCCGTGCCGAAATGGATTTTCTATGTCCTCTTCTTCGCTTGGGGCTGGCTGATGTGGCGGCTTTGGGCAAGAGTGGAGAACGGGAAAAAACAAAAGCTTGACTAAATCAGCTTTTTATAAGCCCTGCGCCGCATGAACGGAATGGTCTTATACTCTCCGAAAAGCGACTGAACCTTATAGTTTTCCTCCAATTGCGGATTCATGATGATTCGGGTAATGCCTCGCTTGATGCAGTTCTCGTGCAGGTATTTGAATAATATCACAGGTATTCCACATTGCTGATATTCAGGCATTACGCCCATGATGAGTGCTTCGAGAGTGTCATTCTTTTTCAAGGCTTTCAAAATGTTGATGAAGCCAAAGGGAAACAGCCGTCCATTAGATTTTTTGACCGCTTTTGAGAGCGAAGGCACACAGAAAACAAAGCCCACAGGCTTATCGTTATCATTGACAGCCAATGCCACAAAGTCTTTGTCGAGAATAGGCACGTAGGTCTTCAGGTAGGCCTCAATCTGCTTATCGGTCAATGGTGAGAATCCGTGCAAAGGAGCGAAAGCCTCGTTATACATGTGGAAAATCTCCATTCCATAACGTTGACCCATGTCTTTCATGCTCTTGGGCTGGACCACGTGGACGTGAAAGCGCTCTTCAACCAGGTTGGCAAACTGGAACATGGGCGGCAGTTCGCTGCTCACTTCCAGCACTCGCTGCGTCCAATCCACATCTTTCGTGAAGCCGAGTTTCTCCAACATGGTCCCGTAATACGGGTAGTTATAGAGGCAGGTGAAGGGGCTTAAGTTCTCAAAACCCTCCACCAGCAGACCTTCCTTGTCCATGTCAGTGAATCCCCAAGGACCTCTCATCTCGGTGCGTCCGCGTTGCTTTCCCCATTCGGTGACGGTATCGATTAACGACTTGAGCACTTCTTCGTCCTCAATGAAGTCAAGCCATCCGAAGCGAACCAAATGTTGCTCGTCGTCAGCCTTGTGGTTGATGATGGCTGCCACACGTCCCACGATTTCCTTGCCACGATAGGCCAAGAAACAGTCAGCCTCACAAAAGTCGTATGCCCCGTTTTTCTCGGGATTGAAAGTGTCATATTCGTCACCTTCCAAAGCGGGCACCCAGTTTTCGCAATCCTTGTAAAGATGCAGCGGAAAAGTCACAAACAGTTTCATCTGCTTGTGACTTTTCACTTTAACGATGTTGATAGCCATAGACTTACATTGTTGTATGTGAACTAATATAATCGATCACCTCCCCCACAGTGTTGAACTTGGGCTGGCCTTCAAACTTGAATCCGAACTTGTTTTCAACGGCAAGACTCAAGAGCAGGATGGTCAGAGAGTCGAGGCCGACATCACATACCAGTTGCGAATCCTCATTCACTGTCGATACGTCCATGGAGGGCTTGATCAGTGTCAAAATCTCTTTCAGCCCTTCGAATATGGTTTCTCTTTGCATAAGCTTTTATTGGTTTCGTGAAACTTTCATGGCACCAGTGCGTTTGAAGTCTTCCTTGCGCACAGTGATTTTACTGACTTGATGTGTGCTGGGCAGTGTGGCGTTGACTTTACCGACGAGGTCTTTGAAATATGCTTCCACCGCTTCCCATGGGGCATTGCCGAACTCTTCCATTCGAGGCAAAATCTCGATAGCAATCACCTGACGGCCATCCATCTCGTCTTCTTTGACCAGACAGTCGCGCAAACGGCTGTCTTTATAGAAAGGCTCTTCAATGCTTTCGGGACTGACGTTTTCACCGTTAGAGAGGATGATGAGATTTTTGATGCGACCCACGATATACATATAGCCTTCTTCATCGAAACGAACGAGGTCGCCCGTCTTGATCCAGCCGTCGGGTGTCAAGGTTTCGGCTGTCTTTTCGGGATCGCCATAATAGCCGAGGAACACATTGTCGCCACGGAACCACAGCTCGCCGTCAACCACCTTGGCTTCCTGTTCAGGATAGAGCTTGCCAACTGATGTAGGTCTTTCCTTCACGTCAATGTTGCCTGTGGTGAGGTTGGCACCTTCGGTCATTCCATAACCAGCAAACAAGCTGATACCCAGCTCATCGAACTCACCGATGAGTTTCGGAGGCACATTGGCAGCACCCGAGATGATGAACTTGAGATTGCCGCCGAGGAAGGGCTTGCCGTACATCTTGACGAGGCCGAGAAGGATTTCGCAGATGCCGGGGACGGCCACGAGACAGGTTGGCTTTATCATCGGGAACTTGGAAATGGTCTCCTTGGTGTTGGCTGCGGCATACCATGCGCCACCTTCGAACAACACCGACAGAGTGCCGCGAATCAAGCCAAACACATGGCTCAGAGGCAGCACACTGGCATAACGATGGCAGCCCAGCTGATGTCCAGGGGCGTAAACACCGTTCAGCGCGCCACGCATCAAGGCTCTATGAGGCAGGATGGCACCTTTGGGAGCGCCTGTGGTGCCGCCTGTGAAGAAGATAGCGGCAGGTTCATCCTTGTCCACAGCAACGACTGGAGCGGTATGGTCGGCACAGTCGGCAATGGGCATTGTCTTGCAGGGAACGCCGTTCACGGCTTCGGCAAAGTCCTTGCCATAGGCAAGCACCTTCACGCCAAACTTCATGCAGCATCCAATGACGGCTTGTGGAGGCAGTTGGGCTGGCAGAGGAACAGCGACGAAGCCGGCCGAAGTGACAGCTAAGAACATTTCAACGGCTTCAATGGTGGTGTTGTCGAGTATGGCCACCTTATCACCCTTTTGCACACCCATATCAATGAGTATGGCGCGTTTGCGAGCCACAAGATCACAAACTTGACTATAGTTATAAGTGTTGACCGTGTCGGAGAGACAAGGCAAGTCTGCCCATTTCTGTTCAATCCAAGTTACAAATTCAGAAATTGTAGGGATGTACTTCAGCTGAGCGAGTTCGTCAGCAGGAAGCATACTGGTAAAATAATCACACATAAAAAAACGTTTTCAAAAAACTTTACAAAATTAGGAAAAAAAGCATTTCGCCCAAACAAAAAAAACGAAAGAACATCCGCCATTAACACCACATTAATCAAACTCCGGATGCAACTCCCTGAATTTCCGCTCATACTGCCTTATCCTATTTAAGGTGCGCCGCGCCCATTCCAAACGAACCTCGTCTTTTTCATCTTCTGACAAGTGCCAATCCACGTCAGTCAGCTCATGGAGACGATGTGTTAAGGTATAAACCAACAAGGCCGCTGAGACGCTGATGTTGTAACTTTCAGTGAAGCCATACATCGGGATGCGCACGAAACGGTCGGCGTGGTCCATCACATAGTCGGTGATGCCCGTTTTTTCCGTGCCGAAGACCAAGGCAATGGGTTTGTCCAAAGGCAAAGTCTCAGGTGTGAAATCATCACGGTGCGGACAGGTGGCAACAATCTGGTAGCCTTCCGCTTTCAATTGATCTATAACCACTGGAGTATTGAAATCCAGCTCATTATAACGCTTGATGTCAAGCCATTTGGTACTGCCCATCACCACATCGGGATTCACATCGAAAGTATAGTTGTTCTCAATGATGTGGATATTCTGCACACCGGTGAGGTCGCAGCTGCGAAGGACGGCGCTGGCGTTGTGCGGCTGGAAGATGTCCTCCAACACCACAGTGATATGGCGCGTACGCCAATCCAAAACTTCTTCAAACCGCTGTTTACGCTCATCAGATATGAATCGATTCAAGAAATCGAGAAGGGCTTTGTCTTTGGGTGTCATCATCAAAAAAATGTTTTTATGGCTGCAAAAATAAAAAAATAAAGAATTTTGTTGATACAAACATAGAATTTCCTATTTTTGCAGTCCGAAAAATTGAAATGATATGGCAAACAAAAAGCAAGAAGAAATCAAAGGTGAAGAAAGACTGGAAAACGTCGAGTCTGCATTAAGCAAAACCGAACTTTGGATTGAAGAACATCAAAAACTCATTTACGGCATCATCGCCGCTGTCATCATCATCGCAGGCATCATCTGGGGTGTGAAGGCGCTGAACGACAAGAAAGACCGTAACGCAAGCAAGGAAATCTTCACCGCACAGAAATATTTCGAGAAGGAATCCTACGAAGCCGCCCTTACCGGTGACGGCAACTACCTCGGATTCACTGAAGTGTATGACTCATACAGCAGCACCAAGACTGGCAAATTAGCCGCCTATTACGCTGGCATCAGCTACATGAAGCTGGGCAAATATCAAGAAGCCATCGACTATCTGAAGAAATTCAACGGCAAGGACGAAATCCTCGCCCCCATGGCTCTTGGCGCCATCGGCGACTGCTACATGGAGCTTGACGACATGAACAACGCCGTCGCTTACTATGACAAGGCCGCCAACAAGTCGAAAAACCAGTTCACTGGCCCTATGTTCCTCACCAAGGCCGGCATGACCTACGAAATCATTGGCGACTATGCCAACGCCCTGAGATGCTACAAGGCTTTGAAAGCCGACTATCCTCTCAGCAACGAGGCCTTCGAAATCAGCAAAAACATCGCTAACGTCGAAGAGAAACTAAAATAAGAGAATATTGTTTTTTTCATAGCAAAGCCTGATTCGGAAGAGTCGGGCTTTTTTATTCAAAAACAAAATATGTCAATAAAGATTGCATTCTTCGGCACACCAGAATTCGCCTCATCCCAGTTAGAAGCCATTCTAAACGCCGGTTACGAAGTTCCCGTTGTCATCACCATGCCCGACAAACCAGCTGGACGAGGCAAAAAAATACAGTTTTCCGAGGTCAAAAAAACCGCCTTGAAACACCAGCTGCCCCTACTCCAACCTGAGAAACTCAAAGACCCCGCGTTTTTGCAAGAATTAGAGTCTTACCATGCCGATTTATTTATTGTAGTAGCTTTCAGAATGTTGCCCGCAGCCGTCTGGAAGATGCCCAAACTCGGCACTTTCAACCTTCATGCCTCTCTCCTACCCCAATATCGAGGCGCAGCACCCATCAACCACGCCATCATCAACGGAGAGACCGAGACCGGACTAACCACTTTCTTCCTGAACGAGGAAATTGACAAAGGTCAGGTCATCATGCGCAAAACGACAGCCATCCGTCCCGACGAAACCGCGGGGGAACTCCACGATGAACTGATGCTGATGGGCAACAAAATGGTGGTTGAGACCATCAAAAAAATTGAAAACAACGATATCCAGACTATCACACAAGAAGAACTCGCCGCTGGGACCGACCTCAAAGAGGCACCAAAAATCTTCAAGGACTTCTGTGATATCCAATGGAATCAAAACTGCAAATCCATCTACGATCACATCCGGGGACTCTCCCCCTATCCCGCCGCCCATACCCGGCTTACCTCTGACAACGGCGAGTTGCTTGAACTTAAAGTTTACACTTCTGAAATAGAAAAATGCCATCCGACAGAACCCGTTGGAACCATTGTGACTGACGGTAAAAAATACTTGAAAGTCACCGCATGCGACGGCTATATATATCTGACTACCATTCAACAGGCTGGGAAAAAAGCCATGAATATCACCGATTTTTTGAGAGGTTTTCGCCTCGAAGGGCACTGGAACGCTTTTATTTGAAATTTTTTACACACAAAAAAGCATGATCCTCATAAAAAAAATTCAAAAAAAAGACAAAAATACTTGCAAATTAGATTTTTAAAGTATCTTTGTAGGCGGAAAAAAATTTTTTGTTATTAACCTTTTAATACTATCACAATGAACAAAGCTCAATTAATCGATGCCATTGCCACTGAATCAGGCATGACAAAAGTTGATGTCAAGAAGGCTCTTGACGCAACCATCGCTGTCGCTAAGAACGAACTGAAAAAAGACGGTAAGATTGCCCTCGTAGGCTTCGGCACCATCGCCACCGCCGTCCGTCCTGCAAGAAAAGGTCACAACCCAAAGACTGGCAAAGCCATCAAGATCGCTGCCAAGAAGGTTGTCAAATTTAAACCCGCAGCCAACATTCTGAAATAATTTCGGGATATTTACACAAAATTACGGTAGAGACGCAACGCAATGCGTCTCTACGTTTTTTTTATGGAAATCACTTCCCCGTCGATATTCAACACACCGTTGTCAATCATCCAGCGAATAGCCTCCACCACCTCTTCCTCATCATGCCCTTGGCAAGCCAATGTCGCATCATACACCGTCAACGCCTGTTTGCGCAACACCGATAACAGTTCTTGACTGATTTGCTCATATTCCTTGGCAGCCAAAACAGGTTCCGAATGGTTCATACAGACATCACAACGTCCGCAAGGCTTTTGACTCATCTCATTGAAATAACGCAACAGCTGGATGCTCCGACATTCCTTGTCGTTGTGGACAAAATCAATCACGGCGTTGACACGTTCCATAGCATCCCGTTTTCGATCCAGGTAGTTCTCTTTCGACAGGGTGAAATACCTCGTGTCAAGCAATTCAGTCAGCAACTGAATCTGTGGTTTGTCCTTTCGAGGCAAATAAGTCAGGAAATTATAGTCCTCCATTTTTTTAAGCTGAGTGATCACTTGATCAACTGTAAGCCCAGTTTTTTGCGCTGCCGTCTCCTCATTGAATTTCACGAAATCGCTCAACACTCCAGGCATATTCCTCAACATATATTTAATAAAGGTATCAAACTGAGGGAAAGCCACTTGGAAACGGTACAAATCCTCACGAGGTGCTTTAATCCAAACTTTCGACGGTTCCTCAAAGCTTTCAGAAAGCGCCAGAATACCTTCTTTTTCCATGAGTTTCAGCGAGCTATAGACCTCCATGACAGTCAGTCCATACGTTCTGGCGAAATCACTTAGCACAAAGGGGTACATCTCGTATTTCCCTGCCCCGACCGGAAGCTTCAGATAATTACCCAAAGCCCTGTAAACCAATTTAATACGTTCCATTTCAGGAAACGATTGCTGTAGGTTGTCTTTCAGTTGCTTGATATCCGCCTCCGACACTAACAAAAACGCCTCGGCTGGCTTCAGGTCACGTCCGGCGCGTCCTGCCTCCTGAAAATAAGCCTCAATGCTATCAGGCAAGTCCAGATGGATCACCAGTCTCACGTCAGGTTTGTCAATGCCCATGCCGAAAGCGTTGGTTGCAGCCATGACCTTCACCTTGCCTTTCATCCAAAGATCCTGTCGCTCGTCACGGGTCCTGGCATCCAGTCCCGCATGGTAGAAAGTGGCCGAGATACCCACCGATTGCAGCCATTCAGCGATGATCTGGGTCTTTTTACGATTCCTGACATACACGATGGCACTCCCCTCTTTCATGGCTTGAAGCTTGCGATACAGCACACTATACTTGTCAGGTTCATGATAGACATTATAGGTGACATTTTTGCGCTCGAAGCTGCTTTGGAACACATTTTTTTCCTTGAAGCCAAGACGAAACTGAATGTCTTCGACCACTTTAGCTGTTGCTGTGGCAGTCAAGGCAAGCACTGGTGTTTTGGGAATATAAGGCCGTATCTCGGCTATTTTCAGGTAAGGCGGACGAAAGTCGTAGCCCCACTGCGAGATACAATGCGATTCATCCACGGCCAGCAAGTTGACATTCATCCGTTTAATCGCTTCCAAAAACTGATCCGTCAACAGCCGTTCAGGTGAGACGTAAAGGAATTTCAATCTTCCAAAAACGGCTTGATTATAGGTTAAAGCCACTTGATCGGGATGCATTCCAGAGTAAATAGCTGCTGCCGGAACGCGCTTGGCAAGCAGATGCGCCACCTGATCCTTCATCAAAGCGATCAAAGGCGTCACCACCACACAGATACCTTCCATAGCCATTGCCGGCACTTGGAAACAGATCGACTTGCCGCCTCCCGTGGGCAACAAGGCTAAAGTGTCACGCCCATCTACTACAGAATCAACAATATCCTCCTGAAAAGGGCGGAATGAGGGATAGCCCCAATACTGTTTCAAAACCGATCTGGTGCGCTGGCTCATGGCATCGTGAAAATTTTTCTCCAAAGATAGTAATTGTTTTCAACAAAGCAAGCGTTTTTTCCAAGTTTTTAATTTCTTTGTAACGTTTTTCATTTCCTCTTTAAAAAATCAAGAATATTTGCTATCTTTGTCGGTTATAAGCAAAAAAAGGAATTTTTATTTAAAATGCAGAGTATTAGAAATATAGCTATTATTGCACACGTTGACCACGGCAAAACCACCTTGGTTGACCGTATTTTATACCAGTCAAAGCTTTTCAAAGAGTCGGACGAAAACCCCGGTGAGCTCATCCTCGACAACAACGATTTGGAGCGTGAACGCGGCATCACCATCCTTTCAAAGAATGTCTCTGTCCGCTACAAGGATGTCAAAATCAACATCATCGACACCCCTGGTCACGCTGACTTCGGTGGCGAGGTGGAGCGAGTGCTGAACATGGCCGACGGTGTACTCCTTTTGGTGGATGCCTTTGAAGGTCCCATGCCACAGACTCGTTTCGTGTTACAGAAAGCCATCGAGCTGGGGCTGAAACCCATCGTGGTCATCAACAAAGTTGACAAGCCCAACTGCCGTCCCGACGAGGTGCAGGAAGCCGTGTTCGACTTGATGTTCAACTTGGGAGCCACTGAGGACCAATTGGACTTCCCCACTGTCTATGGCTCCTCCAAACAAGGCTGGATGTCGGATGACCCCAACAATGTCACCAGCGATGTCTCCTACCTGCTCGACACCATCATCGACACTATCCCAGAGGCCAAGTTTGAAGAAGGCACACCACAGATGCTCATCACCTCGTTAGATTACAGCTCCTACGTAGGACGTATCGCCGTAGGGCGTCTGAAACGCGGCATCTTGCAAGCCGGCATGAATGTCTCTTTGGTGAAACACGACGGCAGCGTGGTGAAATCGACCATCAAAGAGCTTTACACTTTTGAGGGATTGGGCAAGGAACGCACCAAGAAGCCCGTCCAGGCAGGTGACATCGTGGCATTGATGGGTCTTGACGACTTTGAGATTGGCGACACCGTGGCCGACTACGAGAACCCCGAGGCACTGCCTCCCATCAAGGTGGATGAGCCAACCATGAGTATGCTTTTCACCATCAATAACTCGCCTTTCTTCGGCCGCGAAGGCAAATATGTGACTTCGAGACACTTGCGCGAACGCCTCTACAAAGAGACCGAGAAAAACCTCGCCCTGAAGGTGCAAGACACCGAATCGCCAGACGCGCTGATGGTTTATGGTCGTGGCATCCTGCACCTCAGCATCTTGGTGGAGACCATGCGCCGCGAAGGCTATGAGCTCCAGTTGGGACAACCCAAGGTCATCATCAAATACATCGACGATGTGAAATGCGAACCTGTCGAATGCCTTACCGTACTGGTTCCCGAAGACTTCTCTGGCCGTGTCATCGAACAAGTCAGCGCCCGTAAAGGCGAGATGACCCAAATGGAGCCCAAGGGCGACCGCATGTGCCTTGACTTCGACATCCCGTCAAGAGGTCTCATCGGATTGAGGAACGTACTTCTCACCGTCACCGAAGGCGAAGCCATCATCTCCCACCGTTTCAAAGCTTACGAGCCCTGGAAGGGCGACATGCCAACCCGCAACACAGGCGCCCTGATCTCCATGGAGACTGGCCAAGCCATCCCTTATGCCATCTGGAAGTTGCAGGATCGCGGCACCTTCTTCGTCAACCCGAACGAAGACGTTTACGCCGGCGAAGTCATCGGTGAGAACACCCGCTCCAACGACATCGTCATCAACGTCTGCAAAACCAAACACCTCACCAACGTGCGCGCCTCCGGCTCCGACGAAGCCATCCGCCTCATCCCACCCGTGCGTTTCTCCCTTGAGGAATACATGGAGTATATCCGCGATGACGAATATCTTGAAGTCACACCAAAGAGCCTACGCCTACGCAAAATCATCCTTGACGATCTGGAACGGAAACGCGCAAACAGAAACAATGAGAATTAAGAATTCAGAATAAAGAATTTAGAATTATGAGAAGAATTATTAAAATTATGGCTATTGTGATGCTTGCCGCATCATTCACGGCATGCGAGCAGCTGGCACAAATCGCCAACCAAGCCGCCCAAGTCATCAACCTGAAAAACTGCACTTTCGATGTCAATGGCATTAACAACATCAACATGTTGGGTGTCAACCTCAGCAAGGGAATGGACAAAAGCAGCTTGAACGCCATGCAGCTCCTCAACATCACCAACTCATTGATGAACAAGAAATTGCCCGTCACCTTCAACGTCAATCTCGATGTTGATAACCCCAACGGAATCGCCGCCTCATTAGGTAAAATGGACTACATCATTTCTTTGAACAACAAGGAAGTGATCAGTAGCACCTTCACACAGGGATTCAGCATCCCAGCCAACTCCAAAGGCAAGGTTTCCATCCCGATCAGCACTGACTTGTTCCAGCTGTTCAGTGGTGAGACCGCCGACGCCATCCTGAACTTGGCTTTCAAACTCGCTGGTGCAAAGAGCAATCCCGTCAACCTCGGCGTCAAAGTAAAACCTTATATCAAGGTCAACAACCAATCCTTAGCATATCCTAATTTTATTACTATTAATAAAGTTCTTAATTAAGAATTTAGAGATTCAATTCAACAAATAAACAATTCAACAATAAACAATTCAACAATGATCAGAAACAACTTCATCAAACGCCATAACGGCCCCACCGCATCGGATGCTGAAAAGATGCTCAAGGTCATCGGCGTCGCATCGCAAGAACAACTTGTCGACGAAATCATCGCTCCCGAGATCCGTCTGCCGAAAGACCTCAACATCGGCGAGGGCATGAGCGAATACGAAGTCATCAGCCACCTCAAGGCTCTGGGTGCCAA
>JAEEGL015363740.1_pt1 | contig 11230 bp, 7 predicted proteins | sample 9134231 | NCBI WGS metagenome assembly JAEEGL01 (sample SAMN16246548, study PRJNA631951) | gut metagenome | biome: gut microbiome; feature: rumen; material: fiber-attached | host: Bos | place: Iran: Karaj | collected 2018-10
GCTGATTCTCCTCTGGGGACACAACCCTGCCGAGACGCATTTCGACGCAAGCACGATGTTTTATCTTCGCAGGGCAAAGCAGCAGGGAACGCCGATCATCGTCGTCGATCCCCGCCGGAGCGACACGGTCAAAGCCCTCGGCGCGGAATGGATTCCGCTCCGCCCGGCGACGGACGCAGCGCTCTGTGACGCGATGGCATATGTCATCTGGACAGAAGGACTTGCGGACAAAGACTTTCTCGACCGCTGCTGCCTCGGCTTTGACGATGCGCATCTGCCGTCCGGCGCTGCTGGCGAGAGCGTCCTTTCGCGCCTGCTCGGCGAGCGCGACGGCGTGCCCAAAACGCCCGAATGGGCGGAGGCGATCACCGGTGTTCCGGCGGAAACCATCCGATCCCTTGCCGTTCGCTATGCCGCGGCAAAGCCCGCCGCGCTCATCCTCGGCTACGGCGCGCAGCGCCATGCCTATGGCGAGCAGGGCGTGCGCGGCGCGATCCTCCTCGCCTGCATGACGGGCAATGTCGGCGTCCCCGGCGGGTGGGCGTCCGGAACAGGTTATGTAAACCGACACGCGCTGCCGCATCTGCCTTTTGTGCCCAATCCCTACCGCATGGAGATCCCGACCTTCCGCTGGACGGACGCGGTCGACCACGGGCATGAAATGACCTCCCTGCAGGGCGTGCGCGGCGGAGAGCGGCTGGCGTCGGATGTGAAGATGCTCGTGAATCTCGCGGGCAACTGTCTGATCAATCAGCACGGCGATATCAACCGCACGGCGTCCTTGCTGCGCGACGAATCGAAGTGCGAGTTCATCCTCTGCAGCGATCTCTTTCTCACGCCGAGCGCGAGGTTTGCGGACATTCTGCTGCCCGGCCTCTCCTTCCTCGAGTGCGAAAACCTCACCATGCCGTGGGAGTGCGGCGACTTTCTGGGCTATAACAACCGCGTTGTCGATCCGATCGGGGAGGGGCGGCTTGAATACGACTGGCTCTCGGAGGTCGCGCGCAATCTCGGTCTGGAGCAGGCCTTTACCGAGGGGCTGGACACGCGGGGCTGGCTGCGCCGCATGTATGATGAAGTGCGCTCCAGGGAGCCGCAGCTCCCGCCGTTTGAGGATTTCAGGGAAGCAGGCGTTTTCCGCTATCAGAACGATCCGCCGCTCGTTGCGTTTGAAAAGGAATGTGCCGATCCGGCTCGCCATCCGTTCCCCACGCCGTCCGGCAAAATCGAGCTCTATTCCATGCAGGTGCAGCAGAGCGCCTTTGAGCAGCCCTTCCCGCCAATTCCGGGCTATGAGCCGCCGCCGGAGGGCTTTCAGGATCCGCTGCGCTCCCGCTATCCGATCCAGCTCGTCGGATATCACACCAAACGCCGCTGCCACAGCATCCATGACAACAACCCGGAGCTTCAAAAGCTCGATCCGCAGCGTCTCTGGCTCCATCCGGCGGACGCCGCCGCGCGCGGCATTGCCGACGGCGATCCGGTCGAGGTTTTCAATGACCGGGGCCGCACCCGCACCGTCGCATACGTCACGGAGGACATCATGCCCGGCGTCGCCGCGCTCGCGCAGGGCGCGTGGTATGACCCGGATGAAACCGGCGTCGACCGCGCGGGCTCCATCAACGTGCTCACAAGCTGGAACGCGACTCCTTATGCCCGCGGCAATCCGCAGCACACGAATCTCGTCCAAATCAAAAGAACCGACCCTTAACGGATCGGTTCTTTTTTATTCGAAGGACTGTTCAAACTCTTTGATTTCAGGCACCTTTCTGAGCGCGTGCCAGAGCGCCGTGCCGCCCGCGACGCCGACGGCACCCTGCAGGAGGTTCGGCGGAATCTCCGCCGCGGCTGCCAGCCCGAAGCCCAGCGCCAGCGACTCATAGAAGAAGTACAGCGCGGCCATCACGATCTCTCCGCAAACAGCGGAGACGATCGGCTTGTGCGTTTTGCGGTACAGCAGCCCCGTCACCACGGCGGCGAGGCCTTTGGCCAGCAGCGTCCCGGGCGCGTAGACGGCAAATCCCGCAAAGACGTCCGCCAGCATCGAGCCCACGCCCATGGAGACGCCGCCCCAGACGGGCCCGGCGAGCAGGGCGGTAAAGACCACGATGATGTCGCCCGCGTTTAAGTATCCGCCGGTCGGCGTCGGAATGGGGATCGCCATGGTTGCCGCGCAGCACAGCGCTGCGAGCAGCGAGAGATACACCAGTCGCTTGATTCGATGATCCATGGTAAAACCTCCGTTCCTGTTTTTTCCTATCATAGAACTGGGAGATGTATTTTGTCAATGTTGCTCTCGCCAAAGATTTCGGGTATAATGGCATGGAATTGGAGGGTTTTGACCATGACCATCAAGCTATATGACGCAGACAGCTTTCTCTGGCGGTTTCAGGCCCGCGTCCTGTCGTGCGAACCGGCGGGAGAGCGCTGGAGGGTGCTGCTTGATCAGACGGCGTTTTTCCCCGAGGGCGGCGGACAGTCCGCCGATCCGGGCGTGATGCAGGGCGTTCCCGTGCTCGATGTGCAGGAAGAGCCCGACGGCATTGCGCATTATCTCGCCGCTCCCGTGCAGGCGGGGGAGACCGTCTTCTGCGAGCTCGTCGGGGAAACGCGCATGCGCCGCATGCAGAACCATTCGGGCGAGCACATCCTCTGCGGCCTCGCGCACCGCGCCTGGGGCTATGAGAACGTCGGCTTTCATCTGGGCGAGGACGCTGTCACGATGGATCTCAGCGGCGAGCTGACCGCCGACCAGCTTGCCTGGCTCGAGGCGGAGGGCAACCGCGTCGTCTGGGAGGATGTTCCGATCACGGCGGAGTATCCGGATCCCGCGTTATTGCCCGCGCTGACCTACCGCAGCAAGCTCGAACTCACGGAGAACGTCCGCCTCGTCACCATTGAGGGCTATGACGTCTGCGCCTGCTGCGCGCCGCATGTGAAGCATACCGGCCAGATCGGCATGATCAAGATTGTCGACGCCATGCGCCACCGCGGCGGCATGCGTCTCACGATCCACTGCGGCGTCGATGCCTATAAAGATTATGTAAACCGATTTGAGCAGGTCAAAGCGATCTCGAATCTCCTCAGCACGCCGAAGGACGAGGTTGTGCCTGCCGTGGAGCATCAGCTCGCGGAGAAGGACGCCCTGCACCGCGAGCTTGCCGAGCGCGAGCGAAAGCTCATAGCGCTCCGGCTCCAGTCGCTGCCGCAGACGGACGGCAATCTCTGCGTGGTCGATCAGTTTGACGATTTTGAGGCCATGCGTGAGCTGGTGAACGCCGGCATGGAGCGCGCCGGCGGCGTCTGCGCGGCGTTCTCCGGCTCGGATGAGGCAGGCTACCGCTATATCATCGGGAGCAAAACCGTCGATCTGCGCAGCGAGGCAAGGGCGATCAACGCCGCCGTCTCCGGCAAGGGCGGCGGCAGAAGCACGATGATTCAGGGCTCCTGCACGGCGAAAAAAGCCGAGTTAGAAGCATATTTTGCCGAGCGTGATTTCATCACGGATAAAAGCGTTTCACCTGTGTAAAATAAAGTCAAAAAAACACAGGAGGATTCTATCATGGGACTGTTTCATCGACCGAGTATGGATGAGGGCGTGCAGATGTATCGCGGCACGGCGGGCGCTGTGCTTGTCGACGTGCGCGAGCCGGATGAATTTGCGCAGGGACACGTGCCCGGCAGCGTAAATCTCCCGCTCTCCCGCATCCGTACCGCGGAAGACGTTCTGCCCGACTATGACGCGCCGCTCTTTGTCTATTGTCTCTCCGGCGGCCGCAGCGGACAGGCTGTCTCCGTGCTCACCAGAATGGGATACACCGCCGTCACGAACATCGGCGGCATCAGCAGCTATCACGGGGAGGTAGAAACATGAGTAAAAAAATTGTCATCGTCGGCGGCGTCGCCGGCGGCGCCACGGCGGCGGCCCGCATCCGCCGTCTGGATGAGAATGCCGAGATCGTCGTCTTCGAGCGCTCCGGCTATATTTCCTATGCCAACTGCGGCCTGCCGTACTATGTCGGCGGCGTCATCACGGATCCCGAGGAGCTCACGCTGCAGGATCCGGAGAGCTTCTATGCGCGCTTTCGCGTCGTCATGAAGGTGCGCCATGAGGTCACGGCCATCCACCCCGCGGAAAAGACCGTCGAGGTCAAAAATCTCGAGACGGGGGAGACCTTCACCGAAGCCTATGACAGCCTGCTTCTCGCGCCCGGCGCGCGTCCGGTCGTGCCGGATCTCCCGGGCATCGACTCCGGGCGGATCTTCAAGCTCCGCACCGTGGAGGACACCTTCTCTCTGCGCGAGCACATCCAGCACCTGCAGCCGAAGCGCGCGGCCGTCATCGGCGGCGGCTTCATCGGACTCGAGACGGCGGAGAACCTGCGCCACGCGGGACTTGAGGTCACGATCCTCCAGCGCCCGAAGCAGGTGCTGAGCCCGCTCGACGCGGATATGGCGTCCTTCGTGCACGGCGAGCTGCGCGCGCACGGCGTGAATCTCATGCTCGGCCGCAGCGTCACGGGCTTCGAGACGGACGAGAACGAGATCCGCGTCCTCTTGAAGGACGAAGCGCCCTTCGCGGCGGACATCGTTGTCCTCGCCATCGGCGTTCAGCCCGAGACGAGCCTCGCCAAGGCTGCCGGGCTCGAGCTCGGCCTCAAGGGCAGCATTCTGGTCAACGACCGCATGGAGACCTCCGAAAAGGACATCTATGCCGTGGGCGACGCGGTGCAGGTGCGCCATTTCGTCACGGGCGAGCCCGCGCTCATCGCGCTCGCCGGCCCCGCGAACAAGCAGGGCCGCATCGCGGCGGACAACATCTGCGGGCTCGACAGCCGCTACAAGGGCTCGCAGGGCTCCTCCGTCATCAAGCTCTTCGATCTCACGGCGGCCAACACCGGCCTCAACGAGAAGACCGCGCAGGCGGCCGGGATCGACTATGACAAGATCTATCTCTCGCCCATGAGCCACGCGGGCTATTATCCCGGCGGCGAGACGATGACGATGAAGGTGCTCTTCGAGAAGGGCACGAACCGCCTCCTCGGCGCGCAGATCGTCGGCGGCTCCGGCGTGGACAAGCGGCTCGACGTGCTGGCCACGGCATTGCGCGCGGGCGTCTCCGTTGTGGATCTCAAGGATCTCGATCTCGCCTATGCGCCGCCCTATTCCTCCGCAAAGGACCCGGTCAACATGGCGGGCTTCATGGCGGAGAACCTCATCGAGGGCCGCGTGAAGCAGTTCCACTGGCACGAGCTGGACGCCCTGCCGCGCGACGGCAGTCTCGTCCTGCTCGACGTGCGCACGCCGCGCGAGTTTGCCCGCGGCCACGCCGAGGGTGCCGTGAACATTCCGGTGGACGATCTTCGTGACCGCCTCGGCGAGCTGCCGAAGGACAAGCCGCTCTATCTCATCTGCCAGAGCGCGCTGCGCAGCTATATCGCCTGCCGCATCCTGCAGCAGGAGGGCTTCGACTGCCGCCACATGGCCGGCGGCTGGCGGCTTTACAGCTCTGTCATGACCGATCAGGCCGCGGCAAAGAAGGCCGCCCCCTGCGGCATGGAATAAAAAATCTGATCCGGAAAGAGCGTGCCGAAACCGGCGCGCTCTTTCATTGTTTGTCTTTATTCCGAAAGCGCAAGAAATAATGGTGCTTTGCCTTGAAAGCGGTGCTGCGGCGTGGTAAAATGATTGTCATAAAGCAAGGGAGGATCCTCTCATGAAAAAATCGATTTTCAGTGCGCTGCTTGCGCTTTGTCTGCTCCTTGCGCTGCTTCCGTTTGGAGCGCTTGCGGATCAATGGGAGCTTCGATGGGATCTGAGCGCGAAGGGCGATCTCACGCTCACCGGCTCCGGCGCCGTGCCGGATCAGTGGGTGCAGAGCGATTCCGGCAGCTGGGCCGGTCGGCAGAAGAACATCAAAACCGTCACAGTCGGATCGGGCTTTACGTACCTCGGCAGCGGCCTCTTCGCCGACTGCCCGAATCTGGAAAAGATCACGATTCCCGCGACGGTCACGAAGCTCGGCTCCGGCATTTTCCGCGGCAGCAGCCGTCTCACGGATGTGGTTTACGGCGGCACGGAGGAGGCCTGGAACAACATCGGCTGGGAGAACAGCGACCTGCCCAAATCCGCAAAGATCACGTTTCGCGGGCAGCCTTCGCCGACGCCCGCGCCCACCGTGCAGCCGACGGTGCGGCCCACAGACCCGCCGTCCGGAGACCGCTCTTTTCAGTGGTATATGACGCCGGAGGGCGATCTCAGCGTCTCCGGAAACGGCCCGATTCCGGATCACTGGGCGGATTCCGATTCTCGCAGCTGGCGCAGCGTCCGCAGCCGCGTCCGCAGCATCGCCATCGGCGAGGGCATCACGTATCTCGGCGCCGGAACGCTCTCCAATCTGCCGAAGCTCACGAGCGTCACGATACCGGCCTCCATCATCTGGATCGTGCGGGATAATTTCCTTGGCAGCACTGCGGTTCGGGATGTGTATTTCGGCGGCACGGAGTCCGCATGGAAGGCTGCCGGTGGGGAGCAGGCCGGTCTTCTGAAGACCGCGGTCGTTCACTTTGCTGGCAAACCGGCTCCGGCCTCTCCGTTTGCGGATGTGCCGTCCGGCGCCTACTATGCCAGAGCGGTGGACTGGGCGCTCGCCAGAGCCGTCACCACCGGCACGGACGATACGCATTTCTCCCCGGACGAAGCCTGCAGCCGCGCGCAGGTGGTCACCTTCCTCTGGCGCGCGAGCGGCAGCCCCGCGCCGTCCAGAGTGTCCAACCCGTTTGTCGATGTGACTCCCGAGCGCTACTATTATCAGGCCGTGCTCTGGGCGGTGGAGCAGAAGATCACCGCCGGCACGGATCCGTCGCACTTCTCTCCGGATGCCGACTGCACCAGAGCGCAGGTGGTCACCTTCCTCTGGCGCGCTGACGGCAGCAGGACAGTGCGCACGGTCAATCCCTTCTTGGATGTGCCCGCAAACGCTTATTTCTCGGGCGCCGTGCTCTGGGCCGTGGATCGAAAGATCACCACCGGCGCGGATGAAACGCACTTTGTCCCGGACGGCGTCTGCACCCGCGCGCAGGTCGTCACGTTCCTCTGGCGCGATCTCGCATAAAGCTTCGGCTGTCAAAAAAGAGCGTACCTTCCCGGTACGCTCTTTTCACTTTATTTTGTCTTCTTCCGTGATCGCTCGTATCACCCGGCAGGGCACGCCTGCCGCGAAGGATCCCGGCGGAATGTCGCGCGTGACCACGCTTCCCGCGCCGATCACACAGCCCTCGCCGATCGTCACGCCGCCGCAGACGGTCACGTTTCCGGCGAGCCAGCAGCTGTCCCCGATGGTGATCGGCTTTGCCGCCTCCCGATCGGTGATCCCGTCGCCGCAGGGGAAGGGGTTCCGGTCGTCCGGGTGCATCGGATGCACCGGCGTGTAGAGCGAGACGTTCGGCCCCATGAAGACGTTTTTTCCGATCCGCACCGGCGCGCAGTCGAGCACCGTGAAGTTGAAGTTTGCGTAGGAGTTTTCGCCGATCGTGGTGAATACGCCGTAGTCAAACTGCACCGGCCCCTGCAGGCAGACGTTCTTTCCGCGCTCCGGCACGAGCTCTGAGAGAATGGCCTCCCGGCGCGCCTCCTCCGTCTCCGCGGTCTGGTTATATTCCATGCTCAGCCGGTGCGCCGTCTGCCGCAGTGCGGTCAGCTCCGGATCGTTCGGCAGATACAGCTCGCCCGCGAGCATTTTCTCTTTTTCCGTCAACGGAATCACGCTCCTTCTTTGCCATGATAGCACGAATGCACGCCCCGGGCAAGGTTGCGTTTCGGCGTGGCGCATGGTAAGATATTGAAAAACCACTGTTTACAGGAGGCTATTATGCAGCTGCAGAATTATGAACGCGATCATTTGGCCATGCTCCGGCCGTGCCTGGCCGAGTGCACCGTGCTCCTGAAGAAGAACGGCGCCTTTCCGCTGGACTGGCCGTGCGATCTCGCGCTTTACGGCAGCGGCGCGCGCCGCACCGTTTTCGGCGGCACCGGCTCGGGCGAGGTCAACGCCCGCCATTTCGTGTCGATTGAGGAAGGCCTCGAGCAGGCGGGCTTTCGGCTCACGACGAAGCACTGGCTCGATCAGTATGACGAGGTGGAGCGGCAGGCAAAGGCCGCGTTCCTGCGTCGGATCAAGGCCGACGCCCGCAGACACCGCCGCCTCGCCGTCATCGAGGGCATGGGCGCCGTCATGCCGAAGCCGGAGTATGATCTCCCGCTCACCGCGCACGGGGACGCCGCGGTCTATGTGCTCTCCCGCATCTCCGGCGAGGGCAGCGACCGCCTTGTTGAGGGCGACGTACTGCTCACACAATCCGAGATTCGCGACATCCTCACCCTTGACCGCAAATTCGACCGCTTCCTGCTCGTGCTGAACGTCGGCGGGCCGGTGGATCTCACGCCGGTGCAGTCGGTGGGGAACATTCTGCTCCTCTCCCAGCTCGGCACGGAGACCGGCCCGGCGCTCGCGGACATTCTGCTCGGCCGCCGCAGCCCCTCCGGCAAGCTCTCGACCACGTGGACAGCCTGGGAGGATTACCCGCGCATCGGCGACTTCGCCGAACGGGACGAGACGCGATACCGCGAGGGCGTCTATGTCGGCTATCGTTATTTCGATTCCGTCGGCAAACGCGCGCTTTATCCCTTCGGCTTCGGCCTGAGCTACGCCGATTTTGCGCTCCGGGACGCCGAGGCGTCTCTCAGCGGCGAGCGCGTCACCGTCTCCGTCACGGTGGAGAACATCGGCGAGCACACCGGCAAGGAGACCGCGCAGCTCTATGTCTCCGTGCCGTGGGGAAGGCTGGATCAGCCCTTCCAGACGCTCGCGGCCTTTTCCAAGAGCCGCACGCTCTATCCCGGCGAAAAGCAGAGGCTTACGCTCTCGTTTGATCTGCACGAGCTCGCGTCCTTTGACGCTGATCGCAGCATGCAGGTTCTCGAGGCGGGAGACTATGTGCTCCGGCTCGGGCAGAGCAGCGCGGACACGGAGCCCGTCGCCGTCCTGCGTCTGGAGCAGGAGGCTGTGACCGCAAGACTCCGCGCGCTCGAGGGGCCGGACTATGAGGACTGGAAGCCGGAGAGACCCGCGGCGCCGTTGCTGCCGGAGCTCCCGGTGCTGACGGTCGACCCCGCGCAGATCCCGTGTTTCGCGCCGGGATATGACGCGCCTGCGCCGATCGATCCGCTCGCGGCCTCGCTCCCGGACGAGGATCTCGCCCTGATGAGCGTCGGCGCCTTCGATCCGAAGGGAGGCATGCTCAGCGTCATCGGCAACGCCTCAACTGCCGTGCCCGGCGCGGCAGGGGAGAGCAGCCACGCGCTCGAGGGCAGCGGCGTACCGTTTCTCGTCATGGCGGACGGGCCTGCGGGTCTGCGCCTGATGCGCACCTTTGCGCGCGACAAAAAAGGCGTCGTGCCGCTCGAGGCAGCCATTCCTGCCACAATCACCGATTTTCTCCCCGGCGTCGTCACGAAGGCGCTCTCGCTTGCGCAGAGAAAGCCCCTGCCGGGCGCCGAGACCGTGACGCAGTTCTGCACCGCCATTCCCATCGGCACGGCGCTCGCGCAGAGCTGGAACCTTGCGCTCGCCGGGCTCTGCGGCGATCTCGTCGGCGCGGAGATGGAGCGCTTCGGCGTGCAGCTCTGGCTGGCGCCGGCGCTGAATCTCCACCGCGACATCCGCTGCGGCCGCAATTTTGAGTATTATTCCGAGGATCCGCTCCTCTCCGGCCGCATGGCCGCCGCCGTCACGCGCGGCGTGCAGGCGCATCCCGGCTGCGGTGTCACGCTCAAGCATTACTGCGCCAACAATCAGGAGACCAACCGCTTCCAGTCGAACAGTCAGGTCAGCCACCGCGCCCTGCACGATTTATACCTGCGCGGCTTCGGCATCGCGGTCAGGGAGAGCTGTCCCCGCGCCGTGATGACGTCGTATAACCTCCTGAACGGCGTGCACACCTCCGAGCGGCGCGATCTGATTGAGGACGTCCTGCGCGCCGAATTCGGCTTCGACGGCCTTGTCATGACGGACTGGCTCATCGCGCAGATGAAGGATAAGCGCGCCGTGCACCCGATCGCGAACCCGGCGAGGATCCCCGCCTCGGGCAACGATGTTCTCATGCCCGGCACGAAGGACGACTGCCGCAGCATCCTGGATGCGCTCCGTTCCGGCGCGCTCGACCGCGATCAGGTGCGGCGAAACGTCTCCCGCCTGATCCGTCTCGCGCGGGAGCTGCATGAATAAATCTGCCGATTTAACTTGTCAAACAGCCGGATTTCCTGTATACTGAACCCATCTTTTTTTCGGAGAGAAGAAAAATAAGAGAGGAATGTATTTTGAATGATCGACGCCATTGACAATGTCGTAAATGCCATCAGCGGAGTGCTCTATCAGCCGTATGTCGTCCCGCTGATCCTCGTCCTCGCCGGGCTGTATTTCACCATCCGGCTCAAGGGCATCCAGTTCAATCTCTTCGGCGAGTCCATCCGTGTCGTCACGGAGAAGCCCGTCAATCTCGAGTCCACGTCCTCCTTCGGCGCGCTCATGGTCTCCACGGCCTCCCGCGTCGGCACCGGCAACATCATGGGCGTCTCCACGGCCATTTGCCTCGGCGGCCCCGGCGCCATCTTCTGGATGTGGGTCACGGCGGTGCTCGGCGGCGCATCCGCCTTTGTCGAGTCCACGCTCGCGCAGATCTATAAGAAGAAGAACCCGGACGGCTCGAGCTACGGCGGCCCCTCCTACTATATTCAGGAGGCGCTCAGGCAGCGCTGGCTCGGCGTCATCTTCGCCATCGTTCTGATTCTCACCTATGCCGTCGGCTACAACATGCTCGCGGCCTACAATACGCAGGACACCTTCTCCTCCTTCTCCTTCTACGGCAGAACCACGTCGATCGTCGTCGGCGCGGTGCTCGCGGTGCTGTTCGCGGCGTCCGTCCTCGGCGGCGCCAAGCGGCTCACGAAGGTCACGGAGGTGCTCGTGCCGCTCATGGGCGTGCTGTACATCGTTGTGTCGCTCGTCGTCATCGTCCTGAACATCAAGAGCTTCGGCGCGGTCTTCGGCAGCATCTTCCAGTCCGCCTTTGACTTCAAGGCCATCTTCGGTGGCTTCGCCGGCAGCGCCATCATGTGGGGCATCAAGCGCGGCCTTTACTCCAACGAGGCCGGCATGGGCTCCGCGCCCAAC
>JAEEGL015452581.1_pt1 | contig 11230 bp, 11 predicted proteins | sample 9134231 | NCBI WGS metagenome assembly JAEEGL01 (sample SAMN16246548, study PRJNA631951) | gut metagenome | biome: gut microbiome; feature: rumen; material: fiber-attached | host: Bos | place: Iran: Karaj | collected 2018-10
CAACAATTATTCAAGTAAGATTGTCAACACTATCTCTCAATTAATCTTCAACACACTGAAATCAAAATAAAAACTTGAATTCTCGTATCCTTCAATTTATTTTCTTAGAAATTTGTATTGACACTCGGCCGATTTTCGAGCAGACTCCGAATTGCCGTGGGGGTGTAGCTCAGTTGGGAGAGCGCTTGAATGGCATTCAAGAGGTCGTGGGTTCAATTCCCTCCATCTCCACCAGAAATTTCAGGGGCTTATGGATTCTTCCGTAAGCCCTTTTTCTGTCCTCATCCTGATTTGTCCCACCCCTGTTCCACTTTTTTGATGATGGAGCGTTGTCATCGGGCTAATCGCGAAACAGGCGGTAATGCGTGCGGCGAATATCTCGGGGATTAGAAGGATTAACGGCAACGTGATAGCACATGCTGCTTTTGCCGCTGCCCTCAAGTTCAAGAGTTGACGGCGTCCACGTTCCTGTGCGACCCCTCGCCGTTCCGGTCTTTATGACAATCTTTGACCCGGAGAACCGGGCTTTCGCCTTGCCGCGGAAAACGTCGTTTTTCCCTTTCTTCGCGGTAACCGTGAAGTTCCCGTTTCCCTTGCGATCGAAGCAGAGCCGGTCCTGAGACATGAAATGGACGCGGTTGCTCCATTCGGAGGCTTTCTTCCATTCGCTCACCCAGCATCCCTCAAGGAAGGAAATGTCCCTGCTCTCCATTGCCTCTTTGGGAATGACAATATCCTCGCCTTTACTCTGGCTTACTTCGGCAAAGGAGGGCTTGGATTCAGGAGCTTCGGGGGCGGAAGGCAGCATGCTCTCGATGAAAGCGTTTGGGCCGGCTTCAACGGGCTTTCTGACAGGGGGTTCGCTGGAGAGGGTCATTGTCTCTTCTGCCCCGGAATGGAAAGGGCAGGAGAGCAAAAAAATGGCCAGGAAAAGAAGCAGCATATTCTTGTGCAAGGTCCGTCTCCGCTTTTCTGGCTTTGTAACGCGCAGCAGGCCGTGAGGCAATATCGCCAAGGGAATAGTCGTCGCTGACACCCCTCCTACAGGGAGGAGCTGTCATGGCTTCTCCTGTTTCAGTCGCTTTTCGTTCATGCCCGCTTATATCATCGGGAATCTACGCCGAACGATGGCGAGATGAGCGCCCGGCAGAAAAGGGGATTGCAAGGACAGCGCATGTCTTCTTCATGCGAAATCTCATGAAAGAGTTTGATTGCCGCAATAATGGTGCGCATTCTGCAGGAATGACTATTTTATTTCCTTGATAAGAAGGATTTTCCACGTTTTCTTTCCATCGGCAACGTGGTCTTTTGCCACGACGAATATTTTGCCTGACTTCTTTCCTTCTTCATCAAGCACGTCGCAGATAACGCGGAGATATCCGAAGTCGTCCTTTTTTACTGAAATCGGATTGATTTCAGATTGTATGCCGGCATCAGATTCTCCGATGATAAAATTGCCGTTGGATACGGCATAATCATATATTCTGCCGTTGGAATTCGGATCGATTGACAGCTTGTATCCTAAAATTCTGTCAAGTGCGCCGGCGACGGTTTTGACGCTCACAAGCGCATACGACGTGAGAGGCTCCGTGTCCTTGTAAACTTTTACAGGCTGGCCGTCTGTTACGTGTTTCACCTTGTCATCGTCATAATTATAGACAGCATAAATTCCGAAGGAAAGGGCTTTCTCCTTGGACAGCGGCGCATGGATGGTGTCAATATTGTCTTCGCCCGACAAATTGTACGCCATGGTTATGAGGTTCTTGAGAGAGGCAAGTTCCGACTGAGAAATGTCCGCCGCATGAACGTCGCCAAAACCGGCGAGAATCAGTGCGGCGATGAGCGTGAGCGAAGACAAGAATTTCATGATTCCTCCCGGCATCCGGCTGATGCCCTGCTGCAAACGGCTGATCGTTCTTCAACGCCTCATGCGAGGCTGCGTCAGGTTGCCATTACGAAGAGGACATGTCCATACCCGTCGGAAAGAAATCTTCGCCCCCGGTGCACCTCGGTGAGCTATTGCCGCTTTTTCCGGCAGGGCTCGCACCCGTGGGAATTTATCCCGACCCGCCCGGACGCCGGTGCATTGCCCTTGCCCCTCGCCGGCTATTCCCGTATGCTTCACGCAGGAAAAGCGAACGCCTGCCGCAGGACGCCTTGTCCGCGGCCTTGCGTAAAGGGCAACCATTCTTTTCAGGGGGCTGCGGATGTTGCAATTCATCAGGAAGAGCATGATGGCATGGGCGTTGCCGGTGCTGCTGGCCTGCGTGTCGGCCGCCGGCGAGGCGCGGGCGGATGTCGCCGTCGATGCCGCGAATTTTCCGGACGCGCGTTTCCGGAGCTGGGTGAAGGAGAATGTCGCCGGCGGCAGGGACGTTCTGACCGCCGCGCAGATCGCCGCCGTGGAGGAGATGGATGTCTCCTACGGCGAAATAGCCGACCTGAAGGGGCTGGAGCGCTTCACGGCGCTGAAGGTGCTGGTCTGCTGGAGCAACAGCCTGACGGCGCTGGATGCGTCAAAGAATCCGTCGCTGGAGATGCTGCGCTGCAACGGCAACGAGCTCTCGGCACTGGACCTGTCGAAGAACAGGGCCTTGAAGGTCCTGAGCTGCGACCAGAACAAGCTCAAGGCTCTCGACCTCTCCGGCCTGCCGGACCTGCGCTCCCTGGCCTGCCGCTACAACAGCCTCACCTCCCTCGACCTGTCCCGCAATGCGGCGCTGATGGAGCTGGACTGCTGGGGCAATGAAATCACCGCGCTGGACCTGTCGAAGAACACGGCCCTGGAGAAGTTGAACTGCCTGGAAAATCCCATCAAGGCGCTGGATCTGTCGAAGAACCGCAACTTGTCGGAGGCCGCCCTTCCGGCGACGGCCACGGTCACGCTGCCGGGCGGCGACAGGATAGCGATGGCCGACTTCAAGGTGGTGAAGGCCGCCGGCGGCAAGTTCCGGCTGGACCTCGCCAAGTTCGGCGACAAGATCGGGGAAGTCAGCGTGGAGCCGATGGGCGTGGACGAAGAGGTCGCCGTGAGCTCTTCCAGGGGCGTGCATACCTTTGCCCCGTGCGACGGCAAGGTCAGGATAACCTACCGGCTCGGAAAGGACGCCGGGCTCGACCTGATCCTCTTCATTGAGAAGCAGCCCTGAGGGCGGCTCGCCGCCCCATGGTCCGCAGCGCAGAACGTTCCACGGCATTGCGACAGGAGTATCGCTGCCGGCTGATTGTCCCGCGTCGCGAACAGGAGGTTTTGCATCCAAGCCGTATAAACGGAGCGGCAAGGACACCTGGACGATTCTCTCCCTGAAATGCACGGAGCGTTAAGGGGGACCGCATCAATCCCAACGAGGAGACGCATTATGTGGAAAACTGCGTGCCTGTCTGTGCTTTGCACGATGGTTCTGCTCTGCTCTGCCCAGGCATGGGCGGCGGATGCGCGGCAAGCCGCCTATCTGAAAGCGGCCCGGAATTTCGTTGAGAACCATACGTTCCCGGACGGGGAGGTCATCGACAAGGCCGATCTCTCGGGGAATTTCGGCGAAAACGAGCTGGCGATCTGTGACGTTGACGGCGACGGCAAGCCGGAGCTGATCGTCCGGTTCACAAGCGGGCCGATGGCTTCGCAACTGGAGTACGTCTGCGGCTTTGACGAGAGCGCGGGCAAGCTCACGGTAAAGTTCACGGGCTTCCCCGGCGTGGAATATTACAGCAACGGCTGCGCGAAGGAGAAGGTCTCGCACAATCAGGGGCTGGCCGGCGATTTCTGGCCGTACAGCCTTTCAATGTACGATGCGAAGGAGGGGAAGTACGTGCTGAAGGGCAGCGTCGATGCCTGGAGCAAAAAGGCCTACCCCACGAACCCCTTTGAGAATGACAAGCCCTTCCCGGCAAATATCGACGCCACGGGCGACGGTTTCGTGTACTTCATAGACGACGAGAAGTTCGAGGGCGCCAAGGGGGGGGAAACGCCGGTGGACACGCCCGTCTATGAGGAATGGGTCAAGCGCTACCTCGGCGGCGCTGCACCCGTCAACGTGGCCTGGGTTCCCGCTACGGGTGAAGGTCTCAAGGCCCTGGAGACGAACCTGTATACGACGGCGCCAAGGAATTGAGAATAAAGGCGTCTTCTGAAATACGGACGGTGCCTTTGCGAGGCGGCGAGGACCCGTCAAGGCGGGGTGGGTTTCCGCGGCTGCTGAAGGCATGAAGACCCGGGAGAGGAAATGACTGCAGGCTCACTGCCCGCGCAGAAGGCATCCGCGAAAAGCGGGGGTGCCATGGTGATCCTGGCCCTGCTTTCCCTGCTGGGGATAGGGTGTTACGCCTATGCCCTGTGCGTCCTGCTGCTGATCAGGCGGGACGCCCCCCTGCTCTGGGCAGCAGCGGGCGGCTGCTTTGCTTTCGGGCTGGCCGCACGGGCCTGCCTGAAGCGCGGGCGCAGGGTTCTGTGCGCGCTGCACGGGCTCGTGGCCGCCGTTGCCGGGATTCTGCTTGCAGCGCTGCTGCTGATGTAAGGGATTGAAGGAGCAATCAGGCGTTTTGCCACAGCAAACAAGGAGTGGAATATGAAGAGACACGTCGCAATGGCAGGCAGATGCTTACTTTCTTTATTGCTCGTTCTGGCAATGGCGGATATTGCCGAGGCCGGCGCGCTGGCGTTTAAGATAACAAAAGTGTCGCTTGGAGGAGCGGGCGACGGAAAACAGCCCATCGTCATCGAATACACGGTTAAAAACACCTCGCATGTTGAGTATTTTGACAGGTTGAATCACATAATTGTCGAGATAACAGGCGACATTGGCAACGGCCGAAGGGAGACGTACCAGAGAAAAGTTGACATCAATTATGATTTCTACCCGGCGCTTGGACCGGGCAGGTCAAAAAACTTGAGAACGCGGTTCTCGCGCAAGATCAATCCTGACAGGGGATGGTACCGCTATAAGGGCGTCCGCGTGAAGATCCTGAAGTACAACGCGCACAGGGCCAGCTGACGTATCCATCGTGACGGACGGCGGCGGCATGACAGGACAGCCTCCGACCCCGCGCACCGGGGCCGGGGGCTTTTTCTCTTTCCGCGGCATCCGGCTGAAGTTCCGGCGGAGGCCGGGGCGCAGCTTTTCCATCCGCTTTGCGGCGCGGAAGACGAGGGCTTAACGTCCGGCGCGGTCGGGACTGTCGCCGACAAGCCGCTCATGCCCATTCATGATCGCGCGTTCTTGCTTTGCAGCAACTGTGTTTGAAAACCGATCAGCGCCCGGACGGATGCCGGCTTGAGCCGCAGCACTCCTCGTATCGATTCCCAGTGCAGCAGCGTGGCGGGAGTGATGCCGATGGCCTTTGCAAAAGCGGGTTCGTCAAGCCCGGAAAGACGGCGCAGATTGCGGATGGCTGTTCCCGTGGGCCGTTCCGCCTTGACGAGCCCGCGGGGCAGGGGCGGAGGGGCGGCTACGTCCCCGGAGGTTTCAATCCCCCCTGAAGGCGGGGCCGGCTGGGGATCGTCCATTTCCAGATCAATGCCGAAGAGGGCGCCCATGTCTTCCACCTGCAGGGCGCCTGCCCGGGGGGCGGGGGCGGCATCAAGCGTGGAAGGAAGAAGGTCGGCGGCATCGACGCCGCGCAGGGTGAACATCTGCTCGGGGGCGGTGTCGAGACGGCGGCCGACGCCGTAGAGTGCGGCGGCCACATGTTTGCACATGCGGGCGCTGTCAGGGCAGGAGCAGGAAAAACGTATTTCTTTCGGAGAAGGGAACATGCCGCTTTCGGTATCGCAGATGACCGCCATGACCTCGCCTGACAGCTTTCCACGCAGCAGGTCGATCAGCGTGGCGATCCGCCCGGAACAACCGGCGCACAGCGATTGCCAGCGATCGGACGGCAGCGGCGTTATGCTGACCTTGACGTCATAGAGCCTGTTGCCAAGCACCTTGGCGGTGACCTCCCCGGCCCCGATTTCAAGATGGCAGACGCAGCCGTGGCGCACATAGTCGCGCCCCCTGGGCAGCCTGTTGGCGTAATCGGCATAGTGCTCCAGATTGGCGCACCAGCTTTTTCCCCAGAACGTTTTTGCCAGGGCTCCCCTGAAAGCGGCCACGGGCTGCGGTTGCATGCCTTTTGCCTGCATCCTGGCAAGCATCTTCTCCGCCTTCTTTATCTTTTCCTGCACGGAGACATAGACGGGAAAACCATAATCGGACATGTTTACTCCAGCACCTGTGACGCATCCAGGCGGACAAGATCAAACAGCTCTTCGTCGCTCAAGGCCGTGACGTTCAGCTCGGCTCCGCTTCCGAGAACCTCTTCTGCCAACTCGCGTTTTTTTTGAATGAGGGAATCAATTTTCTCTTCCAGCGTGCCCCTGGTGATGCATTTATGGACAAGGACATTTTTTTTCTGCCCTATGCGATAGGCGCGGTCTGTTGCCTGATCCTCCACGGCGGGGTTCCACCAGCGGTCGAAATGGATGACATGCCCTGCTTCCGTCAAGGTCAGCCCTGTGCCGCCCACCTTGAGCGTCAGGACCATGAAGGGCGGCCCGTCCGGCGACTGGAAGGCGTCCACCAGCGCCTGCCGTTTTCTGACGGGCACGCCGCCGTGCAGGGCAAGCCCTTTCGAATGGAAAATTTCGCTGATGTGCAGGGCCAGCGGCTCGACGATTTCCCTGAACTGCGTGAAGACAAGCAGTTTTTCCTGCCGCTCGGCGAGGGTGGCGCACAATTCGGCTATTGCCTGGAATTTGCCTGACGCATCCGGAGCATATGCGCCGCTCCCGGCCTGCGCCGGATGATTGCACACCTGTTTGAGAAGCATGAGGCTTTGCAGAACAGCCATGCGCCGCAGCCGCAGGGCTTCGGGGGAGGCGTCCAGCTCCTCAAGTGTCTTGCGCAGCCTGGCGGTAATGCCCACATAAATGCGCGCCTGCTCCTTGGTCAGGTGGCAGTACAGGGGAACCTCGGTTTTGTCGGGCAGGGAATCAATGACGGACTTGTCCGTTTTCATGCGCCGCAGAATGTAGGGCGCGGTGAGGCGGCGCAGCGGCGCGAACCGCGTTTCAGAGCGCCCCATCTTTTTGACGTGGGCGGCAAAGGTCCTTGCGCCGCCCAGCAGGCCGGGATTGAGAAAGTCGAACAGGGCCCAGAGGTCTGAAAGACCGTTTTCTATGGGAGTGCCTGTCAGCGCGATCCGTGCGTCGGCTTTGAGCGCCCGGACGGCCTTGCTTTGCCGGGTGGCGGCGTTTTTGATGGCCTGCGCCTCGTCGGCGATGACCCGTTTCCAGGCGCGTTCGCCCAGCCAGGAAATGCCGGCGCAGCCCGCATAGCTGACAAGCACGACGTCATAGCTGTCCAGGGCGCCGGGGGCGGCATAGGAAGTCAGTTCTCCCCTGCTCAGGCCGTGCAGCGCAAGGCAGCGCAGTTCCGGAGCGAATCGCCGAGCCTCCGCCTGCCAGTTGTCCAGCAGGGAGGCCGGGGCCACGAGCAGGCTCGGCCCGTTGCCGCGTTCTTTCAGGAGCAGGGCCAGAATCTGCATGGTCTTGCCCAGCCCCATGTCGTCGGCGAGACAGGCTCCGAGGCCGAGTTTGCCGAGAAACGACAGCCATTCCACGCCGAGGGCCTGATAGGGGCGGAGCGTGGCCCGCAGCCCGTCAATCGGGCCTTTTGCTTTCCTGCGCGTTGCGGAGAGCAGCTCACGAAAGCCGTTTCCCGGCAGAGGCGAGGACCAGGCGCGTATCGTCTCGTCCTCCTCCGCGCCCAAAGCCGGATCTGCTCCGTCGGAAAAGCCGGCAAGAAGACGCATCCCCTGCGAGAATGTCAGTTTCCCGTCCGCGGCCTGCTCTTCTATGGTGTTCCAGTGATCCAGCGCCTGACGCAGCTTTTTTCTGTCCAGCTCGATCCACTGGCCCTTGAAAAGGACAAGCCCGTCTTCAGCCTGCTCGAGCAGACGGGCGAGTTCTTCGGGGGAGCATTCCTGCTCGCCGACGGCGATGCGAATGTCCACATCAACCAGCGCCTGCGCTCCCAGAAGCGATGCCTCCCGCAAGTTGAGCTCTGCCCTGACCGTCGGACGGCGGCGTTGCCGCCACCAGTCGGGAAGGCTGACGCCTATGCCGCAGGCTTCAAGTTCTTCGGCGCTTTTGAGGAAAGCGTGAGCTTTGTCGGGAATCCACGGCCACGGCTGGTAAATGGAGCCGTCATCGACCATCGCCCGTACCCAGTGCAGGGACTGCGCCGCCTTGTTCAGCGGCTCCAGCAGGCGCAGGAGGGCGGGCTTGTCCTTGGCCGTGGCATACTGCCGCAGCGCGTTGGAAAGGGGAACGTGGCGGGGCTGCCCTTTTTCATTGAGCCCTACGGCGTAGGTGGCCAGAAAGGCGAAGGGCCGCTCGGCATCCATCTTGTTTTCCGCAAGGTGAAAGAAGATGCGCCCAACATGCCGCCAATGAGGCGCTTCTTTTTGGAGGAAGGCCGCGATCCCCCCCTGTGCCGCCGATTCTGCGGCGCACCAGGCGAGGAGTTTTTCCCAGAGCGACTGGAGCATTTCACGATTCAGGTACTCGCCTCCGGGCATGGGCGGTGCGGCGGCCAGCCATTGCCCGCACGCTTCAGGCAGGGGGATGGACTGAATACGCTGAACGGCTTCGTCAGCGCCGCCGTCAGGGGATGCCACATGGCACAGGGCGGTGATGCAGGCGGCGCTCACAGTCTGCCAGAAAGCCCGGACCGCATCCGTTTCGGAGCGGCGGCTTGCTCCGAGGCGGAACCACTGTTCCTGCCAGGAAGCGCCGTCTCTGCCTTCCCAGCGGAGCCGGGCCGAAGGGGAGAGGATGATCTTTTGCTCTTGGTTGCCCATGATGTATTGCCCGCCAGCGTGGCGAGAGATTTCAAATTGTCCTTGACGAGCGCTCCCGGTAGAATCGACGGGGATACTTCATGGGGGAAACTATACGGTAAAACAGGCAAGGTCAAACAGCATGGCAGCCGGTTTCCGTTGCAAGCACATCGGGGATCTTTTCGAGGGGGGGCGACCCGGCGCGATTTCGTTCTTTCGCCTCCGTCGCCTTTGTTACGGATTGTGAAACGAGGAAAGGGGCGCGGCCGAACGGCAGCGCCCCTTCGATTCGCGTCAGGCGTGTCTTCGCCTACGCCGTGATGTTCAGCTTGTTGCCGATGCCCTGCGCGGCGAGGCCGGAGATGCGCAGAGCCTCGGTATTCTGGTCGGTGCCGCCGTTGATGAGGGCGCTCACCATGCTTCCCTGAAACTCAAGAGCCTTTTTTTCGATGCCGGCGCTCACGGCAGCCTGGGCCATCTGGCTCATTTGTTCCGACATTCCCTGGAGTCCGTCCATGTTCAGCTCCTTTGCCGCCTCCCTGCGGCTGTTACGTCATCTCTCTTTTCGGACGGGTTCGGGAAAACTTGAGGGGGCGGAGGCAGATTCCGCACGATTTTTTCGATGCGGACGGCCATGCGGTCGTCGATGCCGGGGTACGCGCATGAGCAGAGTGAAGCGATAGCGGCGTCACGAAAAAGGCGGGGCAGACAGCGTGGAATTTCGCTGTCCGATACCCGCCCTGTCCGTTCATTCCGGCGGGGTCAGCAACATTTTTGAGAGCAGGAGGCCTTGTCCTGCTGCTCCGGCGGGATGGGGTGGGTGTGGTCGAGAACGGTGAAATCTTCGCCCAGGGCCTTCCTGATGGCGCGCAGCATCATGGCCTTGTTCGGGCAGGGAAAGCCTATGGGCGTGCCAAGCGTTATGCAGGAGGCGAGCGCAACAGCGTCAGCCCCGAGCTTTTTGAGCATCTTGGCGCGGTGCACCGCCCGTTTTCCGGGGCAGCCGCCGCAGCTGACGAAACCGATGACCTCGCAGGGGCCCAGCTCCTCAAAACTCCCCTTGCCCTCGGCGGCGAACTTGAAATCCTTGATGCCGGGGCAGAGGTCCTCCGTCTGCTGGCAGCGGATGATGCCGACTTTCTTCATGGCTATGCTCCTTTGCGCTTGCGCTGCCCTTCAGGGCGCACGGTGAAACAGTGCGTTTTACGGTGGACGGGGCGTCAGCCGGCGATGGCGGCGCAGATCTTGTCGTGCTCGGCGACGAGCTCGGGCATCGTGGCCTTGGCGCCCGCCCAGTCGTCGGCCTTCATGCGGCTTTCCTGCGAGACGGCGAGCTCGTTCAGCCTGGTGAAGCCCAGGGTGGCGCAGCAGCTCTTGAAGGTGTGAACGGCGGGCCTGGCGTTCGCCATGTCGTCGGCGTCCACGGCGGCGACGAGGTCGCTCCAGCTCTTTTCGGAGAGGAATTTGTTCATGAAGCGGTCAAGCAGGGATTCGTTCTGCATGAAGCGCGAGAAGGTCGTTTCAACATCAATGCCGGCTGCTTCCCAGCGGGCTTTTTTCTCACTGTCCATGATGTCTGTCTCCTGAAAAAGAGTGCGTTCCGCATGCGAGTATGCGTCGGGCGGGGAGGCGTGTCAACGCCCCGGGCCGCATCCCCTCAATTCGTGTTCTTGACGAAGACCCACGTCTGAAAGGCGAAGTCGAGCTCGGTCCAGTGGCTCTTGTACTGCATCCTGTCGCCGGTGATCGTGCCCATGTCGTAGCGCAGGGCGCCTTCCTCGCAAAGCCAGGCGACGGTCTCGTACTGCATGATGTTGCCGATGGAGAAGGCGCGCCAGTCGTTGTCGAAGCTGAACTGCTGGCCTCGGTAGATGCGTTCGGCCATGGTGCCGAAGATGAAGCCGATGTCGCGCCCGTCGCAGCGGGCGAAGATGACGCGTGCGTCGCGCTGCGATGCCGTGCGGGCGATCAGGGCGTCGTAGAAGGGGCGGACGCTGTCGTTGGTCATGCCACAGCCGTCGAGCCCCTTCCAGCTGCGGCTTTCGATGTCGAGCATGCGTTCGTAGCAGACATGGGCCTCCGGGACGCTCGCGGGATTGACGCGTTCGAAGCGGACGCCGCGGTCGGCAGCATGCCTGCGGGCCTTTTTGAGCTTGGCGCGCAGGTTCGCGGATCGGCGCGAGAGCCAGCCGTCGACCCCGCCCTGAAGTGAAGCGGCGCAGACGCGGCCCGCCTCGTGCAGGTAAATGCCGTAGATGTCGCCCAGGTCGCGCACAAGGCGTCGGGCGAGCGTTCCTTTCGGGTCTATGCCGCTGATGACGAAGCGCACGGGCGCGCCGTTTTTCTCGGAACCTATGCGCTCGGCCGTGTCGAGCAGAAGCGGGACGGGGTTGCGCCCGAGCAGGGGGCA
>JAEEGL015578014.1_pt1 | contig 11230 bp, 11 predicted proteins | sample 9134231 | NCBI WGS metagenome assembly JAEEGL01 (sample SAMN16246548, study PRJNA631951) | gut metagenome | biome: gut microbiome; feature: rumen; material: fiber-attached | host: Bos | place: Iran: Karaj | collected 2018-10
AACGGATAGTCGTCGTCCGCAGCTGCGGGAGCGGCAAAATCCTGCGCGGTGTAGCTTCCGTTGGAAGCTGTGGGTGCTGCATTCGTGCTCTCACCAGGGTGGACGGGCGGCGGTTCGGGATAGCCCTGTGCGGGCGTATAGGGAGCGCTGCTGCCGGCATTTGACTTTTCGCCGGTAAAGCGAGCGTTATCGACAATAAGCTCGACTATATTCTGTGTAACGTTGTTCTTATCGACATACTGGCGGGTCTGGAGCTCGCCCTCGACAAGTATCATACGTCCCTTGGAAAAGAACCTCGAAATGAAATCCGCTGTCTGTCTCCATGCAACGCAGCTGAAAAAGTCCGATTTGCGTTCTTCGCCCTTTGCCTGATAGCTGCGATCAACAGCGATCCTGAATGAAAGTACGTTCACGCCGCTCGGAGTTGTACGTACTTCAAGGTCGTTGCAGATCCTTCCCATTAAAATCGCTCTGTTATACATATAAGCCTCCCGTAATGTTTGTCGGCCGCTTACTTGCGAAGAACGACAAGATAGCGAAGAATGCCGTCTGTGATGTTGAGAACGCGCTCCAGCTCGTCCGGGAACTCGGGCTTACCGTCGAAATGATATACGACATAGTAGCCGTCCGCTTCATAGTTGATCTCGTACGCAAGCTTTCTCTTGCCCCATTCGTCGATATCAACAAGTGTAGCGTGCTCCTTGATAAGATTGGAGAACTTCTCTACGAGAGCCTTTACAGCGTCTTCACCGTTCTTTAACGAAAAAACAATGACTGCCTCGTACTTTTCACCTGTCTTAGCCATATTGAACCTCCTTATAGACTATTGACCCGCGGTCCCGGCCTGCACTTCCGGCATTCCCGCCGCGAGTAAGGATATGTTATCTCATGGATAACTATGATATTATAGCAGATTTTCCACCGTTTGTCAATATCTTTCCTTAATTTTTTTCCCGTTCCCGGAAGAAAGCACAGAAGCCGCTTACGTTTGAGAGAATACAGAAGTAGCGTTGCTCGGGATTTTAGATACCTCTTACACTGCAAAAAGGTAGTAACTGCGTGAAAATGTATAGAAAATTTACCGGTATTGTTGAAATTTTGGCAGGAATGTGATATAATATAAAATGGTATGATTTTCCCGAAAGGAGATCTGTGAAAAAAATATGAACGGCAATGATGCGATATTCAGCAAAATAGCCGAAGCTCTGCTTATCGACTATACAAGCGTGTATTATGTCAACGCAAAAACGTTTGCGTTCAAGTGGTATTCCGTTGACCCCAAGTACAATTCACTGCACATAGCCAAAGAGGGCCCGGATTTCTTTGAAAATCTGAAAACCGACGTCCTGAATGTCGTCTATGAGGAAGACCGCCATATCTTCACCGACGACGCTAATCTGGAAAAAATGTTCGCTGCTATGAAAAACGGCAGTATGCAGAGTATAAAATACCGCCTGATGATCGACGGAAAACCGGTCTATCACACACTGCGGCTTATCCGTAACGCCGACGCCGACGATGACTGATTCATTCTCGGCATCATAAATGTTGACAAGGAAGTCCGTATGCGGAAGGAAGCCGAAAAGCTCGAAAAGGAACGTACTGTTTACAATCAGATAGCCGAAAGCCTCGCGGGCAACTATGACAGCCTGTTCTACATAGATATCGAGACCGGCGAGTATTTCGAGTTCTCGTCCAACGACAGCTACAAGCGTATGCACGTTCCCACCGTCGGAAAAAACTTCTACACCGAGACCAGAGAGAACGTCAGACGGTATGTTTACAAGGACGATATCGAAATGGCAGAAAAGCTCTACTACAAAGAGACTATGCTGAAAAACCTCAGCGGCAGAAAGTCCTTTTCCTATAAATACCGCCTCGTAAGAGACGATAATATCGTGTATTACCGCTTCACGGTAATACGTGCAAGCGACAACAAGCATCTGATCGTCAGCGTAGAGGACATAGACGACGAGATACAGGCAGAAAAGACTCTCTCCGACACCCGCCGCAAGAGTATCACCTACGGACAGATCGCCGAAAGTCTTGCCTCGCAGTACGACGTCATCTACTACGTTGACATAAACAGCGGCAGCTATACGGAATACACATCCAACGCGATATACGGGAACCTCGAGATACAGGAGGAAGGTCACGACTTCTTCACGGAATCCCGCCGCAACGTCGCGCAGATACTCCACCCGAAGGACAAGGACCGCGTCCTGACCGTTCTCGGCAAGGACTATCTTATCTCCGCGCTCCACGACAAGAAGCAGTACAGCGCAGACTACCGTCTTATGATCGACGGTAAGCCGCAGTATATGCGCCTTACCGTTATGTGGTCGAGCGACAAGGTGCATTTCATCATCGGCGTCGAGAACGTCAACGAGGAGATAAAAAAGAAAAAAGAGCATCTGCAGGCGCTCAATCTCGCTAACGAAATGGCGCGCCGCGACGAACTCACCGGTACCAAGAACAAGACCGCCTACGCCGAACTTGAACGCTCCGTCCAGAGCAACATCGACAACGGTATGGACTACCTGCCGTTCGCACTGGTGGTATGCGACATTAACGGCCTGAAGCAGATAAACGACTCCGACGGGCACAGAGCGGGCGATGAGTACATCCGCTCCGCCGCAAAGCTTATCTGTGATACGTTCGCGCACAGTCCCGTATTCCGTATCGGCGGCGATGAGTTCGTTATATTCCTGCGGGGCAGCGATTACCCGCGCAGAGACGAACTTATTAAAACGCTGCACAGCAAGGTAGTCGAAAACCTCAACAAAAAGGGAGAACCGGTGATAGCCACGGGCCTCGCGGTATATGACCCCGGGACCGACGCCAAGGTCAGCGAAGTATTCGAGCGCGCAGACAATATGATGTATGAAGACAAGCGCGCTCTCAAAGAAGGGCTGATGCCCTGATATGTCACAACATATTATGACCGGAGGTCGTTGATTTATGGATGAAAAGATCGTCGCTCTGCTGAACGAGTACATTGATAAAGCAGAAAAGATCGAAAGCCGGGAGGCGCTGAGGCAGCTCTATAGAAAATACTCGGCGATGATACCGGAGCAAAGCGGGATGCCGCAGTTTGACAGGCTGAAATACAATGTGTTCGCAGCAATGGTGGAGCTTATCTGCCTGAAGGAAGCTATCAGCCGTGAAGCGGGACGGCGCGGTATGATGTTCTCCGAAACGGAGAGGACCGAGATACTTATGGTGCAGCAGCTTATCGACGACAATCTGTTCACTTACCATTTCCAGCCGATAGTGCGTGCCGACAACGGCGAGATATACTCTTACGAGGCGCTTATGCGCGCCAAGGACATGAACGGTATCACGCCGTTCCACATACTCAAATACGCCGAGCTGACGAACAGGCTCGGTGAAGTCGAGCAGTTCACATTCCTCAACGTACTGCACTACATCGGCGGACATAAGGAGCTTTTCGGCGACAGGCTGGTTTTCATCAACAGTATGCCCAACGTCAGAGTCGAGCCGGACAAGGAGACCGAGATAGAATCGCTCTTGCGCTCACTGTCCGACAAGGTCGTTGTTGAAATGACCGAGAGCTCCGAGTACGGCGAGAAAGAGCTCAACGAAATAAAGGAGAAATACCGCAGTCTGAACATCCGCATCGCAATCGATGACTACGGCACCGGCTATTCCAACATCAGCAACCTGCTGCGCTATACGCCGAATTATGTCAAGATAGACCGCTCCCTGCTCAGCGGCATACATAACAATCCCAACAAGAAGCATTTCGTGCGTGAGATCATCGACTTCTGCCACGAGAACGAAATTCTCGCGCTCGCGGAAGGCGTTGAGAACAGCGAAGAGCTGCGCACGGTCATCCTGCTCGGTGCCGACCTTATACAGGGCTTCTATATTGCAAGGCCGAACCCGGAGATCTTATCTTCGGTACCGTCCGAGTTGAAAGCCGAGATACGCACGTTCAGGCAGGAGCGCGAGGACGGCAGAAGACTGCGTATCTACACCGCCGAAAACGGCGAGCACATTTCACTCCAAAAGCTCAGCGACGACGGCTACAGCATCATCCGCATAGGCAGCGGCTACAATACCGGAAGTGTCATGATAAAGGGTGCAACTTATCTGAATACCGATATACATATCGAGACCGGCGAAAATTTCAAAGGCAGGATAACCCTCGAAAATGCGCACCTTTCCAACCTCTCGGAAAGGCCGTGTATCGACATCGGCGCGAAAAACGAGGTAACTGTTGCGCTTATCGGCAACAACCGCCTCCGTAACAGCGGTGTGCGCGTTCCCGAATCATCGAAGCTCACCTTCGAGGGCAAGGGCAATCTCGAGATAACGCTCAGCGGCGGGGATTACTACGGTATCGGCAACGATCTGAAAAGCAGGCACGGTCAGCTGCTGTTCCTGCAGGACGGAACGATCAACATATCCTCCGACAGCCACGAGGGCGTCTGCATAGGCTCGGGCTACGGCGGTAATATCAAGATCGTAAGAGGCAGATACGTCCTCAGCGCGGGCGGCAGTATGAGCGTCTGCATCGGCGCTTATGACGGCGATACCAAGACCGAAATAGAAGGCTGCGACATCGACGCGCAGGCTTCCGGCGCATACAGCACCGCGATAGGCTCGCTCAACGGCACAGCCGATGTAAGCATTGCCTTCTCAAGCGTCAAATGCCGCACCGACAGCCAGCTTGCCGCGGTAATAGGCACCGTCACCGGCAGCAAGACCTACTTCCGCGCGGAAAGTGTAAGCATGAGCATCGAAATGAACGCGGATACCGCCACAAGTTTCGGCTCCCTCCAGCATAGTTCGTTTATAGATATCGAACGCTCGTCGATAAAGGTCAAGGGCGACGGTGCTAAGGTGCTCCTCTTCGGCGGTCTTACCGACGAAACACAGATCGACCTCACCGATTACGATTTCTCCGCCGACCTCTCTTCCGATATCGACCGCTTCGTCCTCGCCTCCCCACAGAATATCCGCTCCGGCAACGGCAAACTCCGCGTAAAGATCAACGGCCGCGAAACAGATGAGTTCAGATAAAGGACGCTGACGCGCTTTGGGGAGAGGAAAGCTTCCTCTTCCCTTCTCTTTCCCCGAAACCTATTTTGGCTTCGCAGTTGTATCTGACAGTGTTAGCAGGTATTGACAGTCGCGATAAACCTACAGGAATAATAAATGCTGCCCCGAAGACATTCAGCGTCATATCGGGACAGCTTTTTTATAATCGCCGAAGGCGATACCAACACCTATTCACTCTTTCCCTTTCTCTTTCCTGAAAGAAGCATTACCGCGGCGGACGCAGTCATCACCGCAAGCGCTGCCGTGTCATCGATGCCCGTTATAGGGTTTCTGTCGGTCGTCGGCAAGGATACCACAACACTGCCGTCCGGGAACGTCAGAACAACGTTCGGTTTATCGGAGTTGCCGTTTTCGTCGGCACCTGTGTCATTGTCGGTATTTTCGGGACCGGGCTTATCCGCACTGTAGTCAGGTTCCTCCGCGGCTTGTGCGCTGTCGGCTTCATCAGCGGTGTCTGTTGGAGTTTCCGCGGGCTGTGTATCTACTGTCTCGTTCGCCGTGGGAACTTCATCGGCCGGTATATCGGCTTCTTCTGCGTTATCGGAGAGAACGTCCTCTGCCTGTGTATCGTCAGAGGTCGTGGCGCTCCCGGCGAATGTTTCATCGGTCTGCAAGTCCGCCGCAACGGGTTCGGCGGGTTCGGCAGTTTCGGCAGTTTCGCCCGGCTCGTCATAAGAGGTAATTTCGGCAGCGTCCGTATCTTCCAGCCGCACGGTCACTCTGTCGGCGGTGGGCGTACCGATGCTGACGGATTCCATACTGCCCCCGGAATTATCGGTTATTGCAAACGACGCGATATCCTCCGCGCTCACATACGAATCATCAAGCAGGTCGTGAACGCCGATAAACAGACCGCTGCTGTCAAGTCTGCCGTCATAGGCCATTGACCGCTCCACTGTGCTTCCGTCATCCAGCGTGAACGTGAATGTGAGGTCAAAGCCGTATATCATCGCGGTCACATAGTCGAGCAGTATGCCTGCGTTACTGCCGGCTGCCGATTCCGCGGCGGCAAGCTCCTCACCGGCGTCCTTCATTTCCCACACGCCGTCCTCAAAGCTGAAATAGCCGTTCTCGCGGTGGATTATCTCGAAAGTGTCTGGGTCGCTGTTCTCTACCCAGATGAAGGTGTATGTTTCTCCCGTGTCCTCAAATGTCCCCACGGGGTCGCCGTAGCTGTCGCGCGTACAGCGCATGACCACGGACTTGTTGGAATCAGCCATACGAAAAACGACGGTATCCTCGGTCTGTTCGCACTGGAATTCCACGCCTATACCGAGGCGGGCATCCGCGGTGCGGCCGGAAAAGCCGTCGTTGAAGACATAATATGTGACTATCTTCCCGTCCTTCCACGCGGCATACACGCCCCTACCGAAAATGAGCAGTGGGGCGGCGTCAACGGATACTGCGCATACAGGAACGGCCATTGCCGCCGCGGTAAGTGCAGATACTATGACAGACGCGGGAAGCTTTTTCATCTCGTCAAACTCCTTTCGGACATTTTTCCGACGGGAATTCCTCACTATACATATATTAACATAAAACCGCTTATTTTGCAAGTGTTTTGCGGGAAATACATTCATACCGGTCATTTCTTCATGCGCCCGGAAACGAGCTGTGCGCACACCCCCGTGAAGGCTCCCGCAGCGCAGCCGAACGCCAGCAGAACGGGGAGATACCCCATTATGGACAAAGAGCCCGTAACTGCGACTGCCGCAGCGACCTGCCCGATATTATGGAGCACCGCACCGATAACGCTGCACAACCACATCGGCATTTTGGGTAATATCCTCGACAGCGGTATCATACCCGCGAGACAGAGGAATGCCCCCGCAGCGCTGAATATTATCGTTGAGAAGCTCGATGCGAACAGCGAACCGAGAAATACCCGCACCGCGACGACCATTGCAGTCTCGTGGGGCTTATAGCGATAAACGCAAAATACCGTAATGATGTTCGCGAGGCCGGGCTTCATTCCCGGGACTGTCGATAATTCCGGCAGCCTAAGCTCCACGACAAATATGATAAGCGCCGCCGCCGTCAGCACAGACAGCTCCGCGAGCCGCCGCGCGGTCATTCGTTTGTTTTCATTCATACACAGTCTCCGTTCCGTAAGACGAAGTGTTCTCAAATCCTGCGCCCCCGGTGGTGCAGATAACGCCGTCATCGGAGACAAGGATAAGCTCAAAGCCGCCGTTTTCGCGCCAATATTTCAATGCCGCATCCTTTCCCATAACGAACAGCGCCGTTGAGAGCGCGTCACAAAGCAGCCCGTCGCCGCCTATGACCGTTACACTCGCAAGGCCGCTTTCCGCGGGCATTCCCGTCGCCGGATCGATTATATGGATGCGCTTTTTGCCGGTATTATCGGTGAAATACCGCTGATAGCCGCCGGACGTGACCACCGACTTATCCCGCACACTGACTGTTCCGAGCAGCTCGTTCGGACTGAACGGATCGGCGATGCCCACCTTCCAGTCGGACCCGTCCGGCTTTGCACCGAGCGCGCGGATGTTTCCGCCGAGGCTTATTATCGCGGAAATCACGCCGTTCTCCGACATAACGTCGGCGATCTCATCGGCGGTATAGCCCTTTGCGCAGGAGCCGAGGTCGAGCATATACCCCTCCGGGACGCTCACAGTTCCGCCGTTTACAACTACGCTGCGGAAATCCACCTTTCCGCGCGCATCCGCAAGCTCTTTGTCATCGGGAACGTGCTCACTGCCCGTGGTAAAACCCCATGCGAGCATTACCGGGAAGATAGTTATATCGAGAGCGCCGTCGGTGCTTTCGCAAACTTTCAGTGCCCGCGTTATCACGTTTTCGGTGTCCGCGGCGACTTTCGCGGTACCGAGGCGGTCAATAAGGGCGATATCGCTGTCCTCACGGGTCACGGAGAACAGCCGCTCCAGCTCATTTATCCTGTCTGCTGCGGCATTTACCGCCTTTTCACCGCCCTTACCGTAAGCTTTCAGCGAAACTATCGTGTCCATGGCGAACAGATCTTTCTCGCTTATTACGGGGGCGGAACTGCCGCAGGAGCTTACCGCAAGCACAGCGGCAAGCATCACCGGCGCAAATACCGAACGTTTCATAAAAATTCCTTTTCAACGAAGACAACGCGCTTCGCTTATCAACTATCTGCGAGCGTCCGCCGCAGGTTGACTCCGAAATCGTCAATTTCCAATTAAACAATTAAGACCCGCAACACCAATGACAGTGCGGGTCTCTTCCGGTCGATATCAACATTACTCTTACGACAACAACAACCTGCCGCCCTGCAATTATTTCCTGCAAAGCAGCGGTCTGTTATCTGTTCTCACGCGAGGTTGAGGAGTCTTACAAAGCCTGTTACCTTGAAGATGTCCATAACTTCATCGTTAGTGTTCTTTATCACCATGGATCCCTGCGTCTTCATCATCTTCTGCATTGTGAGCAGAACACGCAGACCTGCGGAGGATATGTACTCGAGACCCTTCAGATCGAAGATAAGCTCTGTAACTCCGACAGTTTCCTTGAGCAGTCTTTCTTCAAGCTCGGGAGTGTTCATAGAATCGACCTCGCCGATAAGCTCAACCGTAAGTGTATTTCCATCCTGAGATTTTGTGAAATTCATAATATACAAACTCCTATCTTAACAAAATTAACCGACTTTCTGGTCAAGATCTTTTTCGATCGTTAGAATATTCTGTCCATCCTTGTGCTCGTACTCAACGTTGTCCATTGTTGTCTTAACAAGGTAAACTCCAAGTCCTCCGATACGTCGGTCATCAAGATCGGCGTCTATATCCGGTTCCTGAGTTTTTAGCGGGTCGTAAGGTCTTCCTTCATCGGCAAAAGATATCACGATACGAGCGGGCTCCGGTCCTCCGACCATATCAACGGAGATTCGCGCGGGTCCGGTCTCGGGATTATACGCGTAATGGGTGATATTCATGAACACTTCTTCGACGCAAAGCTTTATCTGACGTTTGGTCTTAGGTGCGCAATCACAATTATCAAGCGATTCCTGAAGAAAGGTAAAGACTTTGGCGAGATTTTCAATCGTGGCTTCCACCTTAAGTTCCTTCATATCTATCCCCCCTTCTTACCAATATACTTATATATACATATATCATAGATATTATATCACATTTTTTCATTAAAATCAACACATTTACGAAAAAAATTTTCATTTTTTAAATATTTCGTACAATAAGATAATAATTCGCGGAGCTGCTGCTATATCTGTTCACCGTTCAGCACCTTATGTGCATTGTTCATAAGCTCTGTGAATACATGCGGCGAAAATTTCCGACCTATCGCTTTTTTCGCAATATCCATATCCGGCGCCCTGTTGGTGGTATTATGGCAGTCTGTGCCGAGCAGATGAAGCATATTGTTCCTTATCAGCTTTTGTATGAACGGCCTGTGCTTTCCGATACCGCGAAAGCTTCCACAGTTCACTTGTATGAGCAAGTCGGGGCTTATAAGCTCCAGCAGACTTTCTTCGCTCGTAAAAGCGAGATACCGCTCCGCGTGTGCAAGTATCAGCCTTATGTCGGGGAAGATGCTCCCCTCAAGGCTTCTGAATTCACCGACAAATCGCTCTGTGAGGCGCTCATACGGCAGTTCGATCATCATATAGCCGGTGTTTTCTATGCAAAGCCGTTTAAGGTCGATGTCAGCCAGCGAGCGGGTATAAAGCACCTCAGCGCCCATACTCAGCGATATGCCGAGTCTGTCCGCTACCGGAGCGAGCTTTTCATATGCCCGGCCGCGCTTTACGAGAAATCCCTCTACCGTCTGCGAGGAAAGGCTGAAATGCGGTGTAAGCGCAATCCTGCTCACTCCGGAGCGTTTCTCCGCCTCGAGCATCTTCGCGCTTGTCGCTATATCGGGCGAGCCGTCGTCGATACCGGGAAGGATATGGCTGTGCATATCCACGAGAGCATGCAGATCACCGATCACTGCTGCACCGCGCCTTCATCGCCGGGAGCTTCTCCGCCGCCGTCGGGATAGAATTCGTCGCCGCTGCCGGAATAGCCGTGTGCGCTATATCTGAGGTACTTGCCGCCTGACTTCTCAGCTTCCTCAAAATCAACTATCTCCGCAAAAACCGGTATGTCGTAAATCACCGCGAGGTCATCGTCGGGCTTTATCTTTACATCGAGCATCTCTTTCAGCAGGAAGATGATGTACACGAGAACAAAACCTGCTACCGCGCCTATCAGCGTGAATTTCGTCACGCTCGGGAAATCGTGTTTCAGCGGGTAGGTCGGCGGGGATACCGTTTCTATAGAGCCGCCTTTGATTATTCGGTTGAACTCCTTTACCGCGAGCTCCGAAAATTTCAGCGCGACATCGTATGACTCCTGCGGGGAGCCGGAATTGACTGATATCCGCAGCACCTCGGTGCTGTTCACCGAAGATATCTTTATCATATTACCGAGCTGTTCGTTCGTGTAAACACCTCCGAACGCGCTGTTCAGCTCGCCGAAAACATAATCGCTCGTGAAGAGTATCTGGCATGTGTTTACAAGCTTCTGAGCGGCGTTGATATCGTTTATGTTTATCGAGGACGCGTCGTCCCTTGCCGATGAGGAATTCTCAACATACATCAGTGTTTCGGATTTGTACTGCTTCGGAACAATGAAGAATGCAAGCACAAACCCCACAGCCGCGGCAAACAGCGTTACCGCGGCGATAGGGATGATATGACCCGTAAACACTCTGAACAGTGTTCGAAGGTCAATGGTCTGTTCCTGCTCGTTCATTTCAGATGATCCTGCCTTTACTGTATATCACAACTATACTTGTTAATTATAACATATTTGCGCAAAAAATGCAACATACTTTTTACAAATCTCACATATCCGGAAAAATATTGTTAAAATGTAACAATTATATAACTCAACTATTGACAATTGATAATTGATAATTATTGTGTCCGCCTGCGGTGGATTTATCTGAATTGTGACAAAGCGGAACACTTTATCTTAATTCCGATGTGTTTCGCAGAGTCACAACAGCTTTCCGTTTCGTCACGATTCAGAATCGCGGCGAAGCCGCACCACAATTGACAATTGATAATTGACAATTGATAATTGATAATTATTGTGTCCGCCTGCGGCGGATTTATCTGAATTGTGACAAAGCGGAACAC
>JAEEGL015582556.1_pt1 | contig 11230 bp, 7 predicted proteins | sample 9134231 | NCBI WGS metagenome assembly JAEEGL01 (sample SAMN16246548, study PRJNA631951) | gut metagenome | biome: gut microbiome; feature: rumen; material: fiber-attached | host: Bos | place: Iran: Karaj | collected 2018-10
AATCTGAGCAACGATAGACGCTACCATCTTTTGATTTTATCAGATAATCCACCCCATCTTTTTCCGCCATGCAATAGCCATTCACTGATGAATTAATCTGATCAAAATCTCTATCTGTTATTATTTTACCATTTTTGTTTATTAACCGATAGATAGTCTTCTTTCCTTCCTGAAGCATCAATACAGCAACATCATCTGAAAAAGAATAAATCTTATCAGCCGTTATTCCATATTCAAGGAAGCGTCCGGAAGAATCTACTATACTCCAATTATCAGAATGCAAAGTCTGCCATTCAGACAAGAGAACATTCTTTTCTCCATCATTCACTAAGGCAACAACACCACAACTAATTCCCGGATAGCAATTCCAATCATCCATAGTTGAGCCATTCTTAACACCAGCCTTTATTGCAAGTTTACAATTCATGTCATAAAAGCCACACTCACCTGTCTTTAGATTTTTCCCAAAGACAAAACCTTCAGACATACTACTCATACCAAATTGAAATGGAACCTTATTAATTGTTTCTCCTGCTGAATCAACCAGACAATCATTAAAATCATTATCCTGTACAAAGGCAACCTTCTTTTCAGAATTGTAATCAAAAATTCTTTTAAATGTATTATTTTTATAAAGCAAATCACCATTCAGATTAATAATATTATATCTAGAAGAACTGTTATCTGTACCATCAACAATCATTAAATGGCCATTATGGTCAGTATCAATGATTTTTATTTTATCGAATACCTTCAGAACTTTCTTTTCTGATGAAAATAATCTGGAAAAATATGAACCGCCTTCTTGTGAAATTACATACTTATCATTATCAACTATTAATAGAGTATCAACACCTCTTGTTAATTGTTCACCATTTTTGCCAATGATAACGTCATACGATTTACAATACACCATTACCATTTCTTCATTAAAAGATACAACTCTTCCAATATATTGTGCTTCAGTTAGTAAACTCATTTTCTCATTTATAAATCCAATTTTTCCATTTATTGAGAATGGAATTATACACTCATTAGAAAATAATAAAAAATAAAAGAACATTGGGATTATAAAACTAATGATTTTTTTCATAAATCTAACTCCTTATTTATTTTTCTTTGTGCTAATTGGTTCATAATAAAAGGAATTGTAACCATAATCATTCTGAAATTTCTGTAAACTGTCATATTCAGAAGTGGCAACTCCTCCTCTAGGCCTTTTTTTGGTTTTATTCCCACTTGAATTATCTGAATAATAAACCGTACCATCAGATCCAACTCTAACTATTCCACAATGCTCTGAATATCCCTTATACGAGTCACCCATAAAGACAACGTAAACTTCACCATTTTTTAATTCAGGTGCTTTTTTCTTCAGATTCTTTTTTATGTCATTAGCTTTTGCATTTTGTATATGATTTGCCACAGTCTTTTGTGAACTATCTCCTGCGAAATCTGAATCTTTATACAAACCACTTTCTTTTAAAACCTTCTGAACATAATCATCACAACGATAAATACTTTCACCCTGGTTCATATTAAGAGCGGTAATATATTCATCTTTATAATGATTATTCATCGCAGCTTCAAGTTTGTACATCACATCATTGTCAGAACGCCATACGCCATATCTGTCTCTGTAAGCCAGTCCATTCGGATCAATAAAGTTCACGGGGTCGTTGTTGCAGTAGGTGAACCAGTTGGGGCCGTCGCGGAGGGGGTCGAGGGTGGTGAAGCGTGAGGTGGACGGAGAATAGTCGCGGTAGCCGTAGTTGTAGAGGCGGCTGGTCGGGTCATGCTGTTTGCCCAGGTAGCCGTAGTCGGAGGCGCTGGTCTGCTGACCTTGAATCATTGAGCCGAAGGGATCGTAAGTATAAGAGATTGTTTTTGTTCCCTGATTATCTGTCATAGCAGCAATACTTCCCAATAAATCAACTGCATAATAATGAGGGCCATCAGCAGTGGACTGGGCTGCGAGATTTCCGTTTACATTCAGGTAAACACGGACTCCACGGTAACGACTCCTTTTTGTTTTGTAAGTATCTGTTTCCAGCCGGTAATAACGATTTGCATTATCTGAATCTTCTTCACTCAGATAACGGTAACGGTCTCCGGTCGGGCGGCCGGTTTTGCCCCAGCGGGTTCCCGACTCTGCACTATCTGTAAACAAGCCGTTTGCCATAACAGGACTCTGTTCAACTAAATCAAAAGTAAGACCATCATAGACAGTACGAATGGCAACATCATCATTATCCTGGACAAGAACTCTTCGGCCAAAAGTATCGTAGGCATAAGATGTCTGCGAATAAGTCTTTTCTTCATTATCCGTAACTTCGCAATAGATAAGACGGTTCTGTGAATTGTATGCGTATTTAATTATCTTCTGTACAGACTCTTCTTTCAAAAGATTTCCAGTCTTATCATAAGAATAATTCACAAAGGCCTGTCCCCGGGAACCGCTTGCAAGTAGACAGTTTTCTTCATCATAAAAATATTGAATTTTTCCAAAGCTGGTAATTTTTGCAGTGCGATTTCCATTCAAATCATATTCATAATTTTCTTTTATACAGGTCTGAATATTTGAAAGATTATAACCAAGACCATTCTGCATAAGATTGAGAAGAGGAATTATCTCTGCCCTTTCAGCTGAGGTAAGAAATCTGTTTTCACCAGGCTCAGAGTCTATTGGAAGTCCATTCAGCAAAGCTTCATTTTTAAGTTTATCAATTAATTCTTTACTATAAGGAAGATATACAGAAGAGAGCTTTCCGCTGGAATTATATTCATAGAAAGTTACGCGACCTGTGCTGTCGACAGTAGAAGTTCGTTTTCCGTCCGGCCCATAGACATAGCCCTCGCCCCAAAGCAAAGTGCCGTCATCTGCCAGCTGAGCCGTGACAATTAGACGTCCTGCCTTGTCATAATGAGATTCCTGTCTTGTGCTATTTCCGAATCTTTTCAATAACTCCCTTCCGTTTTTATCATACTCTAATTTTACACTTAGTCTTTGTTTGTTGTCAAAAATTTCTTTTACCTCATTATTTCTGCCGTAAGAAAACAGAGTCTCCCTATCCTGACTAAGAAGTTTTATTCTGTTTCCGTTATCATCATATTCATAAAACACTTCCTTCCCGCTTGTCACATCTTTCTGGTAAATGAGACGGCCGCCTTTATCATATTGATAAATAGTTTTTCCATAAGCATTTTGTGTTTCAAGAATATTCCCTGCTTCATCATAAAGATAAGAATTATTCAAACCATCAGAATAAGACATCGTCTCTTCGCTGCAGTCTGGAGAATACTTGATGGACATAGTTTCACCGTTAAACATTCTTTTGGATTTGAACTGGCCATCATTATCATAAAAATATTGCTGATTATCTCCCATGCGGTTTCTTTCATTTATCAGATGACCAGAAGCATCATATTTATAAAGATAATCCGCCCCTCTTCCATCGGTAACTTTTATAGACCTGTTCGAAAAATCATAAGTGTATGCCTCAACTTTTTTGTTACCATAATAAAGTTCTGTAATAAATCCGTTTTCATCATATACATATTTTTTTTGAGAATCTCCTCTCTCTCTTTCCCGTAAGAGTTTACCTTCCCCGTCATACTCTGCTTCATACACAATTCCACATTCATCAGAAACTTTGACAAGATTTCCAAGGCTGTCATATTCATAAATTGTCTGGCTTCCATCAGGCAAAGTAATTTTACTGATTTTATTCAGGGCATTATATTCATAGAAAGTTTTATTTCCATAACCATCAGCTGAAGACACAAGGTTATTTTTATAATCATAAAGATACTGACGCTGGTTACCATTTCCGTCTGTTATTGCAATCACATTCCCAAAGGCATCGAGTTCATAATTTGATTTATACTTCTCTCCTTCTGTAACCGCCAGCGTTCTGCCATCTGCAAAATATTCGTAATCCAGACAATAAACAGCAGAAGTTTTATCTGAAGATGGGCCGGCTATAATAGACGTAAGGCGATTCATATTGTCATACTGATACCAGAGTTTTTGATTTGACGAAAGGCGTCCCTGCAGGCGGCCGTCTCCATCATAAATATATTCTGTAAGTCTGCCGTTTTTGTCTTTAGAAGATTTAAGGCTGCCATCCGGGTAATACTCAAGTTTTTCGGCACTGGTAAAGAATTTTTCGACAGGCTCTTTCTCCGCATCATAAGTGATACAGACAGCATTTTCGGCAAGTTCACTCAAATCTTCATAAGCTGGAATTTCAGAAGAAGAACTTTTTATTTTTCTGACTTTTGCAATCTCGTCATTTTTGTATTCATATATAGAAATCCAGTTTTCATTTCCATGCTGAATCTGAGCTTTTACTTTTCCTTCCGGCGAATAAACATAGGTCAGAACAAGTTTTTCTTCCCTGCCATCCCCCTGAAAAACATGAACAGGCAGATGCCGTTTATCGTATTCTATTCTGATATTCTGATGAGTATCAGTTTTAAGATCCACTCTCATGATATCAGTAATATCCTTACGACCGTTAGTTAGATAAGTAATTCTTAAGCCATTATAATTTTCATACTCTGTTTTATTTTTTTCATATTTATATTGAGACAGCACATTTCCATTGTATATAATTTTTACAAGACGCCCTCTTCCATCATATTCATACTCTGTCTGACTAGTGCCGCTGACTTCTTTTTTAAGATTTCCATAATCATCATAAGTATAAATAGTCTTAACCGGATGCTGCCCATATTGAGTTCTGCAGATAACCTGTCCAAAAGAATTTACTTGCAAAGAGTATACTTTTTGTCCGTCCTTTCTTTCTTCAACCAGATTTCCACGCTCATCATAAAGATAATCTCTTCTGACTCCATCACAATCTACAAAACTGCTTATCTGATTAAAATCATTATAATCCCAAAGTTCACAAGATCCGTCACTGTAAGTGGCTTTGATACGATTACCTCTGTCATCATAAAGATAATTTATGATCTGGCCGTCCGCTTCGACAGTCCTCAGGTTCCCCTCATCATCATAAGAATAAACAGCTATTTTCCCATCAGGATTAATTTCTTTTATTGTTCTGTGATTTGAATCATACCAGTAAGAAAAAGTTTTTCCATCATGATCTGTATAATCTGTCCGCTTTTCTGAACGGTCATACTCGAAGAATTCTGAAAAACCTTCTTCATTGATTGTTGCTGTAGTAAGGAGTTTTCCATCAGAAGTGATTTGTCCATATTCAAAAGTAACACAACTGCCATCGCATTTATTCAGTCTGACCATCTGGCCATTTGAATCATAATCCATAGTGACTCTGTCCCCATCAAAGTCTTTTACCGCAACAAGTTTATTTCCCTGATACTCAAACTCAACATTTTCAGCTACGTCTCGGAGGTTGATAATTTTACGAAGGAAATTATTCTGATATTCAAAACGGATATGTTCGTTTGCTGAAGTTTCTATATATTCAAGCATTTCATTTGTATCGCGGCGAAGAGTTATCGTATTATTATTTCTGTCCTGAACCTGGATAAGGAAGCCAGCTTCATCAAATACTTTCTGAGTTCCATCGGATTCATAAAGAATAAAGCCTGTATCCAGCTTTTCGCAGCGCAGGTACTTTTTATCTGCTTCATTTTTCCAGCAGCTGCTGCCAGCTTCCGTCTCATAAAATAAATGCGGAAATCCCTCTTCATCAATAAAGTTAAGCGTTCCGAAGCCCGTCTCCTGATACTCCGGGCCCATACCGGTGAACATGACTTTCTCGTTTCTCTTTTTACGCTCCTGCATAAGGGCAAGCTTTGCCGTGTACTCATCCCGCTTAGCCGCGGACCAGTTGTATTTTTCCGTAAGGGAAGTTATTAATGCGATGTCGGAGTCCACGGAGTTGTAGGCCGCGACGAGGGATTGTTTTTTGGCGGTAAGCTGGGCGAGGCGGTCTGATATCCGGACTCTCATCTCAATCAGTTGCTTAGCCTGAAAATCTGAAATTTGATAACGATTGGCAAGCAGTTCATCTATATCAGATATAAGATATCCTGAATAAGTAATATTCTGACTGCAAACTTTGATACGTTCTTTCAGTTCTTTCTTTGCATTGTATATATTCGAAATATTGTAAGAGGCATTTAAAGTCCTGTGAAGTTTCGACTGCTCATCTGAAATCTTCTTACAGAAATCTGTAAAAAGCTGTACCAGTTCTTCAAGATTCGCGTCAATTCCCAGAATAATTCTCTGATCCAGATTTGAAGACCAGCCATATCCCAAAGAAGAAACTATCGGACTTTGAGAATTATATTTCCTCTTAATTTCTACACAGGGAAGTTTTCCTATTTGCAAATCAACTTCGTTTTGTTCATAAAAACCTTCCGTAATTCTTACCGGATCCCCGGTAGTCTTAGCATTAGAAACATTCTTTTTGTCTGTAATCGTGTTTTTATTTTGACTGTTTCCGTCATTTTTTTCTTTCTCTGTTGAAACTGCAGAACTTTGAAGGTTTTCTGCCAGCTCCGAAACTGCATTTTTTGTCTCAATAGCGCTTTTGGCTCCTGCGGTCTTATTGTCTTCTTCAATTATCAATTTTTCAACAGCTTCAATACTTGCGATTTCTTCTTCAGGAGTCTCCGGCTTTTCTTTTTCCTGCTCAGAATCTTCTAATTCATCTTCATAAGGATCTGAAGATTGGGAACTTCCGGAACTGCTGGAAGAACTAGAAGAACTTGAAGAATTCGAATTACCTGATTCACCTCCCTCCTCCTGTTGTTCTCCAGAATTATCATTTTCGTTTTCCGTATTATTTGTTTTATCATCTTTATTTCCATTGCCCTGATCATAAGAGGCTGGATATCCTCTTCCATCTTCATTAAATGCAAAGACAGGATTAACAGTTATAAGAAACGCTGTTATCAAAAAAAGAATTAATCTTCTCATATTCTTCCTCCCTCAAAATTAAAAAGTTGTATAAAATAATTTATCCAGCAGACTTGCTGAATTCCCGCTGACTGTTGGAACCCACCAGCAGCTTTCTTTTATAAATAAATTCTGATTTGTAAGATTCGGATTTTTCCGATATTCAGCGGAGTGAACTCCAACCGTACTTCCGGCTGTAGGCTTTTCTGAAAAATGAATTCCAACACCGCCGACCTGTCCGTCAGCAGAAGCCACACTCTGCCGTATAGCATTTTTTAGATTCCCTGCCTCATAACTAAGGCTTCCATTTCCATGCTGGAAATAAAAATCTGCAATCGAATATATATCAAGATATAAATCACAGGGATACTGATTATAGCTGTAAGATTTACAGGCAAGAAGATTCTGAAAAACAGAAGCCTGTGTTGAACTGTCTGTAATTGTCTGTGCCAGCTGCATTGAAAATCTTTCGAAACTGTCCATTAAAGCTGGCACTTTATCATTTGAAAAAATACTGGATTGCACTGCTGCGCTCTCTGCCATTTTCTGTGAAATCCAGGCAGCTGTCATTTCCTGACACTTTAAGGATTCAAGCAGATTCCTGTAATTCCAGCCACCGCTTGGTGTAAGTCCTGGGCAGGCAACAGTAAATTCCGCGCAATCTTTCAGCTCATAAACATTCTCAAAGGCAGCTCCAAAGCAGCTGTCAAAACCAATTACCGAAAGCCCCTGTCCACGAAGGGCATTTCCCAGATCATGAACACTCATATAAGAAGAGCTTCTATCATCAATCGTTACTGCCCGCCAGCCGTTTCCATGTCCCCAGATAATCAGAGCATAATTGTCAGCTTCCCAGGAACTTTTGCAGTACTCTATAAAACCTTTAAGTACTCCCGGATTTGCCATATCGAGTTCTGTTTCTTCTCCGCTGCTTATTCCCAGCTGAGGACAATTCAATCTTTTAGACTTTATTGAAGCAGTTGCACTTTTATCATAACAAACCTGATATAATCTGCTTCCTGTCCAGTTTCCTTCGGTTTCATCATAACCTTCCGCCCTGTCCAGCAGTACCAGAATATTCATACCTTCAGACTTTACACCTTCCATCATCTTCAGATTCTGCAGGGCATAAGTTTCCAGATCATTATCTGCAGCCATATACACCATAAGAGTAAGCTGTTTTTTTCCGGTCTTTTCATTGGCCGTAATGCTGTCTGTCTGATTAGCACAAGATGAAATAAAAACAATTACAAAGAATATTTCTAGGAAAACGAATCTTCTCATCTGCACCTCACTTAAAGGCTACCATTCCGAATGGATCTTCCCAGACACTGCCATCCTCATACTCAATTCTGGAAATATAAAGATAATCAACCTGGAGAGAATCTTCCGGAATTGAATTCAAATACTTATCAAGGCTGATACAGAAATTACAGTCTTCACCGGCCCCAAGAACCTTTTCCACTTCTGCAGAGATTTTGTTCCGACACTCATAAGCCGGTTCTCCATCCTTATCAAAGAGATAAAAAACAAGGCTGATTTTTTCTATCTCCTTCTGACTTTTGTTCATCAGATAAAAATCAACTCCGCAGATTGAATAATCCGGAGAATTATCTTCCATGACAAAAGTCCCGTTTATCAGATAAGGAACTGTATCAAGCGAATAGCCCTTACAACCGGCAAAAAACAATAAAGCAAGAATTGTAATTAAACGTGTGATTTTCTTCATCTATCTCTCCTCAAGTTTTGCGATATATTCCGTAAAGAAAAGTTCTTCGGAAGATCCCGGCTGGCAGCAGATTCCACCCAGAACATTTCTGGCATCTTCTGTCTGCCCAAGCCGTATCAGTTCCTCAGCATTCAGAACTGCCGCCTTAAAACTCTTAGTCTGCATGACAATAAACTTAGAGCGGTCATCAAAATTGTAAGAAACATTTTCAAGACGCAGATACCCCTCTTTCTCTCCCGAAAGAAAATATTCTCCAGAGGGTACATCGTAAAAAGCAAAAATACCGCTTTCATTTGTAACCACTGGTTTTGTTCCTGAACTGCAGAAGACAACAAAATCTCTTACAGGTTTATTGTTTTCATCTATAATCATTCCAACTAAATCTCCATTTCCTTCGAATCCAGGCTTACTGGCACATCCTGTAAGAAGCAAAAGAGCAATAGCAAATACAATCAAAATAAAATTCATTTTCTTCTTAATCATTTTCCTACCTCCTCATTTCAATCTTTTTCTGAGTTTTTCCCTGAGAATCTTTAAAAAAAATCACAGTTGAATTATCAGGTCTTTTTATCTCTCCGATTTTTTTCATAAAGCCTGCTGATGGCTTTTCTTCTTCTGCCAGAAAGACTTCCTGCTTAGTTTCTTTTCCTGTAAATAAAGTCAAATTTTCTGCCAGTAAAGTCAGATCAAAACCTTCCAGAGGCAGGTCTTCAATTGTTAGAGCTGTCTGCAATTCTAAATCTGCCTTACCGGATGACCTTCCCGAAACAGATAAATTTGTTACAATCTGTCCGTCACAAGAAATCTGACGTGCAAGTTCTTTAAAGAGCCTCCCTCCATTTTCAGTTTTTCCAGTTCTGCAATTACAGCTAAACTCAAGATGATAAGGAAAAGTCTTCTCTTCTTTCAGTACTCCTCCATTTTGAATAATTGCATTACGAAGAGCCTGTACAGAAATTGTTTTTTCCAGATTTTGATTACTGGTCCGAACGGCTCTACTGTTAAGGAAGACTGTCATTTTGGGTAGACCTTTTTCATAAACCACACTTTCTCCCTGTGAGAAATTTCCAAAAGCTTCCGGATAAAGCCCTTCAAGTCTTGCGTTTAGTTTCTGTGTATAAGCTTCCAGTCTCCATTCGAAAAATGTGACTTTTCCATCTGCTTCTTTCACTGTCTGAAAGAATGATTCACTCAAACCAGGACTAACATCGAGTGATTCTTTTTCTTTAATCCAGTTTTCATCCGCTTTGTCATCTGTCTCCCGCAAAATTGTTACTTCGTCTTTCTGAACTGTCCTGCCTGTTTTTATTCCCAGAATTATTCCAGAGCAGGCTACAATGAAACAGGCAATTAGAGTCCAGTACGAAAACTTCACTTTCTCATTCACAAAATATCTGCCACTTCCTTCAAGTGAAAACCCAGTCCCTGAGAAGCGGCGTTTTCTTTCATATTCTGCCAGAAGTTTTTTATTAATCACAAAGACTTCTGAGGCAAAGCCTCTTCTTCCGATTTTCTTAATCACCGAATCAAAAGCAAATTCATCTGAAAAACAGGGATGAAGTTTCTCAAGCTCGGAAGACAAAAACTGTTTTCTTCTTTTCCCAGCCGCTGCTGAAAAAGGCAGCAAAACCTGATAAGTCTCAAAATCTCTTTTTTTTATGACATTACTTTTCTCTTTCAATTTCTTTCACCTGCCTTTTTGCATATACCTGACAACTACCCGTCTCTCCCTTCCAGCTGCCGCAAAAAATCTGATTCTCCCCTTCTCCAAAAGATTCCCACTCAATACTTTCTAGTTTCCATAAAGCACCGCAAAGTTTTTTCCATTCTTCTAATTCCCTGCAATCATTTTTCTGACATGCAGCTGTAAAATACTCCGAAATAAAAACCAGAGAACTTGTTTCTTTTCTGAGTTCTTCCAGTTCCCTGTCCATTCTGGAAATCTGAGAAATAAAACCGGAAAAGAGTGATGCAGAAATTCCCAGAATCACAGAAAGACAAATTAACTCCGTATATCTCATTTCCCTCCGAATGACTTTTCCATTTCTTTTTCCAACTGCTGATTTCTTATTTCCAGAGCAGAGACTGCCTTTAAATACTCTTTTTCCGCTAATCTGATTTTTGCTCTTCTTTCAGATAGCATTCCGCTGAACAGCAGGGCGATAGTTGCAAGACAGGCTCCACCTGTTACAAGCAAACTTTTATTTCCACGAGCAGATATCATCTGAACCTCCCCTCCCTTTTTCTCCCCCGCCTTCTTTTCCGTCCGGCCCGTATGAGATAAGTACAAAGGGCAGGTTCTCAGGTACCTCTGACGGCAAAGGGGAACTTTCAGCGCTGAGATACTTATAATCGGTTCCCCACGGATCACTGGCTGGTTCACGGTCAAGGTATGGTCCATCCCAGTTTTCTGGTAACGGATAGAAAACTGGTTTTTCCCATAAAGCTGCAAGTCCCTGCTCCGTTGTTGGAAATCTGCCGCAATCAAGGAAGTAGGTCTGGAGTGCACTGCTGTACTGTTCAATCTGAGTTCTTGCTGCCGTCTTTTTCGCAGAATTGATGATTTTTTCTGCTGAGAAGACACTGCCGGCTGTAAGAATTGC
>JAEEGL015838961.1_pt1 | contig 11230 bp, 9 predicted proteins | sample 9134231 | NCBI WGS metagenome assembly JAEEGL01 (sample SAMN16246548, study PRJNA631951) | gut metagenome | biome: gut microbiome; feature: rumen; material: fiber-attached | host: Bos | place: Iran: Karaj | collected 2018-10
ATGCCCGACGGATACGATACCCAGGTGGGGGAGCGGGGCCTGCGCCTCTCCGGCGGCCAGAAGCAGCGAGTGGCCATCGCCCGGGCCATCCTGCGCCGCAGCCCCATCATCATCCTGGACGAGGCCACCGCCTCCGTGGACGTGGAGACGGAGCGGCAGATACAGAGCGCCATCGCCTCCATCGCCGGGCAGCGCACCATCGTGGCCATCGCCCACCGCCTCTCCACCATCCGCAACGCGGATATGATCCTGGTGATCGAAAACGGACAGGTGACGGAGTGCGGCACCCATGCCCAGCTGGTGGCCCTGGGAGGCAGCTATGCCCGCATGGACCGTATCCAGGCCTCCGCCGCGGGGGGCATCGCCTGAGGCAGGGAGGACGGCCCCGCTTCCGCCATGGATGGGAAGCCCTGCCGAACGGCGCTTCGCCGGTCTCCTTGTGATGGCAGGCAGAAGGCCGCGGGCGGAGATGAACGGGGCGTGACCCTGGGCCCGAGAAGCCCGGAACGCAGGAAGCGGAGAGAAGAGAATGGATGCGGGCAGCCGGCGGATGATGGAGATCTGCCGGCTGCCCGACTGCGTATGGGGCTTTGCGGATGCCGCAGCTCCGATTGAAAGCGCGGAGAAAATCGCTTATAATGGCAGACAAGGAGCCTCCCGGCCTGCCGGGGAAAGGGCCGGAGAGAAGGAGCACGGGAAGAGGGAACGCCATGGAGATCTACGATATTTCACAGGAAGTTTTCGGCTGTGCGGTTTATCCCGGGGACCCGAGTCCCCGGAGAGAAACGCTGGCGAGCATGGACAGCGGCGCGGCGTACAACCTGACCGCGTTTTACATGTGCGCCCATAACGGGACCCACGTGGATGCACCGTATCATTTTTGTGCCGACGGGAAAACGGTGGATGAGATAGAAGCGGAGCGCTTCATCGGCTATGCCTATGTGGCGGAGCACGACGGGGAGATCACGGGCAGGGACGCCGCCGCCATCCTGCGCGCAGCCAAAGCAGCGGACCGGCGGGCGGCGGAGCGAATCCTTATCAAGGGAAAGGCGACGCTTACGCGGGAAGGCGCGGCGGTGTTTGCGGAGGCGGGGCTCAAGCTGTTCGGCTGCGAATCCCAGACGGTGGGGCCCGAGGATGCGCCCATGGAGGTGCACCGTATCCTGCTGGGAGCGCAGGTGGTGCTGCTGGAAGGAATACGGCTTCAGGCGGTGCCTGCGGGCGTCTATCTTCTTCATGCCGCGCCTTTAAAGCTCGGAGGGACGGACGGCTCTCCCTGCAGAGCGACGCTCCTGAAGCTCTAGCAAAGGAAAGGCAGGATGACATGCTGCGGAGGGAAACGGCGTTGAAATCACGAGGGAAAACGGCCCGCCTTTTGCCGGTCTTGTGGCTCACACTTCTTCTCCTGGCCTGGCTGGCCGGCGCGGCGGCCGCCGCGCCGGTGAAGACGGCGCGTCCGTCTTCCAGCGGCCGCCTGCACGTGGAAGGCGTCGGGCTGGCGGCCGCTTCCGGCGAAAAAGTGCAGCTGCGGGGCGTCAGCACCCACGGGCTGACCTGGTATCCGGGCTTCGTCAGCGAAAGCCTGTTCCGGCAAATATCGGAGGACTGGAACTGCAATCTGGTCCGCCTGGCCATGTACGCCTCCATCTATGCCGGGGAGGGGAGAGAGGAGAGCCTCGCCCTGCTGGAAAAGGGGATCGAGGCGGCGGTCGCCGCCGATATGTATGTGCTGGTGGATTGGCACATGCTGGAGAAGGGCAATCCCAATGAGCAGCTCGACGAGGCAGCGGAGTTCTTCGAATACATCACCGCGGCCTATGCCGATTGCCCCAATCTGCTCTTTGAGATCTGCAACGAGCCCAATGGGACGGCGGACTGGTCGGACGTGCTTTCCTTTGCGGGACAGATCATCCCCGTAATCCGAAGAAACATTCCGGATGCCGTGATCGTGGTGGGAACGCCGGAATATGACAAAAACCTCGCCGGAGCCCTGCTGCGGCCGCTGGAATACGACAATGTGATGTACGTGCTGCATTTTTATGCGGCAAGCCATCATCAGGGCCTGCGCGGCGAGCTTCAGGCCGCCGTGGAAGCCGGGCTGCCGGTGCTCATCAGCGAATGCGGCATCTGCGAGGCGGACGGCGACGGCCGCATCGACTTCGCATCCGCTGCGGAATGGTTTCGGTATCTGAACGAACGGCAGATCAGCTACGCGGTCTGGAGCCTTTCGGACAAGGATGAATCCTCCGCCTTCTTCCGCCCCGGCTTCGACCCTTCCGGCGTCATCCGCGAGCAGGACCTGACGGCCTCCGGCCTTTGGGTGCGGGAGCTGATCCGCGGGCGGGACCCGACGGAAATCCCGGCGCCCTCCGAAGTCATGGAAAAGAGCCGCATCGCCCGCATCCGGGCCTGGGTCCGGACCTCCCTGGGAGAGAGGGGGAACGAAGCCCTGCACTCCTGGCCACTGCTGGCCGGGACGGCGGGCGGCCTCCTCCTTCTTGCCGCCCTGAGCGGAGGACTGATGCGGGTGTCGAGGCGCCGGAAAAGGCTCTGCTATGACGATGTTGTCCCGCCCGGCGGCAAGCCGGACGGCGGAGCGGCGGACCGCCTGATTCCAAAGCTCTGCCTGATCCTCAGCATCTACTGCACGCTGGTCTATCTTTGCTGGCGCGCCGCCTGTTCCGTTCCGACGCAGGCAGGCGCCGCCGCCGTGACGGGGAATCTTCTGCTGCTGCTCGTGGAGCTCCTGGGATTTGCGGAATCCCTGATCCTCTACCGCAGCCTCCTGGGACTGCGGCAGCATCCCCTGCCGGACATCCCCGGGGACGCCTGGCCGGAGGTGGACGTCTTCATCGCCACCTACAACGAGCCTGCGGAGCTGCTGCGCAGGACGGTCAACGGTTGCAGGCACATGAAGTATCCCGAGCCGGGCAAGGTGCATATCTGGCTGTGCGACGACGATCGGAGACCGCAGATCCGGGCGCTGGCCGAAGAGATGGGCGTCGGGTACTTTGACCGGCCGGACAATCAGGGGGCCAAGGCCGGGAATCTGAATCATGCGCTTGCGCGGACAGAGGCGCCTTATGTGGTGACCCTGGATGCGGACATGATTCCCCGGAGCGATTTTCTCCTGAAGACGATCCCTTATTTCGTGGACGTGGAGCTGCGGGAGCGGCACAGGCCGGAGGCGGAGAAGCTGCATCTCGGGCTGCTGCAGACGCCCCAGAGCTTCTATGACCCCGATGTGTTCCAATATGCGCTCTATTCGGAGAAGCGTGCGCCCAATGAGCAGGACTTTTTCTACCGTACCGTCGAGCCGGCAAAAACCGCCGACAACAGCGTGATCTACGGCGGCTCCAACACGGTGCTGTCCCGCAGGGCGCTGGAGGACATCGGCGGATTCTACACCGGCTCCATCACGGAGGATTTCGCCACCGGCTTGCTCCTGGAAGCCGCCGGTTATCTCAGCCTGGCGCTGCCGGAGCCTCTGGCCAGCGGACAGACGCCTCACACCTTCCGCGAGCATATCCGGCAGCGCACCCGCTGGGGCCGCGGCGTCATCCTGACGGCGCGAAAGCTGAAGCTCTGGGGAAGACGGGACCTGACGCTGCAGCAGAAGGCCAGCTACTGGAGCTCCGTCGTCTATTGGTATTCGCCGATCAAAAATCTGATCTATATGCTCTCCCCGCTGCTTTATGCGGTTTTCGCCGTCCCGGTGTTCCGCTGCAGCTGGCTGGAGCTGCTGGTGTTCTGGCTGCCCATGTTCGTCCTGCAGGACCTGAGCCTGCGGCTGAACAGCCACAACGCCATTTCCGCGAAATGGAGCGGCATCTATGAGACCAGCGTCATGCCGCATCTGCTGATCCCCATCCTCAAGGAAGCGGCGGGCATCAGTCTGTCCGCGTTCAAGGTGACGGATAAATCCGGTCGCGCCGGAAAAAGGCAGCGGGATTTGAAAGCCATGATTCCCTTCCTCCTCCTGGCGCTGCTGTCTGTCGCCGGCATCGTGAGGCTTCTCGTGAGCTTTGAGGGGATGCAGGCGGTGAGCCTGCTGATCCTGCTGTTCTGGCTCCTTCGGAATCTCTATTTCCTGCTCATGGCCCTGTTCCTTGTGGACGGGCGGGACGGCGACGAAGAGCCCGTCCGGGTCGCGGATGCGGAACCCGTCACGGTCCGATGGGGGGAGAAAGCCTGCGAGGGGATCACGACGCTGCTGACCGAGCATAATCTGACGGTGTTTCTGGACGAGGGGGAGTCCATCGGGCTCGGCGCATCGGTGGCGGTCTCCATCCGGAGAGACGAATCTCCCCTGGAGCTGCGGGGCGTCGTGACGGCGATCCGCCGGTCCCGCGGCGGCGGTGCGAGGACCCACACCGTGGAGATCCTGGATTTCGGCGGCGAAGAGCTGGAATATCTGCAGCTGCTGTATGACCGCGTTCCCACCCTTCCCCAGTCGCTCCGCAGGGACTTCGGCGTGGCTGCCCACCTGTGGCAGAATGTGGCCCACCGTGTTGCCCGGAGCGGAAAATAAGCGGGCAGGGAGGGTGGCGGCTGCGGGGGAGAATGACGGACGGAAAGAGAAGGGTGCGCTTATGGGGGAAAGGAAACAGGCGGAGGAAGCATATGAAAAGGCCCTGGCGCTGGGAGGAAAAGCGGGCCTGAACTGCATCGCGGAGCTTGACCCGGCATTTTCTTTCCCGGAGGACCGCAGCCTTCCCCTGTATGGGGTCCCGGTCCTGGTGAAGGACAATATCGATGTGCGGGGTCTGCATACCACGGCAGGGAGCCTCGCGCTTTCGGACAATCTGGCGGCAAGGGACGCGCCGGTGATAGAGAACCTGCGGAACAGCGGCGCCGCCATCATCGGAAAAACGAATCTCACGGAATTTGCCAATTTCGTGGACCCTTCCATGCCGGCGGGTTACAGCTCCCGCGGCGGACAGGTGCTCGCCGTGAACCCCGCGGCCTATCCGGGGGGCTCCTCTACCGGCTCCGCCGTCGCCGTAGCGGCAGGAATCGTTCCCATGGCGGTCGCAACGGATACCTCCCATTCCATCACAGCCTGCGCGAAATTCAACGGCATCTGCGGGCTGAAGCCGCCGGCGGGTGCGCTGATGCGGGAGGGCATTCTCCCCATCTCCGGAACGCTGGACTCGGCAGGCGCCATGGCCGGCACCTTTGCGGACGCGCTGAAGCTCTGCTGCGCCATGGGCGGGGAGCGCTTCGGGCAAACGGAGGCTGTGCCGCCGGGGAAGCTGAGACTGGCGGTCAACCGCTCCGGCGCGGACCTGTTCCCAAAGGAAGAGGCCGCTTTCCTCCGCAGGACCGCGGAGCTTCTCGGGTCGGCCTGCGGAGCCCTGGAAGAGCTCGAACAGCCGAGAGCACCTGAGCTGGCGGTCATCATGAAATATGAATTCAGGCCCTCCCTGGAAGCATATCTGCAAACCTCCTCCGCTTCAAGAAAGACGCTGGCGGAGATCGTGGAGTACTATGAGGAGCACCCGGAGCCGATGATGAAATATGGGATATCCCATCTGAAGGACGCGCTGGAGCATACGCCCGGAGGAAGGGAAAGCCCGGAGTATCGGGAAGCCATGCGCCTCCGCGGAGAGGCCATACCGAGGGTGACCGGCGAGATCGCCCCATTCGACGCCGTGCTCATGGCCGGGCTGACAAACATCATGCATTTCTGCGGCCTTCCCTCTGTGACCGTCGCTTCCTCCGAGAAGGACGAGCTGGGCGTGAACCGGGCCCTCATCCTGTACGGGGCCGACGAATGCCGCCTGTATGCAGCCGCGCTGACCATCGAAGGGCTGATAAGGACGGGGGAGACGGCCTGATCCCAGTCAAAAAGGCTCCGGGCGGGAGCCTTGCCCTTCCGGGGGCAGATGAAGCGTCCCGGTCCCGGTCAGCAACGATTGGCATCTGCCATTTGAAACCCGTGTTCATTGCCTGAAGAAGATGGCGGCACGGTTTGACAAGGAAAGCCGATGGTGGTACATTATTAAGAAAGATTTGCCGCGGCGCCCGGGCGCAGCCCGCCCCTGCGGCCAAGGGAGGGACAAGCATGTCCGATCCGATCGAGACCCTGAGGGAATGGATAAGAGAAAGCAGCAGCATCGTCTTTTTCGGCGGCGCCGGCGTCTCCACGGAATCCGGCATCCCGGATTTTCGCAGCGTGGACGGGCTGTATAACCAGAAATATGACGAGCCGCCGGAGGAGATCATCAGCCACAGCTATTTCGTCCGATGGCCGGAGAAGTTCTATCGCTTTTACAAGGAAAAGATGCTCTATCCCCAGGCGCAGCCCAATGACTGCCACATCGCCCTGGCCAGGCTGGAGGAACAGGGGAAGCTGCGCAGCGTGCTGACCCAGAACATCGACGGGCTGCATCAGAAGGCGGGCAGCAAAAACGTCATCGAGCTTCACGGCACCACCCTGAAGAACTACTGTATGGATTGCGGGAAGTTCTTCCCCGTGGAATACCTCCTGGAGCAGGAGGGCGTGCCCCGCTGCGACCGCTGCGGCGGCATCGTGAAGCCGGACGTGGTCCTCTATGAGGAGAGCCTCCACGACGGCGACATGGAGCAGGCGGTGAGGGACATCCGCAAAGCGGATATGTTCATTGTGGGAGGCACCTCCCTGACGGTATATCCCGCCGCGGGCCTGGTAGACTATTACCGGGGAAAGCGGCTGGTTCTGATCAACAAGTCCGCCACGCCCTATGACAGCAGCGCAGATCTGGTGATCCACGACAGCATCGGGAAGGTCTTCCGTCAATGCGTATTGGAGTAAAGGGCGTCGGCTTCGATCCCGTGACCTTGACGGAGGCGGCGGAACGCTGCCGGGAGCTGCTGGAGAAGGAGGGCGGTCACTATGTGGTGACCCCCAATCCGGAGATCGTGTGGCTCGCAAGGAAGCTGCCGGAGCTGCGCAGCGCCCTCAACGAGGCGGACCTTGTGATTCCGGACGGGATAGGCATCATCTATGCTGCCCGGCTCCTGGGCACACCGCTGAAGGAGCGGGTCCCGGGCATCGAACTCACGGAAGCCCTGCTGGCCTATGCGGCGGACGCGTCTTTGCCGGTCTATCTCCTGGGCGCGAAGCCGGGCGTGGCGGAGCGGGCGGGGGAGAAGCTCATGGAGAAATATCCCGGCCTGCGCATCGCCGGCTGCGGAGACGGGTATTTTAAGGAGGATGGGCCCGTGCTGGCCCGTCTCCGGGAGTCCGGGGCCAGGCTCATCCTGGTCTGTCTCGGCTTTCCCAGGCAGGAACTGTGGATGGCCGAGCACCGGCGGGAGGTCGGTCAGGCGCTGATGCTGGGCGTGGGCGGAAGCATGGATGTCTTCGCCGGCGACGTGAAGCGTGCGCCGGAGGCATGGTGCAGGGCCGGGCTGGAGTGGCTTTATCGCCTGCTCAGTCAGCCCAGCCGGATCAAACGAATGATCAAGCTGCCGGTCTTTCTGATTTCGGTGGTATGGGAGAGATTGACCCATGGGAAAGCTGGTCGTATTTGAAGGGGTGGACGGCTCCGGGAAATCCACCCAGTATCGCCGTCTCTGCCTGCGCCTTCAGGGGGAGGGGCGGGAATTCCGCAGTCTGGTATTCCCGCAGTATGAGGAACCCTCCTCGGCGCTGATCCGTATGTACCTGGCAGGGGAGTTCGGCGACAAGCCCTCGGACGTGAACGCCTATGCGGCCTCGGCCTTCTTCGCCGTGGACCGGTATGCGTCCTACAAAAAGTCCTGGGGCGCTTTTTACGAGGCAGGGGGCCTCATCGTCACGGACCGCTATACCACCTCCAATGCGGTGCACCAGGCCTCCAAGCTTCCTGCAGAGGAGCGGGAGGACTACCTCCGCTGGCTCTTCGATTTTGAATATGAAAAGCTGGGTTTGCCGAAGCCGGATTTGGTGCTGTTCTGCGATGTGGACCTTTCCGTGTCTCTGCAGCACCTGCGGAGCAGGGAAGCCCTGACGCATACCCGGGCAGACATCCACGAGCGGGACGACGAGTATCTTGCCGCCAGCATCGAGGCGGCCCGTCAGGCTGCGGGGCTCTGCGGCTGGCGGCGGCTGAACTGCGGCGCCGGCGGGCAGCTGCGCAGCGTGGAAGAAATCGGCGCAGAGATTGAGCGGGCGGTGGAGGAATTATGGAAGACCTGAAAAGCAGAAAAAAGGCGGCGCGGCGTCTTCTGAGAGCGCAAATCGCCGCAATGGATGAAAAAGAACTTGAAAAAAGCGACGAAGCTATTTATAATAATTTATCAGTCTTGCCGGAGCTTCAGGCGGCGGAACGGGTGTTCCTGTATCTGAGCGTTCGCCGGGAGGTGGACACCCGCAGGCTGCTGGAGCAGCTGCTGGCCCAGGGAAAAACAGCGGCCTTGCCCGTCAGCTTGTCCGAGGGGCGGATGTTCTTTGCGGAGTATCGGCCCGACAGCCTGCGGGAGGGCAGCGTCGTCCCGATCCCGGAGCCGGACGCCCATGCGGCGCGGCTGGAGCCGGAGGAGGGAGACCTGATCCTGGTCCCGGGCCTGACCTTCGATATCGGCGGTTATCGGCTGGGGCAGGGAGGCGGCTACTATGACCGCTTTCTCAGCGCCCATGCGCTCTTTTCCGTGGGCCTGGCGCGGGATGCGTTTCTCATGGAGGAAGTGCCGAGAGAAGCCCACGACTGCCCGGTGCGCTGCGTGGTGACCGAGAGCCGGGTGCTGCGATTCCCGTAAGAGCCGTGGGAGGCCCCTTTCGGGGCCTCCTGAGGAAGAACTCAGCAGCAGCTGCCGCAGCCGCAGTTGTCGCAGCTGTTGTTGCAGCCGCAGCTGCAATTGCCGCCGCAGCAGCCGCAGCCGCAATTGCCGCCGCAGCCGCACGCGCTGCCGCTGCTGCCGAAACCGCAGCCGCCGCAGCCCCAGAACAGAATAAAGAGGATCAGAAGGATCCAGATCCAGCAGCTGTTGTTATTGGAACAGAGCATGTTGTGATTCCTTTCCCCGCGCTGTGTTCACAGCGCCCGCCGCGCGCGGATAACGTCAGTCGGGAGCCGGTTCGGCAGCGGAGTGATCTCCGCCCCTTTCGGCTTATACTATGTGCTTCATTGGGAGAGTGTGACGACGGATATCAAGAGTCGGCTTTCCTTCCTCGGAAAGCAATGGAAAGAAAAACTGAATCAGGAACAGGAAGCCGAAGAAGCCGGAGAGGCGTCTTCGGCTGAAGAGATTGCCGCGGAGGAGCCGGCGCGCGCTTCTTCGGAGGCGGCTGAGCCCGAAGAGCGGGAAGCCGCCGCCTTCGCGGAGGGGCTCAAGGCGGAGCGGTCTCCGGCGCCGGAAGCGCCGGAGGAGGACGAGGAGAGCGGAGGGCCGATCACCGACGAAGAACTGGCGGTGATCCTTTTGAGCTTCGGCTGGCGGGTCCCCTCCGGCGCGGAGAGCATCAGCCTGCCCCAGTCCCAGGATCCCTCTGTGGCGGCTCCCGCGCTGGAGGAGCTGGCCGCGGAGGTGTCCTCCGTTATGGAGGAGTTTGCGGGGGAGAACGTCAGCGTATACGAGGAAGAGACGCCCGTTTCCGCCGCGTCGGCGCGCAGGCCCGGGTCGGCGGAAGCCGTTTCCCAGGCGACCGCCGTTTTCCAGACCTTCGGCGCGGAGGGGGCGGATGCCGCTTCCGGCAAGGAGGCCTCCGGGGAAGCGCCGGAGAATATGACGGCAGACGCCGCAGCAGCCGAAGCGGAGAACATGCAGCAGATGGACGCCAAAGAGCTCTTCGGCGGCATGAACCAGGAGATCCTGAAGGAGGTTTTTTCTGAGGAGGAGCTCAGCGAGCTGGAGGGCGACGCTACCCACATTTTTAAGAAGGCGGAGCTGGAGGACCTCAGCGACAAGCAGAAGGAAGCGGAGCAGGAAGCCGAGGAATATAAGCGCAGGCAGGAAGCCTACGAGCTTAGGCGCGCCAGGCGGGCCGCCGAGAAGGCGGAAGCCGAGCGCAGGGAAAAACAGCGGCTGGAAAAGCGCCGAAACAAAGCGAGGCAGGAACCGGTCTATACCGCCCGGGACTACCGCCCCATCCGGCGCAGCCGGAGCTATCGCACCGGGCTTCGCGGCGGACTCATGTATTTCGGCTTCGTCATCTGCGTGAGCATCATCCTGGCCTCCATGGCCTGGCTGGCGGCGGACGACGTCCTTTCCCTGAACAAGGACCTTGTGGAAGCGGATATCTACGTGGGCGAGAGCCTGGATATGAAGCAGGTATCCAATGAGCTCTACAACAAGGGTCTCATTCGATACAGGAAGCTGTTCCAGGTTTTTGCCAAGCTGATGAAGGCGGATACGAAGATCGACCCCGGCGTCTATACCCTGTCCAGCAAGCTGGACTACAACGCCATGGTCCACGCCATGCATCAGAGCGATGCCGGCCCCGCGAAGCGGACCACCGTGATGGTGCTGATCCCGGAGGGAAAGACCCTGAAGCAAACCTTCCAGATTCTGGCGGAGCACGGCGTCTGCCCCTATGAGACGCTCCTGGAATGCGCCGCCAACCATGAATTCAAATATGAGTTCCTTGAGGACATCCCCTACGGTGCGGCGACCAGACTGGAGGGATATCTGTTCCCGGATACCTATGAATTCTATGCTTCGTCCAGCCCGGAGGAGGCCATCGATAAGTTCCTTTCGAACTTCAATGCCAAGGTCACGTCGGAGATGCGCCTGCAGGCGTCGGAGATGGGCTATTCCGTCCGTGATATCGTGACCGTCGCCTCCCTGGTGGAAATGGAGGCCGGAAAGGAAACCGAGCGGGCTACCATCGCCTCGGTCATCTACAACCGGCTCAACAGCAGCTATTATCCCTATCTACAGATCGACGCCACCATCCAATATGCCCTGGAGGAGCGCAAGGAGAGCCTCACCAACGAGGACCTGGAGATCGACAGTCCCTACAATACTTATAAGTATCCTGGCCTGCCGCCCGGCCCCATCGCGAATCCTGGCCTGGCCTCCATCCGCGCGGCTCTGGAGCCGGAGGACACCGGCTACTACTTCTATGCGCTGAACAAGACCGGCTCCCATAATTTCTTTGCCACGCAGAGCCAGTTTGAGAGCTTTGTGAACAGTTCCGAATTCGGAGGTTGATAGAATTGGAAAAATACGGACTGAATGAGCTGAGAGAGAAGTATCTGAGCTTCTTTGAAACCAAGGGGCATCTGCGGCTGCCCAGCTTCTCCCTGATCCCGCAGAACGATCC
>JAEEGL016458625.1_pt1 | contig 11230 bp, 9 predicted proteins | sample 9134231 | NCBI WGS metagenome assembly JAEEGL01 (sample SAMN16246548, study PRJNA631951) | gut metagenome | biome: gut microbiome; feature: rumen; material: fiber-attached | host: Bos | place: Iran: Karaj | collected 2018-10
AGTTTTTCAGTTATATGGGTTTGCTATTGGTGATTGAATGAATAAGAATGTTAAAGTGTCTGTTTTAATTCCTTCTTTTAATTCAGAGGATTATATAGAGCAATGTGTTACCAGCGTTATCAATCAGACTCTGGAGGATATCGAGATCATTTGCATTGATGCTGATTCAGAGGACAACACATTAGCTATTCTAGAGGGATTATCTGATTCGGATGATCGAATCAGAATTATCAAATCCGATAAGAGAAGCTACGGCCATCAGATGAATTTAGGGTTTTCAGCTGCCGCTGGAAAATACATCTCCATTGTCGAATCAGACGATTTCATTGACAAGGAAATGCTTGAAAACCTGTTTAATTTAGCTGAAAAGTATGATTCAGACATTACCAAGGCAACTTTCTATCACTATTATGATGATGAGGCAGAGCCGGTATTGAAGATAAATAATGCCAAGAGATTATTGGAGGATGTTGAATCAACCTTTACAATCGAGGAGCATCCTGATTTTCTTGGCGGCCATCCGTCAATTTGGTCCGGTATCTATAAGACCAGTTTCATTAAGGATAACAATATCCTATTTCTGGAGGAGCCTGGCGCAGCTTGGGTTGACAATCCGTTTTTCCATGAAACTGCACTTCTTGCTGAAAGAATCTTATACAGGCATGTTCCGTATTATTTCTATCGTGAAACAAACATGAATTCCTCATCGAATAATCTGCCTGACATAACCATTCCGATAAAAAGGATGATTGAATGCCTGGAAGTCATTGAGAAATGCAACTGTCAGGATGTTGAAGTTATAAAAGTAATATATAAAAGAGCATTCGGCTATTTGTCAGGCGTATTTAGAAGGGATTCCACCGGACAGTATACTGACTTATTGCTTCCATATATTCAGGAAATGCTTTTGATGATGGATGAGGACATTGTTCTTCAATTAAATAGGAAGATGCAGACTGATTATTATAAATACAGTTCTCCGCTTCATATGCTAGACAAATCCAATTCCCAAATAACCATCTCAAGAGATGATTTGAATCTGATGATTAAGGAAAATGATTATCTTTACTAAGTAATTGAAAAAGATGCCATTGAAAATTCCAAATTGAAAAAGAAAAATCGTAAACTCCGTAAAAAACTAAAGGTAATTAAAAATTCAAAATCTTATAAATTAGGTTCTTTTTTTGCAAAGCCAATCAGAAAACTTAAAAGGCTATTCAAATAATTTTATATAACATTTACGTTAGAAATATATTATGAATAAATTAGAAGTATGTTTTATTGAGGAGATTTAATGGTAAAGATATCAATTTTAATGCCCGTATATAACTTAGAGGATTATATCGCACATGCGATGGATAGTATTTTCAACCAGACACTAAAGGATATTGAAGTTGTTTGTGTGAATGATGGATCAGTTGATAATTCATTGCAGGTTTTAGAGGATTTCGCATCAAAATATGATTTTATCAAAGTGTTTTCACAGGAAAATAAAGGTGCAGGCCCTGCATTGAACAAATGTATTGAAGAGGCAGAAGGGGAGTATATTGCCTTTTTGGATGCTGATGACATTTATGTTGATGATGATGCCCTAGAGAGAATGTACAATTATGCTAAAGAGAATGACGCCGATATGGTTGCGGGCAATCTCAAATTCGTTGAACAGGACTATTCCGTAAGGGATGCTGATCACTATAAACGCAAATTATATAAATTATGCACAAAGGAAGAGGTTATTCCTGCAGACCAATACGGAATACCTTATGCATTCTATAAGAACATATTTAAAAGGGATTTTCTAAACGAGCATAACATCCGCTTCCCACCATATAAGCGTGGAGTGGACACCTTATTTTTGGCAAGGGTGCTTGTTAATGTGAAAAAGATATATACAATTCCTGTTTGGTTGTATGGATACAACCACAGCATCGGAGGAGGCTTCAACAAAAAGCTTTCCGATTATGATTTCATAAGAAACTTCTTTAAGGTATTCAAAGGAGTTTTCGATTTATTTTATGAAGCCGGCTTTGATGATGTCGCACATGAATTCAAAAAAGAATTGATTTTATATCTGAACTTTTCAGGCAATGCCCGTGACTATGGAATCTATGAGGTCCTGCTTGAAGTATTCGGCGAAGATGGAAGCTATTTCCAAGACTTTGAAAACGAGTACAACGTGTTTGTTGCAAGACAAAAATTACACCATCTAATCGATAATCCTTCTCAAGAGCTATTGGATAAAACAAAAGAGGAAATCTCCGAATTGGACTTGCCGAATAACAAGAAAGTTTCAAAAACTTTATTGAGGAAACTATTTGTGCTTAACACCTCTCAGGACATTGAAGAATTTTCACAGGGCAATCTGCAAATCGATTACATGCAATTGCAGGCAAGATATGAAAAATTAACTGAAAAGAACCGTTCATTGAAAAAGAAAAACAGAAAACTAAACAAACAACTTAAAAAATCCAAGAAACTGAATGACCAATTGATGTCTTCCTCAAGCTGGAAGATAACAAAACCATTGAGAGGATTGAAGAGAATTTTAAAATAGTATTTTTTCATGGGGTATTAAATGAGTGACGATTGTCCAAAAGTATCAATTATCATGCCCGCATTAAATGTAAGGGATTACATTGAGGAATGTGTGGATAGTGTTATCAACCAAACTTTAGAAGACATTGAAATAATACTGGTTGATGCGGGCTCAGATGATGGAACCCTTGAAATTTTACAGGATTACACAAAAAAAGATTCACGTATCACCCTGTTGCATTCAGATCAAAGAAGCTACGGTCACCAGATGAATATGGGAATTTCCCATTCAAAGGGAGAATATATCGGAATTGTTGAGACTGATGATTATATCGCCCCTGAAATGTTTGAAGAGCTATATAAAATATCCAATAATGGTGAGTATGATATAGTCAAATCAAGCTTCATATATGTGAATGAGGATACCGGCGAAATCTATAAGGATTTAAATAGATTAAAACAAAGGATTCCTGATGACAGACCATTTAATCTTAAGGATAACGCTTATATTTTTACAGGCCACCCTTCAATTTGGGCTGCAATCTATAGAAGGGAATTTCTTTTAATGAATGACATTACATTTATGGAAGCCCCTGGTGGAGGTTGGGTTGACAATCCGTTTTTACATGAAACCGCTTGTCTTGCTAAAACAATACGATACACTGACGAGGCATATTATTATTACAGGGAATCCAATCCGAATTCCTCATCAAACAAATTAAACGATTTCACTCTTCCAATAAGAAGAATGTTGGATAATTTAGATGTTTTAGATAAATATCCTGAATGTAAAACTGAAGAGGTTCTGAAAACCCTTTATTGGAGAGTAAACATATATATGGACAATATTCAAGGTAGAAAAGAATATAGAGAAAATTTACCTATTGTCAGGCCTTACATTAAGGAGATGATGGACCGCTTGGATGAATCAATTGTAAACCGTCATTTTAGCTTAAAGGACAGGCAAAGGTATTACACTTTCGCTTCTCCGATTGGATTGCTTGAAAGTGGCGATCAGATTCAGGTTTATTCAAAGGATTATAATGATATTGTTAAGGAAATCAGATTCCTTAAATCAGCCGTCAGAACATATACTAAGGACATTGATAAACTTAAGGCTGAAAATAAGGAATTGAAGCGTGAAAATAAAAAACTAAAACGCAGAAATAAAAAGACTAAAGCGAACCTTGCAAAATATAAAAAGCTATACAAATCCTTATTAAATTCATCAAGCTGGAAGATAACAAAACCATTGAGAGCATTTAAAAGAATCTTTAAAAGAAAATAATACTGTAGTGATATAATGACTAAAGTTTCTATTATTATACCTGTATTCAATGCATCCAAATTCCTCGAAAAGACTTTAGAAAGTGTTTTCAAACAGTCCCTGAATGATATTGAAATAGTGTGTGTTGATGACGGTTCTACTGATAATTCATTGGAAATCCTAAATGAAATGAAAACAAGCCATCCAAACATCAATATTATTCAACAGGAAAATCACGGTGTTGCTATTGCCCGTAACGTTGGAATTGAAAACGCCAATGGGGAATATATTGCATTTTTGGACTCCGATGATATTTATGTGGATAGTAATGCATTGGAGGACATGTATAATTTTGGAAAGGAAAATGATGCAAATGTAGTTGCGGCCAATCTCACATTCATGGATCCGGATTATACTCTAAGGGACAATCCTCATTATTCCATGGGAGATTATGACCGTTTTGATGATTTTGGAGAAATTGAATCCGGATTATATGGAATTCCATATGCTTTTTATAAAAATATCTATAAAAAAGAATTTTTGATTTCCAATGACATTAGATTTCCGGATATTGTGCCTGGTGAAGACCCGATATTTCTGGCAAAAGTTTTAGTGAGCACTCCAAATATTTTTGTAGTGCCTTTTACTTTGTATGGATATAACAATTCCATCGGAGGAGGGGTCAATGCGAAAATCACCACTTATGAAAAAAAGAAAACCTACGTTCAGCATTTTAAAGACGTTGCAGATATCTTAAGAGATGGAGGGCACCAAAAAGTATCAGATTTCTATAAGATCCATTTATTCAGATACCTGAACTGGGATAAAAACAATTCCGACAGCGAACTTTTCGAGATATATGATGATGTTTTTGGCATGGACTATGAGGCATTCGATAAAACTGATTTTAATTATACCAAGTTCAACATAGCTACAAAGTTCTATTTTGCAATCAAAAATGATTCAGAAGAGTTTTACAGGAAAGTGAATAAGGAATTTCTCACCATTAATATATATGATACGATTGCTCTTAGTGAGGATATTTTAGACAAGTATCTATTGACCGTTTACTCTTATTCTGTTGATGATTTAAAGAATAACTATAATTTATATTTGATGAATAATGTGGAATTCATGAAGGAGTTCTCTTATTTTAAAATTGAAAAAATGATTTTTAATCTTGATATTCAGAAAACTGAAACCGTTTTTAGAAATGCAAAAATGGTAATTTCCAGAATTCCGATTTGGGAAATTGAAAAGCTTTCCAAAAGGACTATCAAGAAATGTTATAGGGTTTTATCTTATGATTCTGTACTAGACTATTAATTCAAGTTAGAGGTATTTAAATGGGTTTAAAGAGAAAAATTGAAGACATTATTTTAAGCAGAAGTAATAGCTATCAATTTTATAAAAGGGAATATGAAAAGAACAGCAAGGGCAATAAAAATTCCGATAATGATGTAGAAAAGGATTTTGAAAAATTAAAAAAACAATTTGATTCTTTTAAAACCAATACTGACAGGTATATGGACAGTTCTACTTATCTGCTAAGGACATTATTGGTTGATTATGAGTTAAATGAACCTAAGGACATTTTAAAAAATATACAAAAGCTATCTAATGAATTATTAATCTTTTGTACAAATGTCTGTAATGAATGCGGGATAAGCTGGTGGTTAGATTCAAGTAACCTTTTGGGAGCTGCTCGTCATGGGAATTTTATCCCATGGGATGATGAAGTCGATATAGGAATGATGAGAAAGGATTATATTGAATTTAAAAAGGTTATCAATTCTAAAATTGAGGAATATCAATTAGATGATATTCTCACTGTCGATTATTATGAAGGAAATAATACAAAATCCTTTGTTCAAATTTTAATAAAAGGCAATACACTGATAGATGATGATGTTGTTTTCACTCTTTTAAATATAATCCCATATGACTTCTTGACTGAATATGATAAAAAAACATTTAAGAAAAACTATAAGAAATCCTATAAAAAGTATTTGAAGAATATGCAGAATAACGGGGATGCCCAAACCTGTTTAAATGAATATCTCGACGAATTAAATATCTCATTGGATCAAACCGGCTTTATGATTCCGAGCATTGACGGAAAATATTCGAAAAACAATAAGATTTTTGTATTGAAAACAGAAAGGATGTTCCCATTGAATAAAATCAAATTCGGTGAAAACACTTATTTCGCCCCTAATGATGTGAAATATTATCTCAAAAAGATGTATGGCGATTACCTGACCCTGCCTAGAATAGTTTCAATACATGATAAAATAGACGCATTTAGATATAATGCAAATAACGATGAATTGTTTAGTGAACTAATCACAAGATTAACTGATGTGAACTCAAGATTCAAGTAGGGGTTTTTATGGCCAAAAATGAATTAAATTCTGATAAGTCAAATATCGATTTAAAAAATCAGATTGCGGAATTAGCAAATGAAATGAGCCTCTATGAAACAGAAGTTGAGGAATATTTTGATTCAACAAATTTTATATTTAAATCATTATTTTTAGACCATGAGACAAACAAGCCAAAAACGCTATTGTATTATCTCCAGGAATTGTCATTGGAACTATTGGATTTTGTCAATAAGGTATGCAAGAAGCATGAAATAAGTTGGTGGTTGGATTTTGGAAACCTATTGGGCGCTGTCCGTCATGGAGGATATGTTCCTTGGGATGATGATGTTGATATTGGAATGATGAGAGAGGATTATTTAAGATTTGATGATATAATAATCGATGAAGTTAAAGATCATGACTTAAGCGACATTATTGAAGTTGGATACAGGCCTTTTAGACCGGGAATTCCAAAGTTCACTCAGGTATATGTAAGGCATGCAATCGATACATCAAAGGGCAGAAAACTTGTCTTGGGCAATGTTGACGTTTTTCCATATGAATACATTAAAGAGTATGATGAAAACACTATTGTTGAGACATATCGCGATGTGAAAAATCAATATCTTTATCATCGAGCGCATGATTATAATTCTCGTTTTTGCTTTGATACATATTACGAAAGCTTAAATCTATCCTGGGAACCTACAGAATATATAATTCCAGGATGGGAAAATCCATGCACTCCCGATGATATGTACAAGCTTTTTGTTATCGAAACCGATAAGATATTTCCTTTAAAGGAAATCAAATTTGAAGATAAAATTTTCCCTTGTCCTAACGATGCTGACGAATATCTTAGCAAAGAGTATAACGATTATATGAATATCCCTAAAGCAATGAGAAAACATGACAATATGGGATTTTTCAGATATAACACTAATAATGATGAAGTATTCAATAAATGCTTAAATAAATTAAAAGAGGTTAATAAAAACTTTGATTATTAATAATGGTGAAGATTATGAAGTATGATTATCTTATAGTGGGCGCAGGCCTTTTTGGTGCCGTTTTTGCCCATGAAATGAATAAAATAGGTAAAAAGTGTTTAATAATAGAAAAAAGAGACCACATTGGTGGAAACGTTTACACAGAAACTCAGGAAAACATTAACGTACATAAATATGGAGCACATATTTTCCACACTAACAATAAGGAAGTATGGGAATATATCAATAAATTCGCTGATTTTAACAGATACACTAACTCTCCTGTTGCAAATTACAAAGGGGAACTCTATAATTTACCATTCAACATGAACACATTTTATCAGATGTGGGGTGTCAGAACACCTGAAGAGGCAAGAAAGAAAATTGAAGAGCAAAAGGCAGAGTTTAAGATTGAAAATCCTAAAAACCTTGAGGAACAGGCAATTTCATTAATTGGAAAAGACATTTATGAAAAACTTGTTAAAGGCTACACTGAAAAGCAATGGGGCAAAAAATGTGAAGATCTGCCATCCTTTATAATCAAGCGTTTGCCTGTCAGATTCACTTTCGACAACAATTATTTCAATGACTTATATCAAGGAATCCCAATAGGAGGATATACAAAAATCATTGAAAAAATGCTTGACGGCATCGAAGTGAAGTTAAACACTGACTTTTTCGATGATAAGGAAAAATGGCTGTCTATTGCGGATAAAATAATCTATACTGGAATGATAGACCAGTACTTCGATTATTGCTACGGTGAACTTGAATATAGGGGACTGGATTTCAAATCAGAAACCCTCGATATGGAAAACTTCCAGGGAAATGCCGTGATAAATTATACCGATGCTGAAACTCCTTACACCCGTATAATTGAACATAAGCATTTTGAAAATTCAGATTCACAAAAGACTGTCATTACAAAGGAATATCCTAAAACCTGGTCAAGAGGGGAAGAGGCATATTATCCAATAAATGATGATAAGAATTCCCAATTATTCAATCAATATGAGGAATTAGCTTCAAAAGAGGATAATGTCTTTTTCGGTGGAAGATTAGGAATGTATAGATACTTTGATATGTGGCAAGTAATTGATGAAGCCTTGAAATTAGTTGACTCCTTCAAAGATTAATCTGATGGAATAGATTTTATACCGATTCTTATGTATAAAATTTCTATAATACTTGCAGTATACAACGCTGAAGACAAACTTTTCAAGGCATTTGAATCAATATTGAACCAGACTATAGGATTTGAAAATCTTGAAGTGATTTTTGTCGATGACAATTCCACAGATAACAGTTTAAATGTCATAAGGGGATTTGCAGATAAATATGAGAATGTTAAAGCGATCTCCTTATCTGAAAACAGCGGATATTGCGGAAAACCTAGAAATGTAGGTATCGAGAATTCCACTTCTGATTATTTGATGTTTTTGGATTCTGATGATTACTATTTGGATAATGCCTGTGAAATTTTATACGATGCAATATCCCAATCCGAATGCGATTTTGTTTCCGGAAACTATATACAACATACAAGTTATGAGGACATATACCGCAATTGGGAGTGGTGCGGATTAAAAGACAATGAAATTGCTGTAGATTCCATTTTTGAAAACACTAAGCTACTTTTAATTCCTCCCCTTGTCTGGGCGAAGATTTTCAATAAGAAATTCATTCTTGACAATGACATAACATTCCCGGTAGGGATTCCCGCTCAGGATATAGTATTTATCAGCAACTGTTTTATAAAGGCAAAGGGGATTAAATTTGTTGACATTCCGGTAATAACCTATTGTGTGGGTGAAGACGATAAGAATAATACTTCAATAACTTCAGTGCAAAGCAAAAAGCTATTATCCGGATTTCTTAAGGCCTACTATATGGAATATGAGATCTATAAGGATTATCCTGAATTGGTTGGTTTTGTCGCAAACAATCTTCATTACTGGACTGAGCAGTTTGCAGTTTCTAAAATTTCCCAAGTGGACAAAATAGACCTTCTGATATTCGCATATCCTTTATTCGAATTATTCAGGGATTTGAAAATGCATCCAAGACCTAATTTTGAAAAATTTTATGAAAAGGTATATGAAAAGGACTTCATAGCTGCGATTAAATTGTCTGAGGAAATTGCAATATCCCTAGACAGGAATAAATTTAATCTGGTAAATGACATCAGATGCAAGAATTATATCTTCATTATTAACATGGACGAGATTAATAGTGATATATTCAACTTTGCAGGATTACTAAACGAAAATGATTATGATGTTAAGATAATAAGTTTAGATAGCCCTGACACGTTTGATAGAACAAAATTTAAAGAGTTTAATAATGTGGAAAATGTTTTTGATTATTATTGTGGCGGTCTAAAGGTTTTACGCAATGATAATGATGAAAAGATTTCATTATATGAGAATGTGCATAAATTCAATATGGATTTTGAGGATTTTGATGAGCTTAAGAAGTATTTTATTACAGAAACATGCTTAAATTATCCCGAAAGGCCGTTCTTAATTTATAATAATCTTAATATGGACATCAATGATTCGATTGCTCATATAATTGATTTATCAAAAGATAATAGATTCAACCAGATTAAAGAGGAAAATCTCCTGGATTATGAATTCGCTCTAAAGGATGTTTATGTTGAGGACCTTAAAGCACAGCATGACTATCAAAATGATCTTATTTCCAATATTGAGAGATTAAGTAAATTAAATAAAAAATTAGAAAAAAAGAATAGGAAACTGTCCAAGCAAGAAAAGATTAACAAGGAATTACTGAATTCAACAAGTTGGAGAATTACTGCTCCCTTGAGAAAAATCGTGTCTATTTTTAGAAGATAATCATTTACTCTTTCTACTTGAATTATATTCGATAACAGACTTTAAGAATTTGGCATCTTCAGTTATTGCTATGGCCGGAACGTCCTTGTTTAAGCAATGGCTGTCCCAGTATGGATGATCACGATAAATGAATGTGTGAGATGGGTTGACCCTTGGGTCTAGGATAAATAGCTCCCTTAATTCTTCATAGTTTATGCCATTATTTTCAGCAATCTCAAAGAATTGGCTGCAAAATGATACTTTAGTGGCCAGCCATGCATTTTCCATATATTTTGCAATTTCGGCGGTTTTTGAATCGGTAATTCTAAATGAATGCCTTCCATCGTAGATCTTTTGAAGTATCTGCACCACTTTTATGCAGTCCTGTTTTTCGCCTCCAAGTATTGTGAAATCAAAATCAAAGTTATTGCAGTGTTGTGTCTCTCCATAATACTCCGGTGAGAAAATGACATTTTGTCCTGTATGTTTTCTTATTTTGTCAGTTGTGCCTGGCAGTATTGTGCTTTTAATTACAAATATTCCCTCATCCTTCATTAAATGGGAATTTTCATCTATTGCATTTACAACCTCTGAGCAGTCGCATGGTGATTCGTCAGTGAATGGTGTGTTGACGCATATAAACGCCAAATCATAGCCTTCAGTGTTATTTGAAATCTTATTCTCATCAGGTTTATACTTGTCTAGAACATCCGGTGAAAATTTCTCCAACTCAATTTCCATTCTTTTGCCTACTATTCCATGTCCTATAATTAATATGCTAATCATAATATTGCCTTGATAGATTATATTTATTACTTAATGTAGGAACAGTATATATATTTTTTTGTCATTAAGGATTAGCGGTTAGCGTGTTGATTGAAGTATAGTGGAGATTGATGTAAATCATGATATGAATGAATCCATAAAGACATTTTAAGCTTTATAAACATTATATTGTGAAATTCAAATTCAACTTAAGGAAGTTCAGGCATTCAGTACCAATTATGGGAATTAATATTTTGAAATTTAATCATTTTTATTCGCTTTTTATAATATTTTTCTTTAAAAAATTAATAATAATAAATAAATATATTGACAATTAAAAATATTTACAGTAGAGCTTTTCTACTAAAAATATAGTTATAACTATTTGGTGTTTTAAATGAATAAAAAGATAGGTTTAATTTTAGCTTTAGTATTAGTGGCTTTCTTAGTCATGGGTACTGCAAGCGCTGG
>JAEEGL016987212.1_pt1 | contig 11230 bp, 3 predicted proteins | sample 9134231 | NCBI WGS metagenome assembly JAEEGL01 (sample SAMN16246548, study PRJNA631951) | gut metagenome | biome: gut microbiome; feature: rumen; material: fiber-attached | host: Bos | place: Iran: Karaj | collected 2018-10
CGCCCCTCGCCGAGCGGGATGTCGGCCAGGCACGCCGCACATTCGCAGAGCCGCTGGTTGTCGGCCTGCTTGAGCGCCCAATGGTCGAACTCCACACCGAATGACGCCTTCATTTTCGCAAGCTTCTCGGCTATCTGCAGAACGGCGTTCGACCCCACGACCTCGGCGCCGTCCATGTTGGAGAAGCAGAACTGCGTTTTGCCCTTGTCGCGCCGCCTTACGCCATTGATCTCGGCAAAGTATTCGGGATGCACGTCATACATCGCGTCCGGGATGAATCCCGGCAGGTTGTGTCCAGCCGCGCCGCCCATGAAGTAGCCACACTCGATGGCGCGGTTGACGACGTCGGGGAACCTCTGGTTGGCACACCCAAAGTTGCAGCGAACGCGCGCATGCCAGTATTCGCTCGCCGCGTGCCGCTGCGGTCCGCAGAACCACCATCCGCGCATCTGAAACTTCGGTCTCTCCACGAAATCCGCCTCGCGAACCGCAAACGTCTTCGTCCGGGAATAGATCGTGCCGCATTCCTCGTCCGGACGCGCCCAGATGATGTCGGAGTTGCGCTCAAGGAAATCATAGACGCCAAAGAGACACCCCTGCGGCTGGGGCGAGACGATGTAGATGATGCCGTCCTTACGGCGGACGGCATAGCCATCCCAGCCATCGAGGAAAGCCTTGTCCGCGGGGAACTCCTCCAGGAACTTCACGCCGATGCGAAAGCGGATATCCGGCTCCTCCTCCGCCAGAAGCGCGATGTATTTCTTCAGCTCGGCCGCCGCACGCTTCTCCGGCGCGCGCGTGCCGGACTCGATTTCAAGGCCGTGCGCCGCAAGCGACGCGGCCGCCAGCAACGCGATCATGATTATCTTCATGGTTGTTCTATTCTCCTTGTTTTTTGATCCTGAATATGGCAGGCGATTGTGTCTTGACCAGACTTGAAATCCTGACCGTGCCCCCGTCCCCGAGGACGAATGGCACACGCTCCCATCCACCGTCGCCACGAAGCCGTTCAAGGACGGACGGAACCTCGTCGAAGACGATCTCCGGCGCATCGTCGCCGTCGAGATCGAGAAGATTCAGCACGACCACGCGCTCCTCCCTCTCCGTGGTGCCCGAGAGAAATGTCGCCGGGCCGTCTCCGAGATAGAACGCGCCACCCGGCAAGCCGCCGCCAAGCTCACGAAGCAGCCCGATGAACCACCGCTTGTACGTCTCCGAAAGGAACGTCTGCGCGTAGCTGATCGGCACGATAGGCGGAAGCGGCTGGGCGAGCGTGACGATCCGTCCACCGCGCGCGTTGGCAAACTCAACCGCACCAGGGGCCACAAAAACTGGCGCGGCGTCCATCGTGGGCCTGGCGTAAAGGCGCGAAAGCACCTTCGTTCCCTTCGCATGCCGCGTAAGATCCGCCGTGTTGGAATTCACGCGCAATCCCCACTGGTGGCTTCCGTCGGCAAATTCATGCAGCTGCACGGTCCTGAGTTTCCAGGGAACCGCCTCAACGCCCGTATCCGCCGAACGCCCATGCGCCGAAAGCCAGATCGCCGCCGTACCGTCCGCAATGACGCGTCCCGCCATGATCTCATCGATCTCCGGAGCGGAAAGACGTTCGAGCGTCGCCGCCGTCAGTGCGACAATCTCGCCGGGACGCGCCTTGCCGAAGCGGTACGGAACGCCAATCAGGCCCAGATAGAGATCGCCGAAGTTCTCCCTGTCCGGCCCGCACGGCGGAACGACGACGCCATGCTGGCGGAAATCGACATCCGCCGCCCACTGCATGAGTCCCCGATTCTCGCGGAAGATGCGGCGGTAGTTCCGGCCCGAACGCTGTTCATGGTTGTTGGACGTTCGCGTGATCCAAATCTTGGCGCCCTTCACCCCATCGAGCGCCAGCATGACCATGTGGTCGAAAAGACGCGTCGCCGAACACATCCAGAGCGTGTGCGGGCACGTGTCGGCCTCCTGCATGAGAACGGCCCCCTCTCCGATGGTCGCCAGCTGCCGCGCATAGCGGCTCCGCATCTCGACGATATGCAGAGGATCCTTCCCGTAGTTGTGGAACGGCGCCCCGTTCCCGCGTATCGTCGGCCGCTGTCCGGGCGCGGCGAGAATCTCCGCATAGCGCCGCGCGTACTCGATGTGCCCCGGCGTCGCGCAGACGCAGATCATGCCCGGGATCGACTCGTCGAATCCTTCGCGGATCGTCCGGAAAAGCCCAGAAAGCGAATCCACCGTCAGCTGTGTCCAGGCCTCGCGGACCTTCCGGTCCTTGGCGAACGCGGACACAACCTCCTCGCGCGTCCATTCGCGCCCGGTACGCTTCGCAAACTCGGCAAGATGACGCGGACAAAAGCAGCCCTGGATGTCCGTCCCCCACACGAGCCGCGTATCGTCGTCGATCATGAAGAACGCCGGCTTCACCGCAGAGAACGTCCGGCACGCCGCGGCGATGTAGGCGAGGAACCCCTCATCGAGCGGACACATCCGATAGATCGTTGAACCATCAGGCTTGACGACGCGCGGGAAATCCGCCGGCTCGCTCGGCTCACCCCCATGCCCCATCGTGGCCTGCATGAGGATGCCAAGCTTAACCTTCGACCTGGCCCTTATGATCTTCTCCGCCTCGCGGTAGCGCGCGGCGAAATGAGACGCCTTATCCTCAACGGGTCTCCCCGCCGGATGAACGGGAAACGACCAGGCGATTCCATCGACAATCGTTTCGTCTCCGAGCATCGCCGCATCCGCCGAGACGGACGCAATATTGTCCGCATTGAGCGGCATGACGGAAATCCAGTGAGGGCATTCCCGCTTTTCAGCCTTGGGCGCGCACGCGCCGGACCCTTCCATCGAGATGAAGATCGGGTTGAAGACGGTCGAGGCCTTCGGGTGCATGCCGCCCCAGGACGAAAACTCGCGCTTGCCCTCGGGTGTGCTGGGCATGGCCATGCGCACAAAGCAAGCGCCATAGCGGTTCTCTTGCGTGATCTCCGCGCCGATGGACTCGAAGTCCACCTCGGCCTCCACCTCGTAGCCCGTCGCCGTCTTCTTCGTCGCCACCTTCCACTTCGCGTTGAAACCGTAGTCGCCGTCGCGCAGATCGGCGCGGTTGCCGCGCCAATCGACGGCGAAGTGCGTCGTGTGGCGTCCCTTGCCGGTCGTAATGGCGAACTCGACGTGGTCGCCGCCGGGGAATGTCTCGCGGACGAATGCGGAGGGGTCCTTAGCCTCAAGGCGGGCGGGGTCCTGCCCGTCGCACACGAACTTGACCTTGAGGTTCTTCATGTCGTGGCAGAGAAACACTTTCGTAGGCCGCTCCGCGGGCAGGCGTTTCGCCTTGCGACCTCCCCCGACCGTGACCTTCTCGAAACCTTCGATCACCGCAGCCTTGGACCAGTCGCCGTCCGCCACAAGCGGAACCGTGAGCGGCTCCTTGGACGACGCACAGTTCGCAATGAGATCCCGGAAGTGCGCCGCCTGCCGCTTCAGTATCCCGACCGCGGCGGGCATGTCGCCCTCGGCGAGCCGGAGTGCCTCGTCGAGGAGCTCCAGGAGACGCTTGTCGATGCCCGCGCCCTTTATGTACCGCGCGGCGTTTCCGTACGGGTCGTCGCAGTAGTTTGAGGGCGAGTCATCGGAAAACCACGACTGGGCGAGAAGCGCATAGAACTCGCGCATGGGCGCGGCGGCACGGCGGTACGTGCGGCGAATGTACTCCTCGCGGTACTTCTCCACGGGCACGTACGGATTCCACATCAGGCGCGAAATCACCCAGTGCTCCATGGCGGAGCCGTCCCAGTCTGGACGGAAGTCGATGCTTTTGCCCTTGGCGCGCCTGTGGTCCATGTCGGGATGCGTCTCGGAATAGACGCGCGTGAAGCCGAGGGCCGAGTTTATCCACCGGAGGTCGTGCACGGCGACGAGCGAGTTCGGACGCGGATAGCTGCCTGCATCGCCCCAGTATTCACGCCACATGACGTTCTTCGTCGCCTTCGACCACTTCTCCGCGCGCTCGGCCCACACGGCGTTGATCCTGTTCGTGACGGGAACGCGGTCGTTCTTGATGAACGGGCAGAACGCGACGTTGAACTTCTCGTGCACCTTCACGTCCGGCGGCGGCGCGCTGAACTGGTAGGCGAACGTATCGACGCGCATTTCGGGGTACGCCGCCGCGATGGGCTCGATCGCCCTGTTGAGGTAGCGGAAGATCTGGTTGGATCGGAAGTTCACATCGTCCTTGCGCGAAACGCGTCCGCCGCCGAGGGGAATGTCCTTCAGGCACTCCGCACACTCGCACACGCGCTGGTTGTCGGCCTGCTTGAGCGCCCAGTGGTCGAATCCCACGCCGACCGTTGCCTTCATTTTCGCGAGCTTCTCGGCTATCTGCAGGACGGCGTTCGAGCCGACGACAGCTGCGCCGTCCATATTGGAGAAGCAGAACTGCGTCTTGTTCTTGTCGCGACGTCTCACGCCGTTTATCTCGGCGAAGTATTCGGGGTGTACGTCAAATTCGGAGTCGGGGATGAAGCCCGGCAGATTGTGTCCGCTCGCGCCGCCGATCGAATATCCGCATTCGATTGCGCGGGCGAGGACTTCCTTGAACTTCTGGTTGCAGCAGCCGAAGTTGCACCTCACGCGGGCGTGCCAATATTCGCTCGGCGCATGCCGCTGCGGCCCGCAGAACCACCACCCGCGCATCTGGAAGACGGGCTTCTCGACGAAGTCGACCACGCGCGCCTTGAACGTCTTCGTTCGCGTATAGATGGTTCCGTACTCTTCCGCCGGCCTCGCCCAGATGATGTCCGAGTTGCGCTCGAGGAAGTCGTACACGCCGAAGAGGCAGCCGCGCGGCTGGGGAGAGACGATGTAGATGAAGCCGTCCTTCCGGCGGACGGCATACCCGTCCCAGTCGCCGAGGAAGGTCTTGTCGGACGGAAACTCGTCGAGGAACTTCACCCCGATGCGGAAGCGGAGGTCGGGTGTCTCTTCCGCAAGAAGCGAGATGAAGTGTTTCAGCTCCGCCTCGGCGCGCTTTTCCGGAGCGCTCGGGCCGGATTCGATTTCAAGGCCGTGCGTCGCGACGGCAGAAAGCGCCGCGAGCGCCAGAATTGCATATCTCGTTTTCATTGAAACGTCCCTTTGCCTGCCGTAACGTCACTCGCCGACGCAGAAGGCTCCGAGCGGAAGATCCGCCTCGTTGTAGATCGTCCCCTTCCATGGGTTCGAATACGCATAGCGCAGCTTCACGGGCTTCGCGACACCTTCCGCCCGCACGACGATGTTCGTGCCGTCGATGCCGCCGCGCGGTCGGCCCGTGCCTTTCTTCCCCCTTCGCAGGTTCACAATCTGGGCGGGCTTGAACACGCCGTCCGCTCCGGCGATTTCAAACGGCGTGTCGAGCGAGAAGTCTGGCGTGTACATGTAGAGTCTCGCCGCGTCGTTGAACGAAAGGACGAACGTGTCGCCCTCCACCTTCCACGCGGACAACGTCGGCGAATTGTCCTGGATGTCCGAAAACCCGTAGTCGCGCTTCAAGGCGTGGAGCGCGAGGCGCTGGCCGACAAGCTCCTTTTCGTTCGGGTGGATGTCGTTCACGTTGCCAACGTCGTTGATGACCGCGATCGCGGCGTTCTTCTGCTCCTTTACGAACTGGTCCTGCGCCTCCCAGATTTTCACGGTTTCTTCGCTTTTCGGCGCGAGCTGCGCGAAGTAGAGTTTCAGGTCGGGGTTCTCGAACTTCAGCGACCACCCGTTGTAGAGGGCGTGCATCTGCGAGGTGTAGCGCTCGCTCATTCTCGCGTTCGCCTCGCCCTGGTACCAGATGAAGCCGCGGATCGAATAGGGGCACAGAGGGGCGACCATGGCGTTCCAGATGACGGCGGTCTGGTCTTTGACACGATTGTGCGGCCAGAGGGACTTCGGGTTCTTTCCGTTCCACTTGAGCGACGGCGTCCAATCGTACTCGTCCTTGAGGTCCGGCTGCGTCGCCATGCCCTCGCGCGGCACCCACGCGCTTATGACCGTGCCGCCCCAGTACGCCCCGATGATCCCGACCGGCACCTGCAGCGTGTTGTAGAGCTCAAGCCCGTAGTAGAAGCCGACCGCGGAAAAGCTCGACTTCGACATCAGGTTCGAAGGGTTGCACGCCCGCCACACCATGGGCTTCTTGGGGAATTCAAGCGGCGTTTCCGAATACTGGCAGGAGGACTTGCAAAAGCGGAAAAGCGGGAGGCGCGTCTTCTGCGCCACCATGCGCCCGTTCCTGTCGCCCCAGTGCGGGCCTCCGCACAGGGGCAGCTCCATGTTCGACTGCCCGCTCGCGATCCAGACCTCGCCGACAAGAACGTCCTTGACTTCCACCGTGGAGACCGCATTTCCGGACGCGTCCGCCGCATATTCGCCTGCGACGAGCGGGCGTCCTTCGCGGCACGCCGCCATTGCGGGCAGATCGACGCGCCAGCGTCCCGCCGCATCCGCCTTCGCCGTGCGCTCCACGCCGGCGAAGGAAACCTTCACGGTGTTTCCGGCACCGGCCATGCCCCAAACCGGCACCGGCCGTTCCCGCTGGAGAATGGCGCCATCCGTAAACGGTCCCGCCAACTTCAGCGCCGCCGAAGCCGAGACGGCAGCAAGCGCCGCCGCGCCAAGCACAACAATGCGTCGCATCTTCATCCTTCTTGCTATCTGATTATCAATCTGCTCCCGACCATCTGGTCGAACCCGGAAAGCTCGGCATAGCCGTCGCCGGAATAGTGGAAGTCAAACCGCGACTCCGCTTGCGCACCAGGCAGCACGAACGTCCGCAGCCCATCCGCCGCCGTCAGCGTCGCGTAATCAACCCCACCGAGCATAACCGTCAACGTCCCTTCGCCGGTCACGGACGCGACAAACGTCCGCCGCACGCCACTTCGCGATTGCCAGTCAAGCGAAAGCGAGCCTTCGGGAACGCGGACAGTCTGGGCGGACTTCACGACGTTGGACGTGACATCCGTGACTTCAATGCGATTTCCGAGCGTCCTCGCATACTCCTTCCGCCAGTCGTACTCGAACGCGCCGATGTCGAATCTGCCCCCGTTCAGCACGCGCGGCACGCCGTCAAGGTCGGTCTCGGGAAATTCCGTGCCGCGCTTCTCGTCATCGCCCGCATCGACGACGAGGCTGTCAATGGCGGGCCTGAAGTTTTCGTCGAGTTTCAGCGCGGCGACGTTGGTGGAGAACGTCCCATGCAGCAGGTTCGCCGCCGAAACGACCGTTCCGCAATCGTTTCCAAGCGCACAGTTCCAGAAGACGGACTGGTTGTTGCCCGGGCGATAGACGATGGAATTGAAGACCCTGTAAGATTCGGCGGCTGGCTGATAGAAATACACGCCACGATTCCCGTTGTTGCGACCAATCGTGCATCCATAGACGGAAGTCGGATACATGATGATGTAGGTTGCCGAGTTACCTTCGACAAGGCAGTTTTGGTGCAGACCACCTTTATACGTCGCCCCGCCGTCCCCGTTGTATGTCGCACGGTTGTTGAGGATGCGGCAGCAGAGATAGCGACAATAGGCACCGCCGCCGCCAAGGCCGGCAACATTGTTCGAGATGATGCAGTTCTTGACAAGCGCCGTCTTGTTTTCGCCGACGCCAAAGACGCCGGCGCCGTAGCTATCGTATTCGGCCAAACCGCCAAGGGTACGCCCACCCGTCAGCGTAAAGCCGTCAATGACCGCATCGGCTCGCAGCGCCACGCAACGGACGGCGTTCGTGCCCTGTCCGTAATTCCCTTGACGATTCTCCTCGGGCGCCCACGCGCCGAGGATGATCGTCTCCTCCGCCGCCCCCGTCGCCTTCAACGTGACGTTCGCCGGTACGATTGCACGCGACGCGACGGCGGAATCTGCCGCAAGCCGCATTTCGCCGGCGTCATATATGCCGGGATGGGCATAGACCGTGTCACCCGCAGCGACGGCGCAGTTGGTGAAGACATCCGCGAGCGTCCGCTTCGCCATGCCAGGCGTAAAGCCATTGCCTGTCCCGTCATTGCCGTTCTCCGCGTCAACATGCCATTCCGTCGATACAATTGGCGTTATGTCGATAGGTTCATTAACCGCCTGCACAATCGCGCTGCCGGGATAGCTGTCAAAGATGTGTTCCACGCCGTTCAGCACGTAGCCCTTGACGTAGCGTGTCGCATTCGTGTCGGCCGCTATGGTGAGCGATGTTACGACATCGGGTTCGACGATTTGCAGGATGTCGCCCGCCTCGCCGTTCACGAGCAGTCCGGTCCCGCCAGACGATGCCGACACCGACACCTTGTACGGAAGATTCCCCTGCACGCAACCCGCAGTCAGTTTGCCATCCTCCGAGATTCTGAGCGGATTGCCGTAGTAGTCCGAGCCGAGGTAGAAGCAGAAGAGGGACATGTTTGTCGCGGCAACCGAATCGACAGCCGGCCCACCGATTGCGGGGCGATAGTCTCCGGCGTCCGTATCCGCAAATACTGGATTGGCGTTCACCGACTTCGCGGAGAGCTTCGATACCGACGCGTGGTTCCAGACGACGTTCCCGACATCCGCGCCGGCTGCCGCGGGAATGTTGCCGTTTACGAATATCGACCCATACACGTTTTGCCGAGTTCCCTCCCAGTCGTTGATGGAAGATTCGCCGGAAAGGCCGGTGTTGCCGACCGCCGTCACCATCCACGCGCGACCTTCCGCGCCTTCGTCGCAACCGAGGATTCTGGGGCTCCGGTTGCCGACGATGAGATCGGCCGCAAGGAATCCGAAGTTGAAGAGCGCGTATGTCGCCGTGTTCCCTGCGACGAGGCTGCGGCAAAGGCATGTCGTGCGGCAGATGGAATCGGCCGAGACGCAGTTCGTGATGATGCAGTCGAGCACAGTGTTCGGCGGAGACCAGAAGCTGTCGTCGGAAACGCCGACGGCCGCGCCGTCACGCGCGTATTTGCTGGCTTCCGTACTGGTGCTGGCGAACGTGTGGCCGTCGCGCAGCGTGAAACCCTGTATGGCGGAGGTGTAGTAGCCGCAGACGCAGCGAACGGCGTTCGATCCGCAGCCGGGTTCGGTTTCGGCATTTACCGTCTCGGGATCCGGCGCGCCCCATATCGTCGTCACGAGCGGGCCGCCGACCGACTTTACAATCGTGTTGTTAGAGCCGACGCCGCTCAAGTTCACGCGCGACATGAGGCCGTTCTGCGCCTTCCCGCCCTCGTTGTAGTCGCCGGGCTTCGCATGGATGATCGTGTATTTCGTGTTGACCTGGTCAACTGCATGCTGCAGCGTATGGTACGGATGCGCCTCTGTGCCGTCGCCGGCCTCGTCCGATCCGGCGGACGTCGGATCGACCCACATCTCCGCGCCAGCGTAAATTGGCGTGTACTCCTGATACGCCATCGAAGCACGATGCGGCAGAATGACTCTCGTAAGGCCGTTCGTTTCGGGATAAACCCAGTACGGACGAATGTTTTTGACGGACGAGCCTTCCGTCGAGCGATAGAAGGCATAGAACGTCTTTTCCGTATCAGCCGGATTGAACTCGAATATCTCCGGGAAGGTTTCGGAACGTATCCACTGGTCGGCATAGACAAGGCGGTCGTTGACGAGCGCATTGCCTTTGAACTTGATTACCGTCGTCGTCGGAACGGCAGTGCCCTGCGACGCGCCGGGATTGAATGACTCGGCGGACCAGTCGATTGTCGCGCCGTTAAAGTCCTTTTCGAGGTACTTCGCCGGAACACCTAAGTCTATCAGCACCTGACGATGCGCCGTGTTGCCGGTGCCAATCGCGGGCGAGTCGGTCGGCAGACGATAGTCGTAGAAGCCCGTCGCAAACGCCATGTTTGTAGAAGTCGTCGAGACGTACGAATCCACGAGCTTGTCTTCCGGGTACTCGCTTTGACTTGCATTCGCCGCGAATATGCAGTTGTATGCATATCCACTTACATAGGTATCTTCAGGTCTTAGGCTTGCGCACGAATTGTCGTGGAACGTGCAGTTGACGGCGACCGAATTTGCGTCAAGCATATAGGCCTTGACGGAATCGTAGCTGCACTTCATCACAACGCAGGCGAAAGCGTATGTCGAATAGAGCATGTGCGGACCGGTGCCGTACTTGGCAGAGCCTACGGCGGATTTGCAGTTGTAGACGAAGCAGCGAATCATCGTTCCGCCACTCATCGCTGGCCCAAAACTCGCCGAGCAATTCAAGAACGCGCAATCAACGGCATACACTTTCTTGATTGCGCTGCCAACGTAGATTCCGGCGCCGAAACTGTAGTCCCGGCTGTACGTATTGCCATAATATCCGTTGCCATTGTTTCCACGGGCAGCACCATTGTAGAGTGTGAAACCCTCTATCACCGTGCCGGCCGCCGCCGCCGTCACATGGATGCAGCGGATTGCGTCCGTGCCGCTGCCATTGCTCGCACTCGCGCTACCCCATTTGCCGACAATGCGCGTCACATCGCGGCCGTCTACGGCCTTCAGATACACCGTCTTCGCGATGTAGACACGGTTCGTCATTTTATAGGGATTGTTGCTCGAAGGGGGAGGGCAGTACATACCCTCGTCATAGTCGCCGCGCTTGACGAGAACGATGTCGCCCGCTTCGAAGTCCGAGTTGTCGAGCGCCGCCTGGATCGTACGGAACGGCAGCGCCTCGGAGCCACGCCCTTCGTCGTAGGTGTTGGCAGCGTTGGGATCCTCCTTGGCGACGTACCATGTGTTCGTCGCCGATGCGACTGTGGCAAAAAATGTCACCAATACGAGGAGTAGGTGGCGCATGGATTTGGCATTGACTTTCGTCATTGTTGCTCCTTTTCCTAAAAAGCCTTTGCGGAACGTGCATAATATACTAAACTTCCGCATTTATGGCAAGTGCCACGCGTGCGGAAAGCGGGCTTATGGGTGTTGTTCGGATGTATTGTGGAATGGTGAAAATATGGCATTATGTAAATGTGGCATTATTAGGATGTTCCATTCCCTTTTCCAACGAGCGTTTTTCGGCCCTCCATACTGCATCTTGGGGGGTGCAAAAAAAAATAACACAATATTTTGATTTCGGGGTTGCATGCGGTCCGAGGTTATGCTATACTGATTTGCGTTCGTCAAAACCAGAAAACAACCCTAAAAAAAACAAGGACCTCCTCGACATGAATATCATCAAGCGCGACGGTTCGCAGGCCGTCTTCGATTCCGGGAAAATCGCCAACGCCATCCGCAAGGCCAAC
>JAEEGL010552450.1_pt1 | contig 11229 bp, 5 predicted proteins | sample 9134231 | NCBI WGS metagenome assembly JAEEGL01 (sample SAMN16246548, study PRJNA631951) | gut metagenome | biome: gut microbiome; feature: rumen; material: fiber-attached | host: Bos | place: Iran: Karaj | collected 2018-10
CGCTTGGTGCTCACGTCCTTGTAGTCGGGGATCTCCCGGTAATACTTCAGCGCCTCGAAGGGCTGCTTGTCGGCGTACAGGTCGTTGGCGCAGCGGTAGCAGGCCTCCTGATAGACCCCCGGCAGGTTCTCGTACGCTTCGGGCACGTTTTCCTTCGCCAGAGGGGCCACGATGTCCGCCGCGGCTTTGTAATCCTTTTTCTCCATGGCTTCCACCGCGGCGGCGTAGGCGTCGGCGTAATACCGGTCGGCGGCGGCCTGGGCCCGCGCGGAAGCGTCCTGATAATCCCCGGCCTGGGTGAACAGAACGGCGGCGCGGCTCAGATCCCCCTGGGCCAGGGCGGTTTCCGCCGCGGCGTAGGCGTAAGCCCGGCGCCTGCTATCCGCGTCCTGATAGCCGGAAATGGTATCGTAAAGCGCCAGAGCGGTTTCCGTATCGCCCGCCTGGGCGGACTGCTCTGCCCGGGCGTAAATGCAGCCGCGCAGCTGATCGGCGGCGTCGTCGTAGTCCCCCAGCGCTTCGTAGATGGTCTGGGCGCCTTCCAGGTCCCCCGCTTCCTTCAGCCTTCCCGCCAGGAGATAGCGGGCTTCGGAGAGCTGCTCCTGGGCGGACTGATAATCCCCCAGGGCGGAGAAGAGCTCCACCGCTTCTTCATATTGTCCTTCGTTGACCCGCTGCTGGGCCAGGCCGTAGCGGGCCGCCTGCAGGGCGTCCTCGGTTTCCGGCCGGCTTTCCAGGGCCGTCAGGATGCCGATGGCTTCCTCCCAGGCTTGGTCCGCCATTTTCTGCCGGGCTTCCTGGCAGCGCAGGTCATACAGCAGCTCCGCGGCGTCTTTGTAATCCGGGATGGTTTCCAGCAGGGCGGCGGCGCGCTGGACGTCCCCTGCCTCCCGGGCGGCGATGGCCGGGCGGTAGACGCATTCCAGGCGGGCGCTCTGCGCCTCGGGCAGCTCGGGCGCCAGCTCAAACAGCGCGGCGGCGGCCTCGTATTCTTCCTGCTCCAGCATCTCCAGGCCCATATGATAATAGCACTGGGCCAGCAGATCCCTGGAATCCTGATAGGCGGGGATCTTTTCCAGGATGCCCGCGGCCAGGGCCCAATCGCCCCGCTCGATGGCGTTGACCGCCGGGGTGTACAGGCAGCCGGCGGCCCGGCGGTAGGCGTCGGAATAATCCCCGGCCAGGAGGAAGTATTCCGCCGCGGTCTCATAGTCCTGGGATTCGTAGGCCTGATCGCCGGCCGCGTAATACGCCCGCTTCAGAAGAAGGGGGCTGTCCCGGTATTCGTCCAGCTCCACGAAAAATTCCGCGGCGGCCAGGGGATCGCCGTTTTCCAGGGCGCTCACGGCGGGCCGGTACAGGCATTCCAGGGCGTTGGTTTCGGCGTCCTGATAAGCGCCCAGGGAAAGGAATTTTTCCCGGGCGTCGGCATAGCTGCCCTTCTCCATCAGGCTTTCGGCCCAGCAGTACCGGGCCAGGCGGGCCTTGTCCTCCGCGTCGGCATAGCCGGGGACCTGGGCGTAGGCGGCGATGGCCTCCTCCCAGTTTTCGGAAATGAAGAGCTTTTCTGCGTAAATGTAGCGCGCTTCCAGGGCGCGCTGGGCGCTGTCGCTGTAATCGCCCAGGGCGTCGAAGGCACTCTGCGCGGTGCGCAGGGAAGTAAAGGTGCCGCTGTTCAGGGCGGCGGCGGCGGCGCGGTAATCACATTCCAGGGCCATTTCCGCGCTGTCCCGGTAATCCTTCAGCGCCAGGAACTGCTCCTTGGCGGCGGCAAACTGGCCGTTGTCCAGGGTGCGGACGGCGGCGCTGTAACGGTAATTGGGGATAAAGTGAAAATAGACGCCGTAGCCCGCGGCGCCCAGCAGCGCCAGGGCGATCAGCGCGGTGAAGAGCAGCCGGCGCACCCGGCGGCGCTTCTTTTTCTTTGCTTCCAGCGCCTGGGCGGCGCGGCGGGCCTCTTCCCGGTCCTGCCGCTGCTTTTCTTCCAGGGCGTTCTGCCGGGCGATGAGGATCCGTTCGATGGCCGCCTCGTTGAGCTTGGTAAAGATCTCATGCTTGTCCCGGCGGCAGCGGCGGCATTTGTCCTCCCGGGCGGCGTTGGCCCGTCCGCAGACGCAGACCCACACCGTTCCCTGATCGCTGGGGCAGCAGGCGGCGTCCTGGCCGGCCAGCTCCCGCATGATCTGCAGCCGCTGGCCCTGCAAAAGCGGCGTCGGGCGGTATTCGGCGCTTTCCGCCGCGCCCCGGCGCCACACCGTCCCGTCCGAAAACCAGACCTTTTCGATCCATACCTCCAGGTCCCGGGCGTCCACGCCCTCTTCCAGGTCCGCCGTGGCTTCAAACACGTGCAAGGCCGGGGCGGAGAGGCCCTGGATGCGCTCCACATGCCGGGCGTAGGGACTGCCCTCCGCATCAAAACATACCACGCAGACCTGCAGGCTGGAAACTTCCTTGTCCGACAGGTTATAGATCTGCATGGTGACGCAGGGGTATTGGGGGGTGGGCATTTTGCAGTGCCACACCTCCACCGGGCAGCTCAGGTCAATGCGCATGGGGGACACGCCTCCGAATACAACAGATGGAACGGCGGAGAGATTCGCTCCCCGCCCGGATCAGTTTACCGCATCAGCAAACGGGCTTCCTGCAGCTCGCCGTCGGAAAAGGTCATGTACCATACGACGGCGGCTTCCCCCTCCAGGGGCAGGGAATAGACCAGCGCGGCGGAATCGGCGGAATAGGACAGGCGGCCGTAGCTCTGGCTGTTCCCGTCGCCGTAGAGCATCACTTCGCCGGCGGACAGAACGGCGTAATCCTCCCGGTAGAACCGGTTGATCACCGTATCCAGGTAATCGCCGGGGCGCACCCCGCGGGGGCCTTCAAAATCGGCGTTGGTGAAGATCAGGCTGTCCGGCCGGAGGAAGGTTTTCTCGGCGGTGTAAAGCAACTGCACGGAAACGCCGTCCCACTGCATCAGGCGGATCCATTCGCCGGTGGAATCCTCCGTCCATTCGTCCACGTTCGGGGCCCCGAAGGCGGCGATGGCGCTTTCCGCGGTGAGATCCAGGAAATCAATGCCGGAGAAGGACAGGTCCTCCCGCTGGAAGGGCGCCAGGGCCGATCCGTCCTTGGACTGGGGATAGGCGCCGTATTCCCGGTTTTCCTGCATGGCGGCCACGTCGCTCAGCGTTTCCAGGGCTTCCGTTTCCTCCACGATGCGCTGCATATCCACGATAGAAATGGCGGTTACCGTGCCCTGATCCAGATCATACACGATGCTGCACTCCACCACGCCTTCCGGAGACCAGTGCTCCACGGTATGGCAGACCTGGGTGATGCGCTGGCCGTCCCGCAGGATGTAGCCCACGGTGGCTTCCGGCTTTTCGCCCCGGATGTAGAGCGCCGCGTCGTACCGGGTGCCGTACAGGCCGGGGTTATCGTTGGGGTAAGCGTCCAGCACGTCCTGAAGCGGGCTGCCCAGATACAGCCCCCGGGGATCCTCCTGCCCGGGCAGGATGGCCGCGCCCACGACGGCGGTGCTGTCGGTGAGCTCCTCGTCGGCGATCTGCAGCGCCCCGCCGTCCCACACGGCCCAGGTGCCGCGCTCGTCGGACTGCACGGCGACGCCTTCGGCGGCCAGGGCAGCCTTCGCCTGGGCCGTCAGATAGATTTCCAGTTCTTCATAGGTCAGTTCCGCGCTTTCTTCCCGGGGGGCGCTTTCTCCCAGCGCGGGAATCATGCACAGCAGCATCAGCAGCGCGGTCAGCAGGGCAATCAGCTTTTTCATGGCGGCGGTCTCCTTTTTATTCGTCCAGGGGCTGTACGCCCTGGGGGGTAATGAGCGCGTATAGCAGCCGCGCCCGGGGAACGGGAACGGGGGAGAAGCTGAGGGCGGAAAGGATGCTCTCCGCCGCCTCCCGGGCGCTTGCTTCCGTCCGGGGGTGCAGCGTGGCGATCACGTCGCCCTTCTTCACAAAATCGCCGATGCGCTTTTCCATCACGAAGCCCACGGCGGGGTCGATCACGTCTTCCTTCTTCACGCGGCCCGCGCCCATGCGCTGGGCGGCCAGGCCCAGGGCGGTGCCGTTCACGTGGCTGAGATAGCCTTCCTCCCGGGCCGGGACGGGCACGGTGGCGTCGATGTGGGGCAGCAGGGAGATATCGTCGCAGATCCGGGGGTCGCCTCCCTGGGCGGCGATCATTTCCTTCAGCTTATTCAGGCCCGCGCCGCTGGCGACGGCGTTTTCCAGCCGCGCAAGGGCTTCCTCCTCCGTATCGGCCAGGCCGGTGGCCATCAGCATCCGGGCGCCCAGGAACAGGGACACCTTTTTCAGCGGCCCGCCCGTGCGGCCGGCCAGCACGTCCACGGCCTCCTTCACCTCCAGGGCGTTGCCCACGTGGCTGCCCAGGGGCTCCTCCATGCCGGATACCACCGCCGTCACGCTGCGCCCCGCCAGGCGGCCGATGTCCACCATGGCTTTGGCCAGCTCCACGGAGGCTTCCAGCGTGGGCATCAGCGCGCCGGAGCCGGTTTTCACGTCCAGCACGATGGCCTTGGAGCCGCCGGCGAATTTCTTGCTTAATATGCTGGATACGATCAGGGGCACGCTGTCCACGGTGGCGGTCACGTCCCGCAGGGCGTAGAGCCGCTTGTCCGCCGGGGCCAGCTGGGCGCTCTGGCCTACCGCCGCACAGCCGAGCCTGCGCACGATGGACACGAACTCGTCCTCGGGCAGGGAGGTGCGCATGCCGGGGATGCTTTCCAGCTTGTCCACCGTGCCGCCGGTGTGCCCCAGGCCCCGGCCGCTCATCTTCAGCACCTTGCCGCCGCAGGCGGCCACCAGCGGGGCCAGGATCAGCGTGGTGGTATCGCCCACGCCGCCGGTGGAATGCTTGTCCACCGGCACGCCCCCCACCTCGGGCTCCAGCATATCCCCGGACCGGGCCATGGCCATGGTCAGCTGCGCCGTTTCCTCCGGCGTCATGCCGTTCAGGCGAATGGCCATCAGCAGGGCGGACAGCTGATAATCCGGCACGGTGCCGTCCGCCGCTCCGCGGACGAAGTATCCGATCTGCTCCGGCGTCAGGGCTTTTCCCCGTTTCTTGGTTTCCAGGATAGAAAGCATGTCCATTCTGTTAATCCTTCCTTAATATAAAGGTGATACAGGCACAGTATAGCATACTTCTGCCGCCCCGTAAAGCGAATCGACAAAATATTGCCCCAAATTCGTGTAACAAATTTAAGAAAATGCTTGACGGCGTAACAAATATGTAATACAATGCAAAAGAAGGATTCTATTCTTCTTTTTGCGCGCTCATTTTCCCGCGTTCGACACGCGGAGGTCCAAATACAAGCGGATGGGGTGGAAGGGCTTTATGAAGCAAACAGGCATGATGAAACGGTGGATTTCCCTGGTGCTGCTGGCGGCGATGGTGCTGTCGCTGGCGCCTGCCCAGGCAGCGGAAACCGAAAAGGTGCGGATGGGGTATATCGTCATCCGCAACACCACCACCAACCGGGTGGTGAATTTCCGGCCCAAGCCCGGGTCCACGGATTATCTGGATCAGCTGCCCGAATACCGGGTGGTGGAGATCCTGGAGGACGTGACCTACAATAAAACCGCCTGGTACAAGGCCAAGCCCTACGGCTCCACCGCGGTGGGCTTCCTGATGGCGGAATTTGTGCAGGAAATGAACGATACGGAACGCGCCGAATGGGAGCTGACCAAGGGCCAGCTGTACCGGCCCGGCATGTCGTCCGTTTCTCCGGCTCCTTCGCCGACGCCTACCCCCGCCCCCGGAGTCGTGATCATCTCCGCGCCCACCACCGCCCCCGCTTCGGCGGCGAAGGGCTATATCCGCACGGTGCTGGACAAGGTGAACCTGCGCCAGACCCCCGGCGGCATTTCCCTGAATGAAAACAACCAGATTCCCCTGGGCACGGTGCTGGCGTATTACAGCGTCACCCGGTTCGGGGAATTTGACTGGGTGCAGGTGTATTACGACGGCAAGGCGGGCTATGTGCGGTCCGACTGCTATAAGCTGTGCGACGCCGCGGGCAACCTGCTCTCCGGCGCCAACGGCACCAATACCATCAACTATAAGGAAGGCGCCACCTACGGCCGCGTCACCACGGACAACGTCTTCTTCCGCAAGGATACGAACCTCAACGGCGATTTCTGGGCCCGCCTGCCCGCAGGCTGGGTGCTGGAGGTGCTGGGCACCGAAAAGAAGGGCGACGTCACCTGGTACAAGGTCAAGGGCGGCACTCCCACCAATCCCAGCCGCACCTATACCGGCTTTGTTCACGGCAATTTCTTCACCCTGATCGACAACCCCGCCGGCTCCACGACCCCCACGTCCCCCGAGAGCTATTACGGATTGATCACCGTGGACGGCGTGAACCTGCGCCAGACCGCCGGCGGCACGTCCCTGGCCGTGCTTTCGGCCAACACGGTGGTGAATATCTTCGGCAAGCCCGCCGGGAACACGGCGGACGACTGGTATATCATTGAAACCAATGGCGTGTACGGCTTTGTGCCCGCCACGGCGCTGCGGGTGCTGACCCAGGCGGAACTGGGCGGCTACACCCTGCCCCCCGCCCCGGTCACCTCTCCCGGCCCCGCCACTCCGGCTACCGGCTCCGGCTATGTGAAGCTGACGCTGGACAAGGTGAACCTGCGCAAGACCCCGGGCGGCACCGTGCTGACTCCCCGGGCGGCGGACAAGCTGCCTGTGGGCACCGTGCTGGCTTATACCGCCGGCCCCACCCAGGCGGACAATTACAACTGGGTGCTGGTGACCTATAACGGCATTACGGGCTATGTGCGGTCCGACTGCTGGACGTACTGCGACGCTTCCGGCGCGCCCGTGCAGGCCCCGACCCCCGCGGCGACGCCGGCGGCCACTCCCGCCGCCACCCCCGCCGGGCCTTCCGGCAGCACGGTGGTGGGCTATATCAAGCTGGTCAAGGGCGGCGTGAACGTGCGCGTGAAGCCCTGGGGCACCTCCTACGGCCAGCTGCCGCTGGGCACGGAGCTGCCTTTCTACGGAACGGCGTATTCCGGCGGCTCGGAGCTGTGGTATCTGGTGTACTCCAATCAGTTTGGCACCTTCGGCTACGTGCTGGGCGATATGGCCAAGATCGTGAGCGAAAGCGGCTCCACCACGCCCACCACCCCGCCCGACACCGTCGTTACCACCGGCTACGCGGCCACCACGGCGTCCTCCGTGTGGCTGCGGCTCAAGCCCGAACCCAACGCGGAGACCGCCGGCCAGGTGAAGGAAAAGGGCACCGTGCTGCCCATGACGGGCGCTCCCGTCGCCAATGCCGGATACCTGTGGTATCCTGTGGTCACGGCGGACGGCACCCGGGCCTATCTCCGGGGCGACTTCACATATCAGCTGGCCGACTGGCAGCTGGATACCTATAAATCCACGGGCAAGCTGCCTTCGCCCACCCCCGGCGCCGCATCGCCGCGGCCCGGCAACAGCAATTACATCACCATCACCGCGGACAAGGTCTGGGTGCGGGAAAAGGCCAGCACCAAGGCCGGCACCCTGGGCCAGGTGAACAAGGGCACCGTGCTGCCCTTCACCAAGAAGGAAACCGTAGGCCAGATCACCTGGTACCGCGTCACCTATAACGGCAAGACCGCCTACATCCACGGCAATTTCGCCCGGGTGCTCACCAATGCGGAATACGACGCCATGCGCGGCACGCCCACGCCGCCGCCCTATGTGGTGACGCCGGAGCCCAACGCCACGCCCAACACCACGGATCTTAGCACCCTGGCCATGACCACCAAGGAAAAGGTGATCATCCGCAAGGATCCCTCCATGCAGGGCCGCGAGCTGACCACCGTGCGTACAGCCGGCACCATGCTGACCTACCTGGGCAAGTATCAGGCGCCCACCGCCCAGAACCCGTATTACTGGTTCAACATCCGCTACGGCACCATTACCGGCTGGATGCGGGGCGACCTGGTGCGGGTGCTGACCAACGCGGAAAAGAAGCTCTACGAGCAGACCGGCAATCCCAGCGCGCCCAAGGAAGCCACTTACCGGACGCTGTCCAAGAACGATACGGGCACCGATGTGACCGCCCTGCAGCAGAAGCTGGTGGAGAAGGGCTTCCTCACCGCCGATCAGGTGACCGGCACGTACCTGACCAGCACGGAAACCGCCATCATCAACTTCCAGAAGGCCAACGGCCTGACGGTGGACGGCATCGCCGGGGAGAAGACCCAGCACGCCCTGTTCGGCACCGTGCCTGTGGGCACCTATGACGGCAGCAGCGCCACCACCACGCTGTACCCGGTGGAGAAGATCGACTGGTTCACCGGCGGCATTCAGGGCATCTGGGGCGTGGGCACCGTGGCGGTGATCACCGACGTGTACACCGGCATTTCCTTCAAGGCTCAGCGGCTCTACGGCGACAACCACGCCGACTGCGAGCCGCTGACCACCGCGGATACCGCCGCCATCTGCCAGATCTATGGCGTGAGCAACGCCCAGGAGATCTCCGACCGGGAGAGTGAGCTGGAGTCCTGGCGCCGCCGGCCCCTGTGGGTCACCATTGGCGGGCGCACCTTCGCGGCCTCCATGTACGGCATCCCGCATAACTTCAAGGGCGACCGGATCCCGGACAACAATTACAACGGCCAGTTCTGCGTCCACTTCACCAACAGCAAGACCCACAATACCGATCACGTGGACGTGGACGCCAGCTACAACGGCTGGTTCGGTGCGGTGAGCGCCATCGAGTACGCCTATACGCACTCCAAGAGCGGCACCAAATAATCCCATGACTTACGATGTGCTGATCATCGGCGGAGGCGCGGCGGGTTTGTCCGCCGCGCTTTCCGCATCGAATCAGGGCGCCCGCGCAGCCGTGCTGGAGGCCGCCCCCCGGGTGGGGCGGAAGATCCTGGCCAGCGGCAACGGCCGGTGCAACCTGGCCAATACCGGGCCGCTCAATTACCCCGGCGGCGCTTCCCTGGCCCGGCGGGTGCTGGAAAACTGCCCGGCGGAGCGGGTGCTGGCGTTCTTTCACGGCCTGGGGCTTCTGACCGTGCAGGAGGAGCAGGGGCGGGTGTACCCCGCCTGCGGCCAGGCCGCCGCCGTGCTGGACGTGCTCCGCGGCGCGCTGGAAAGGCGGAGCGTTCCGGTCCTGAGCGAAACCCCCGCCGTCCGGATCGAGCAGGCCGGCGCGGGCTTTCGCCTGCACACCCCCCGCGGCGTATACGGCGCCCGGGCGGTGGTCGCCGCCTGCGGAGGCATGACCGGGGGAAAGCTGGGCCACGACGGCGGCGCGTATCGGCTGCTGACGGATTTGGGCCACACCCTGATCCCGCCCCGGCCCGCGCTGACCCCGCTGACGGCGGAAAAAGCTGCGGTGAAGGGCCTGTCCGGCCTTCGGCTGCCCGCCATCCTGACCCTGTGCCGCCGGAAGGACGGGAAGCCCTTCGCCCAATCCCAGGGGGAGGCGCTGTTCACCGATTACGGGGTCAGCGGCGTGTGCGCCATGGAGCTTTCCCGCAGCGCAGGGGAAGAAAAAGAAAAAAGCGGCGCGTGGCCGCTGCTGTACCTGGATTTTTCGCCCATGCTGGGCCTCGCTCCCCGGCGGTATATCGTGACCGACGCGCCGGAGGACCCCTTCCGGAATGAGCCGGCGGCCCTTGCATTGCTGAAGGAGCGGCTGCATATCCTGCCCCGGGAGGCGCTTTTGAAGGGGCTCGCGCCCCGGCTGCTGGCGGAAAGGCTGGCGGGACAGGACAAAGAAAATCTGGCGCGGAGCCTGACGGCCTTTCCCGTGCCCCTCGCCGGCGTGCGGGGAATGGACGCCGCCCAGGTCACTGCCGGCGGCATCCGCACCGGGGAATTTAACCCGGACACCCTGGAATCCCGCCTGGTCCCCGGCTTGTTCGCCGCGGGGGAAATGCTGGATGTGGACGGCGGATGCGGCGGGTTCAATCTGCTCTTTGCCTTCGCTTCCGGCCTGACCGCGGGGGAAAACGCCGCCCGCATCGCCCCGGACCGATAAAGGAGGACGCTTATGGAAAACGGATTCGTACAGCTCAAGCCCGGCACCCTGCTGGCCCCCGTGCCCGCGGTGATGGTTTCCTGCGCCCGGAAGGGCGAAAAGCCCAATATCGTTACCCTGGCCTGGGTGGGCACGGTGAATTCCGAGCCGCCCATGTGCTCCGTTTCCGTCCGGAAGGAGCGCTTTTCCCACGGTATCATCCGGGAAACCGGGGAGTTTGTGATCAACCTGGTGGGCGAGGAGCAGCTGAAAGCCACGGATTTCTGCGGCGTCAAGTCGGGCCGGGACGTGGACAAATTCGCTGCCTGCGGCCTGACCCCCGCGGCGGTGGAGGGCTTTTCCGCCCCGGCCATCGCCGAATGTCCCCTGTATCTGGCCTGCCGCGTCGCGTCCATGCAGGATCTGGGCAGCCATGATCTGTTTCTGGGCAAAATCGAACGGGTGGGCGTGAAAAAAGAAATGATGGACGATTCCGGCCGCCTGGATTTCGGCCGGATGAAGCTGATCGCCTACAACCACGGCGTCTATTACGCCCTGGGCGGGGCGCTGGGCTTTTTCGGGTACAGCGTGGCCGCGCCGGAGGTGCTGGAGCGGCGGATGAAGGAAATCAAATAAGGCGCGGCGGGCGGAATACGGCGCGCGTTCACAACGATCCCGAAACGGGGAGGAATGGATCTTGTATCAGGCTTTGTACCGGGTCTGGCGGCCCAGGACGTTCTCGGAAATGGTGGGCCAGGAGGCCATCGTGCGCACCCTGCGCAATCAGGTGACCACGGGGCGGATCGCCCACGCCTATCTGTTCTGCGGCAGCCGGGGCACCGGCAAAACCAGCGCGGCCCGCATCCTCACCCGGGCCATCAACTGCGAGCATCCCGTGGACGGCGATCCCTGCGGGGAGTGCCAAAGCTGCAAAACCATCGAAAGCGGCGCGTCCTTCGACGTGTATGAAATGGACGCCGCCAGCAACAGCCGGGTGGAGGAGATCCGGGATCTGCTGGAAAAGGTGGATTATCCGCCCCAGTTCGGCAAATACAAGGTGTACATCATCGACGAAGTGCACATGCTCTCCAACGCGGCCTTCAACGCCCTGCTCAAGACCCTGGAGGAGCCGCCGGAGTACATGGTGTTCATCCTGGCCACCACCGAGCCCCAGAAGCTGCCCGCCACCATCCTCAGCCGCTGCCAGC
>JAEEGL010625469.1_pt1 | contig 11229 bp, 6 predicted proteins | sample 9134231 | NCBI WGS metagenome assembly JAEEGL01 (sample SAMN16246548, study PRJNA631951) | gut metagenome | biome: gut microbiome; feature: rumen; material: fiber-attached | host: Bos | place: Iran: Karaj | collected 2018-10
TCGACCTGGAGACGAGGGAAGAAACCATCGTTTACCTGCCGGAGATTTCCGACGGGACGCTGATCTATCAGGGCTTCGAGAAGCCGGGATATGTGTACGGCGTCGGCCGTTCGGTCTCCGACGTGCTCGGGATCTATCGTCTGGAAAACAAGCTGGTGAGCGGAACAGGCTCGTTCAGCTTCAAGAATGTGGAAGGCCTGGCGCATTCACCCAAAAGCGTCCGCGACAGTCTCAACGCCGCTTTCAACTATTTCCGCGAAAAGGCAGGAACCCTCATCGCAGGTTCTTATGAGGACTTCGACTACAGCCTTTACTTCAACGATCTGCAGAGCAGGGGCGTCAGCGATGAGATTTCCGTGGCGGAGGTTGTCGGCCTGTTCTCCGGATTGGCAAATCGCGCAGTGCTTCCTGCGCTTGTCATCTGCGGGCGCGTGGTGATGTCCGGCAGCATGATGCCGATCACAACGGAATTGGATGAAATCTTCGTAACGGCGGCAAATGCCGGAGCGAAAAAGATCCTGCTTCCCGCGGAAAGCAGGGAGAAATACGACAGGCTCAGATCGGACCTGAAAGAAGAAATCTCGGTCATTTTCTATTCCACACCGATGGATGCCGTAAAGAAAGCGCTTGGAGTTGAGTGATTATGGCTGAATTCAAATGCATCAGCTGCGGAGAAACACGGGAGAGCGAAACTGCCGGAAGCTGCCCAGTGTGCGGGTATCGGATGTTTGAAACGCCTTATGACCGGAAAAGCGTGTTGCTTTCAGAGATCAAAGGCTTCTTCTCCCGACTCCAGGTGACGATGATTATCCGGGAAGACCTGATGTTTGAGGGGAAAGAAAAGGATGCCGACCGCTTTCCCGATTATGCAAAGATCCAGCGATATGTGACCGGAAGCAAACGGACGGAGGACTTCATCGACAGGTTGCTGGAAACTACGCAGCAATTGAAGCGGCATTATACTTCCGCGTTTTCGAATATCTACCGGGTATCATATGAAAACCTGGATGGTGTGATCGGGCAATATGACGAGGTTCTTTGTTCCGCCGCACAGCTGTTAGCCCCAGGCATGACCGAAAGACCGGAACCGACGAAATGGGATAAGGTCTCCCTTCACTATTCCGAAAACCCGAATCAATACCTTTGGTTTTCTGCAAGCGAGCTACTGGATCTGATCGATAAGCTGGCCGATAAGATTGCCCGGTTTATCCGCTTCAACAACTTGTACGGGAGTATCAGCAAATACAATCCGACTCTGTGCAGCGTCAGACGAGAAGAGGACGCCGACTTCAAGGATGAACTGGAAGACGCAATCGCTGCAACAGAGAAAGTTCTCAAAAAAAGATACGTTATTGACATCGCCGACGATGGGGCTGAAGAACTGCGGGAGATGCTGAACTGCCTTTGGCACAACATCGAGCTTATCATGTGCGCACCGCTGTTTGTTCAGAGCTACGAATTTCTGACGGAAGCTGGCAGGATGAGCGAAGATGCGTTTTTCAGCTGTTTATCAGCAATGCTTCAGGAGCGGTACGAGAGATTCCGTACTGCCTTGGATCTTCCTTCACTTCTGGATGGCAAAACCGAGGACGAGCTGTTTGAGATTTACAAGGAACTGATCGGCATCGACAGATTCGGTTTCCTGGTTCCCGCTGGCACAACACTAATCAACTTCGGAGAAAGTGAAAAGAAGTTCAATGCACTGATCGGCCTATCCGGGATCAAAGAAAGCATAAAGAAGATCAAAGCTTATGCCCTGGCCAACAAGGACAGCGAGGCGCTCAATATCCATATGTGCTTTCTGGGAAACCCCGGAAGCGGTAAAACTGAAGCAGCCCGCTGCATCGCCGGGATCCTGCATGAGAATGGCATCCTGCCGACAGACAAAATCGTCGAAGTTGATCGAAGCGGGCTTGTCAGCCAATATTTCGGTGCGACTGCGGAAAAGACCAGCCGGGTCATTGCCCGCGCCATGGGCGGCGTGCTCTTCATTGACGAGGCCTATGCCTTGGGTAACAACGCTGATCACGGAACGACGGATTACGGTAAAGAGGCGATCGATACACTCGTAAAAGCAATGGAGGATCATCGAGGGAAGTTCTGCGTGATCCTAGCTGGCTATCGGAATGAAATGCAGCAGATGCTCTCTGCAAATCCGGGCTTCAAGTCCAGGATCCAATTCACGCTCGACTTCCCGAATTATTCCAGAGAAGAGCTGCAGAGCATTGCGGAATTGATGCTCAAGGAGCGGCATTACACGATCGGAAGCGCCGCCATGAGGCGGATTCTTGATATCACCGATATCCGGCGCAAGGATCCGAACTTTGCAAATGCTAGAGAGCTCCGAAATATTCTAGACCAGACGATCATGTGTCAAAGCATCAGGTGCGCCGGCTCCGAAGACAGAGAAATCGGGATCATTGACGTGGATGAGTATATCCGTGACGCGAAGATCCGCCTGCCGTCTTCCGGAGGCGGGACAGGTGGGAAAGTTCTGACCGGCGAAGAAGAGCTGGATCAGTTGGTTGGCCTTTCCGCCGTCAAACGCATGATCAAAAAGGTCAGAGCTTATGCCAAGCGAAATAAAAGCGACGCAGATTTCAACCTCCACATGTGTTTCAGTGGCAATCCCGGAACGGGAAAAACTGAGGTCGCCAGGATTCTGTCGAGAATATTGTATGACGCAGGCGTGCTGGCTGAGGCAAAGCTCGTTGAAACCGACGCACACGGTCTGTTGGGCAAATACGTCGGCGAAACCGCTCAGAAAGCGGAAGCCGTGATCAATGACGCAATGAACGGCGTGTTGTTCATCGATGAGGCATACAGTCTTGCGGGCATGAACGCCGGCGGCGGTTCCGCCAATTACGGCGACGAGGCCATCGCGGTCCTGCTCAAGGCGATGGAAGACCGTCGCGGTCAATTCTGCGTGATACTTGCGGGATATAAGGACGAAATGAAGGCTCTGCTGGATTCTAATCCCGGTTTCGCCTCCAGGATCCAGTTCAGTTTGGAATTCCCGGATTACACGCGGGAAGAACTGGGCAAGATCGCCAACCATTTTATGAAGGTAAAGAATTATGAGATCTCGGAAGAGGCTCTGAAGTTGCTTCTCGATGTGGCGGAATATTACCGGAAGCGGCCTAATTTCGCAAATGCCAGGACGATCCGAAACATCGCAGACCAGGTGATCCTGAATCAGAATTTGCGGGCTGAGGACGACGCGGAGGATCGTCTGATCGTTGAATCGGACGTGAAAGACTATATCCTCGACGAGGGAATAGACCTATCGGCGGCTGCGCCGATGCGGAGGATTGGGTTTTAGGCCGAATCAACCAACTACCATCATACATACTCCTGGAAGAGGCTCGAAGCTATGGAAAAAGACAGCATCACAAAAAGCAGTATCGCGGATACTCAGTTGTCCGAACGAGTAAAAGTGGCGCTTCGCGCCATTGGCATCACCGACGTCGCAGACCTGATGCAGACGCCGATGCGTGAGCTTGCCTCTCGCACAACACTTGGGATCCAATTTCTGAGAGAGATAGAGTCGTTCAAAAGGAGTATCGAAAAACGGGACTCCGATGCGCAAAAGGTGCAGCTGCCAGTAATAGAAAGGCGCTCGCTGACGAAGCTGGAGGCTGTAAACGATATCCCCGTCGAAGACCTTGAGCTTTCAGCAAGGGCATACAACGCACTGAAGCTCAACCGCATCCTTACCTTGGGTGAGTTTTTGCACTTGGACTTGGACTCGCTGGAGCACCTTGATTATGTCTCACGCAGCATTGCAGAAGAGCTTTACTCTTGCGCGAGAGAACATCTTACCGAGCGTCGGCTTACCCCTCGACAAGAGGATGGAGAAACCACCAACTGGGATGTTAAGCGGGACCAGCCGTTGTCGACTGCAACGAAGGAAGCGATGTTTTCTGCGGTCGAAACGACATCGTCGCTGGTCTCTGATCAAGTGTTCTCACCGTCATCGGCTGAGGTCCAAGAACCACATCCTTTTTCAGCCGAGGCGGCGCAGCAGATTCCTGCACAAGAGAAGCCACTGTTGACGTCTGTGCAGGAACAGCTTCTGCTCCCAGATGAAGCGCAGCTGCAGTTGGTCACAGGCGGGAAGCGGCCTGTACCGCACGCAGCTGTAATTGATAGGATTGGGGAGGCGGAGGACAAACTGCTGGACGCTACTGGTGATGAGTGCGTCAACCGGTATTCTGGGATGGCTTCCTCCCTAGCGGACGGGGCTAAAAAAAACGAGGAACCTTCAAGGGATGAACAAGACGCCCAATCAAACACTTTGGAATGCATTCCGTCACTGAAAAACGACAGCAGGCCGATCGAAATGCTGTCGCTTAGCGTCCGTGCCTATAACTGTCTTAAACGCGCAAAGATCAATACCGTGCGGGAATTGGCCGCGCTGACACATGATGAACTTGCAAAGTTGAGGCATTTGGGAAGTAAAACGCTTGCAGAGATCGAAGACGTCTTAGGGCACCTGATTGCTGAAGAGAATCCTGAAGAAGACAGCAAAGCCGAATCTGTTGTAACGCCAATCCGAGATTTGAGACCTATCGAGGCATTGGGGCTAAGTGAACGGTCTTTATTTTATCTTTACATGATGGAGATTAAGACTATTCAAGCCTTGCTTGATTATCCACTTGATGAACTATGGAAGTTCGGTCCGAAGTCTGAAGCCGAGATAAGGGAAGCTATCCAAACATACCGGAGTACCGCGAAAGGTAGCCCAACAAGGCAATTCGGAGAAAATTCAAGTAATTCGGAGCGCCTTTCAAACGGCAGTCCGATTGAAGATATCGGCCTGAGCGTTCGTTCTATAAATTGCTTGAGAGAGGCCGGAATCAAAACTGTTCAGCAATTACTGGCCACTTCAGCAGAGAAACTGCTCAGTATCAGAAATCTGGGGCAAAAGTCGTTGACGGAGATTGAAACCTTCAAGGCGAATTATACTCCGGTTTTTGCAGCCACAAAGGTAAATGGTTTTTCTGCGGAAGGAGAAGAGAACAGCAGCGCAGGAAAAAGCGTACTGGTGATTCGAGACGACAGACCGATTGAAGACGTTAATTTAAGCGTTCGGTCATATAATTGTCTGAGACGTGCAGGTATAATGACCGTTCAGCAATTGCTGGATACTTCCATGGAGGAATTGCTTAAGATTAGGAATCTAGGGAGAAAGTCACTTGAGGAGCTGGAGGCAATCAGGAAGAGCTATGTCCCGACCATTGCGGCACCTCCGAAAACCGAATACTCAGTCGAAGGACTCAAGCCGCTGGTCATGGACGCTTTCGTCACACCGTTCAAGGGCTTATCGTTTAAGGAAATCAAGGCTGCTCTGCCGGATATCGCCCCAGACAGTAGCATCAAACGAGCCGTCGGGGAGCTCCTTCATGAGCAAAAGATTGTGTATGTAGATTATCGATGCTATAAGGTCTATCCATCATTTGTCAAATACTTAGAGAGCAACTTAGATACTTTCAAGAATCGTGACAGGGAAATCATAAGACGCCGATATGCCGGTGACACGCTGGAGGCCATTGCTCAGGATTTGGGAATCACACGAGAACGAGTTCGGCAGATCCAGATGAAACAAGTTCGAAAACTTAGAGAATCCTTTGCACGTACTCACAAAAACGATGCGTTTGACGAAGAATTCTACGAAGGACTCTACACAAAATGCGATTTGCCGGATTCCTTCTGGTCAGACGAGCTAATGATCGCTCAGGATTCGATCAACTATTTGAAATACACTTTTTCGCATGGAACGAGAAAACCGGAAGAAATCCTGAACGACGAGGAGATCCCCGTCAGCCTTCGATATCGCGTACGCAGTTATTTGGATCGAGCAAAAATCAGAATTGATGGCAAACTTCTGCCGCGTAAGCGTCTGGATATCGAAGATTATGCACTGCGCAAGTATGCGCAGGATGAGATTACATTCGAGGATTTCATTAGGCTCTATAATGAACTTCTGGAGGCTAATGGGATCCCTTACGACGAAAAACTCTACAATACTGAGACAAGCTTGCGCACCCGTGCCAATCGCTTTTCCGATTCCAGACTCTGCCTTTGGAAGCAGGGAGAACGGTTGCGCTATTATGATATAGACGCCGGGGATTATTCGGAATTGATTGAAACGCTCGGCTTGGACAGCTATCACGACACGGAGGTCTCGACTCGCAAATTTACTAACAGTTTTCCGGAACTGATGAAAGAATACGATATCAGGGATCCTTATGAACTGCACAATCTTCTGAAGAAAATAAGCTCTCGGTACAAACTGGACTCGGTGATGTTCAACCGGCAGCCAATCCTACAGTTCGGCAGCTTTGACCGGACGAAAGCCATTACCGAAGCGATGTTCGCTCTTGCTCCTGTCACGCAGCAGGACCTGGTTGAATATCTGTATCTGGAGTACGGTTACGACAAAATGACAGCCGTTGGTTACCTGACTCCCCTGTCACAGTACTATCATAGCGGCGTATATGACGTTGATTATCAGCGTATTCCAGACTCACGTTTGGGCCGACTTATGCAGGCACTAACCGAGGATTTCTATTTTCTTGATGAAATCAAGGACATATATGCGAAGCTGTTTCCCGGTACAGATACTAGCGTAATAAACCCGAGGTCGCTCAAGGCGATGGGGTTCCTTGTCAACTCCAACTATGCCCTGCAGAACCATTCTTCGGCCGAGGCGTTCTTTACACATTTGCTGACCAAAGATGATATCTATGATGTGCAATCCTATTTCAGCCGATTCGGTTCGATAAGGATGTTCACTCAGACGTACTATGAGCTTTTGATCAATCACCAGATCTTCCGGTTTGAACCGGATCAGATCATTACCCTGCGGCGGCTGGAGCGGCTGAACGTCACGTTGGATACGATCGAGAACTACTGCGCTGCGGTGCAGGACTATCAGGAAGCGGACAGTTACTTCACGATGGAATCGCTGCGTCAGGACGGCTTCGCGCATCCGCTGGACGCGCTGGGCTTCGACGATTTCTTTTACGCTTCTCTATTGGGAATGGACAAACGTTTTTCCTCGCATCGCGTCTTTGGCGGTTTCGTGTTGTTTAACGGCACAACAAACAGCCGCTTTTCCATCGCCGATTTCATCATTGCGCAGCTTGGCGATTACGACAGCGTCGATCCGGACGAGTTTATCCTGGACATAAAAGACCGCTATGGGATCGTAATCCCTAACCGATATGAGATAACGATGGCGATAAAAGACACGGAATTGTATTATGACGATATCATGGACAAAATCTATCGGGACAAATCCCTGTATTATGCCGATCTTGACGAATGAGGAGGCGCGGCATGGATCTTCTTGCATTGACTGACCGAGCTATGGTCGAACGGACCAATCTTTCCAGAAAGTTGACCCTGGGTGGCGTGACAAAGGCGTATCCGGTTTATCGAGTGAGGCTGGATCTGCTCTATTTCAATGATCAGAACGACAGGATCGCCACCTGGATCACACAGTATAAAAACGACCTGTCCAAACCGGATTTCACCAGCCTTACGGGCGAAGCGTACAACAGCGTGATCCAACAGTTCATCATCGACAGCAACCCTGCCGCCATTGAGAAGACAAAAAACAATATCGCGCTGGTAAATCAGAGAGAGCCGGGTGTCGTTCTAAAGGACGGACGCATCATTGACGGCAACCGCCGCTTTACCTGCCTGCGGCTGCTGCACGAAACGGATCCGGCCTTCAATTACTTTGAAACAGTCATTCTTGATGACTCCGGCGAAAACAGCCAAAAGCAGATCAAAATGCTGGAGCTTGCGATCCAGCACGGCGAAGAACAACGCGTGGACTATAATCTCATCGACCTGGCCGTCGGGGCGTATCACGACATCGTCGAAACTAAACTGCTGACGCTCGAAGAATATGCTTCCAGCACAAACGAAACGCAGAGTGAAGTCAAAAAACGGCTGGAAATCGCACAGCTTATCATCGAGTTTCTGGAATTCATGGGGGTCCCGAAGCAGTACCATATCGCCCGGGATATGCAGGTGTATTCCGTCTTCTTTGAGATGGTGCCCTTGATGCGGAGGTGCGAGACGGAAGAAGCCAAGGCCGCGCTCAAATCCAGCGTTTTCAGCAATACCATGATGACAACATTTGTGGATCAGAAAAAGTACATCCGCAGCGTCAGGGCTATGATGGATTCCGGGCTGTTCCCATCTTACATCAAACGCCAACAGCGAATCTGCGAGGAACTGGAAGAACGCAAGGAAGAGTTTGGGATCAAGACCGAGCATGATTTAAAAGAGTTCGTCCGCAAAAATGAGGAGCTTCGTGAGGATCTCCAAATCTCCATGGACAGATCACTGACACAGGCCAAAAAAGCGCAGACCAAAAGCAGACCTTCTCAGTTGGTCAGCAAGAGTCTTTCGACTCTGATGGATATTGACACCCGCATCATTGACAAACTGACCGAGGCGGAAAAAGATAAGCTGACCAGTCAGTTGACCAGACTGTCCGACGCGGTATCGCTGATCTCCGCCGAAATCGATCCGGATAGTCCTTCTCCAAAGCGTGAAGATCGGGCGGTGAAATTACCGAACCGCCTGTATGCGGCTGTCCATCCGGAGGGGGAACCCTTTGTCTTCTGCGAAAAACCCAGGATAACCATTACGAACCTCAGCTTCTCGCTTCCCTTTACGGCGGAATTTCAGAATGTGGGTGAGCTTGATTCTGCGGAGTATATCGCCTGTTTTGTAAACGACGAATATGAGAATCTGAGCCCGGTGCAGCAATTCCGAGTATGCGTCGGAGAGACGACGAAAGTATATTTCACGCTGAACGCCGCAGCTTCTTCTCTGGATCATTGCTTCCTGGTTCTTCGTTCCTCAAAGGACGCCTATGACGAAGCACAGTCGATCATCCGCTGTCAGATCAAGATCGCATTTCAGGTTGAATCAGATTTTTAATGAGGGGAGGCTCGGACGATGCTGAACATCAATCTCGCAAAAGAGGATCTTCTAAAGGAAATCGCCAAGCTTCAGATGAAAAAGGAGCACGCATCAAACATCGGCCCCGACTATTATGAACCCGGAAACATGGAATACCTGGATCAGTATCTAGGCGTATATGACGAAAGTGCCAATACTATTATGCTTCGCACAGAAGCAAAGGGCCTGCGATACGAAGAAAGAACGCCGCGCCTTGATTACCTGTCCGTCGGCGATCCGTTACGGCTGGTTCGAGAACCGGGTAATCCCTTCAATGAAAACAACATTGCGATCCTGTCCGAAAGCGGAGAAAGTCTCGGGAATCTTTCAGCCGAATTATGCAATGTCATTGCGCCTTTGGCAGACCTCGGTTTTGCTGAAATGAAGAATGCACACGCAAGCTATATCGAACGAATCAAAGATCGCAGTCGGTACGCAAAGCAGGGCGTGTTGTTTATTGAGTTCCAAATCGTGTTTCATGGAGTTTGATTCTTCTCCGAGGTTCCGGAGAGGCCATGTATGCAATAGGGTTTCATTGACGGAACACCGGATGTCTGTAAAGGATACTTATCATGGACAAAGACGCAAAACTTCGCCCGCTGTACTTGGCGCGGATCTTATATGACAGGACGGATGAGGATCATTACCTCACAACAGCCCAGCTGATGGAGATTCTCGAAAAAGAATATGGTATCAAGACCCATCGGCAAACGATCCCTGCCGATATTGCGATCCTTCGCGCCTTCGGAATGGACATTCAGGAAGTGATGTCTGCTCAAAAAAGGTACAATCTGATCAGCCGGGAGTACGATACCGCAGAGCTCAAGCTGTTGATCGATGCGGTGGAATCCTCGAAGTTCATCACTAAAAAGAAAAGTGAAGAACTGGTAGCCAAGCTTTCTCGAATGGCCGGTCAGAACCAGTCCGAAAAGCTGAAAAGGAACATTTCTCCCGAGGATCGTATTAAATACGATAACGAGAGCATTTACCTCATCATTGACAGCATCAATGATGCCATTAACGCCGGAAAGAAGATTTCCTTTCGGTATTTCAAGTATGACGTACGGAAGGAACCAAAGCTTCGAAATGAAGGAAAACCGTTTGTTTTCAGCCCTCACCGGCTCGTCTGGAACGGCGAATTCTATTACATGGTCGGCGTATTTGACAACGGAAAACGAATCGGCGTCTTCCGCCTGGATCGCATTCTGGGCCGCCCGGATATTCTGAAAGAGACGGTGCTTCCCTTCCCTGCGGGCTTTGATTTTGACAAGTATCTGCAGACAAGCTTTCGGATGTACGGTACGGAAAACTCCAGGGTGGATCTCATCTGCGCGAACGACGTCATGGACGCAATACTGGATAAGTTTGGAAAAGACGTAACCACCTATTGTTATGACATGGAGAATTTCCGCGCCGAAGTTGACGTTGTCGTCAGCAACGTATTTTTCAGTTGGGTGTTTGGGTTTGGCGGCAGCGTCGTGATCAATGCGCCGGCGGACGTGAAGGAGCAGTATAAGGAAATGGTGCTCAAGGCGGCAGAGAAGATGAATGTGGAGTGACGAGTATATGTAGGTCTATGTTATGCGTGAGAAACTATTGTCAGGCATTATCCTTGGAAAGCACTTCATATCATATTCTTCCCCTTTCCGATGGTGAGCGCAATCAACCAGTCCTTCCTGCAGAAGTGTCCACCTTTGAAGGTGCTCCCTAATCCAGCTATCAGTAATACAAGGTCTCCAAACCAGCCTGTGTCCATGCTGCCGGGCATTGTATTTATCTTCCTTTTGAGTTCAACAATAATTCAACTACATTGCTAGAATTCAATTAAAACCGCTCAACGACAGCAAACGGCAAAACCGCGGAACCCCTTTATTTTCAAGGCTCTACGCGATATTTCCCAACACTAAAAAACGGCTAAATCTTAACTACGGACCAGAAGGCCGGGGGTCGAATCCCTCATGGCGTGCCAAAGCGAAAAGCCTGTCGGCGCTGTCCGGCAGGCTTTTCGCTTTGTATTCTTCATTCTTCTTTATTCACTGTTCACTGTTCATTACCAGAGACAGGCTTTTCTAAATGAATAATGAAAAATGAATAATGAAAACTGAAGAATTGTTGCTAATTGGATTTCCGATTCTTGCGTGTCGTTTTCCTGCGGTTCAGTCTCTTGTGGAGCAGCAGGTACTTTGCCGGCACAACCGACCAGAACGATTGCCAGAATCAATAGCAGACTTACAATGACAA
>JAEEGL011400118.1_pt1 | contig 11229 bp, 8 predicted proteins | sample 9134231 | NCBI WGS metagenome assembly JAEEGL01 (sample SAMN16246548, study PRJNA631951) | gut metagenome | biome: gut microbiome; feature: rumen; material: fiber-attached | host: Bos | place: Iran: Karaj | collected 2018-10
CCCTCGGCCTGCATCTGGCGGCCGACGGACCAGCGGGTTGAGAGCAGGCCGTCGAACAGGTTGCCGTTCCAGTTGAAGATATAGGTCAGCGGATGCTTCGCGGATTTCAGGAAATCGCCGGAAGGAAGCTGTGTATAGGGGAATTCCTCACCGAAACTGCCGTTGTAGCAGTTGGAGACCATGAAGGCAAGTTCCTGGGACGGAACCGGATGCCAGGAGACCATCGCACCGGCCATGAAGTTGTCCATGTAGTCGATGAAGTCCGAATACTGGTAGATGTACATCGGGTTCTCGTCAAACTCGAAACCGCCCCAGATCTGGCACATCTTGCCGATGTTCACCGCCCACTGGTCGTTGAACTTCCAGCCGAGCATCATGATATCCGTCGCCTTGGCGAAGTTGTCCTCGCCCTTGGCGGTGTTGTTGCGGTTCATGCGGTGGCGCAGCCGGTAGGACAGATGGTCGCCGAAGGTACCCTTGACCTCGAGACGGAACTGCTTGTTCTTGAAGGAGGAACGCCAGTCGTCCGTGACGTCGGTCAACTGGTAGCTGTAGGCATAATTGAAGAAGACGTTGAACGCCTCGGTCTTCTTCTCGAGTCCGGTCACCTTCTCATAGAGGGACTTGATCTGGGCATCGTGGCCGCCGTCACCATGGTTGGTGCCCTGGGCGGAAGCGGCGACGGCCAGGGAGGCCGCCGCGAGGATGGCAAGTATTTTCTTCATGGCCTAGTACTCCTTGAAGAATTGCTGGATCTCCTGCCAGTCGTGGGTCTTGGTCAGCGCAAGCATGAGCAGGACACGGGCCTTCTGCGGATTCAGTTCGAGCGCGGCGACGAAATGATACTTCTCGTCGTCGACCTCGCTGTTGAGGCAGGTCGGGCCGGTCGGGCAGCGGCTGGAACGGACGATCTGGATGCCCTGGTTCTGGGCCTTGACAGCCACGTCGAACACATCCTTGTAGAAGTTGCCGTCACCCACGCCGGCGAGGACGATGCCGTCGAACTTCGCATCGACGAACGCCTGCATCGGAAGGGCGGAAGCATTGGCATAGCCGTAGACGATGCCGACCTGCGGGAGGCGGTCGAGTTTGGTCACGTCGAAGATGGAATTGAACGTGTGCTTGTTGTTCGGGGTCTGGAGCATGTGGGCCTCACCGTTGTAGATGTAGCCGATGATGCCGGATGGGCCGCCCTCGAAGGTATCGCAGTCAATGGTGTGGGTCTTGATGACCGTCTTGGCATCGAGGAGCTGGTTGTTCATGCAGCAGAGGACGCCCATGCCCTTGGTCAGCGGAGAAGAAGCGGCGGCGACGGCGTTGTACAGGTTGGCCGGACCGTCGGCGCTGATGGCATTGGAAGGACGCATGGAACCGGCGAGAACGACCGGCTTGTCACTCTTGACGGTCAGGTTCAGGAAGTAGGCCGTCTCCTCCATGGTATCGGTTCCATGGGTGATGACGATGCCGTCATAGCCCTCTTCGTTCAGCAGCACATTGATGCGCTTGGCCAGTTTGAGCCAGACTTCATCGTTCATGTCCTGGGAGCCGATGTTGACGAGCTGCTCGCCGGAGACATCGGCCAGGTTCAGGATCTGCGGAACGGCGTCCAGCAGGGTCTGGATACCGACCTGTCCGGCGGTATAGGCAGAAGAAGCGGAAGTAGTGCTGACACCGGCGATGGTACCGCCGGTAGCGATGATGCGGATTTTCGGTTTGGCACCGAGACTGAGGCTGACCAGCAAAGCGGCAGCAATCAGCAGGACAGTTTTGAAATTTTTCATGGTATTAATGAAAGTGTTATTAAAATGTTAATACAGTATGCTGATTATCAGGAAACTGAGTCCGATTGAAACGATGGTCGTGATGAAGCCGGAAAGTTGGAAGGAATGGTTGATGACATACTTTCCGATCTTCGTGGTACCGGTACGGTCGAAACCGATGGCCGCCACCTCGGTCGGATAGGTGGGCAGGAAGAAATAGCCGTTGACCGCCGGGAACATGGCCAGCAGCGCCAGCGGAGGAATGCCCATCGCCAGACCGACGGGATACAGGGTCTTGACGGTCGCCGCCTGGGAGAAGAGCATGATGCTCATCAGGAAGAGCGGAATCGCGAACAGGATCGGATACTGCGCGAAGATGCCGCCGACGCTGCCCAGGATCAGTTCCTTGTTGGCCTCGAAGAAGGTGCTGCCCATCCAGGCCACGCCGAAGATGGAGACCATCGCGTTCATGCCGGCTGCGAAGACATTGCCGGATGCTGCCTTGCGGGCGTCGGCCTTGCCGACGAGCAGGATGACGGCCGCGATGGACATCATGATCATCTCGATGATCGAGTTCATGCTCACCGCCTGACCGTTGAATGTCGGGCGCAGGGAAGGGAAACTGCCGAACACGACGACCAGTACCACGCCCAGCAGGAAAGCCAGCACAGCCCATTTCGCGCGCGGATTGACCGGTTCGGCGGAAGCGGTCTCGACCGTTTCCTCGGGATCGATGAGTCCCTCGGCCACACGGCGCTGATACTCAGGATCTTCCTCCAGAGGTTTCCCGACGAAGTTCTGCACGAAGGAGGCCAGCAGGATGGCGACGAAAGAAGAAGGGATCGTAACCAGCATGATTTCTTTCATGCCGACGCCATGTGCACCCAGCAGGGCCTGGGACAGGATGGCCGCCGTAGCGGCGGATACCGGAGAGCCCGTGATGCCCAGCGAAGCGGAGATGGTAGCGACGCTCAGGGGGCGTTCCGGACGGACTTTCGCCTTGGTCGCAATCTCGGAAATGATCGGCAGCAAGGCGTAACTGGTATGCGCAGTACCGGCGAGCAGGCAGAACAGCCAGGTCGTAAGCGGGCCGTAATAGGTGATCTGATTGGGATGCTTGCGCAGGAATTTCGCGGCCACGGAGACCATGTAGTCCAGTCCTCCGGCCGCCTGCAGGCAGGCGGAAGCCGTGATGACGGCCACGATGATCAGCATCACGTCGATCGGGATGTCCCCGGGCTCCAGGCCGAAGACGAAGACCAGGATGAAGACGCCGACCATACCGTAGATTCCGAGTCCGATGCCGCCGACCTTGGATCCGATGAAGATCAAAGCCAGCACGACCGCCAACTCCGCAAAAAGAAGCAAGGTTGCCATAGTATGTCAGGTTTAGTGTTATTTCTCAATCATGTGGGGCCCGCCGGTCAGAAGCGGGCCGTCGCGGCGGCGGCCTGCGCCGCTTTCTCCGCGAAATCAGGGCCTCCGGAGGCATACAGGATGCCACGGGAGGAATTGATCAGCAGACCGCCCCGGGCGTTGGCGCCATGGGCGATCACCTCCTCTGCACTGCCGCCCTGCGCCCCGACGCCGGGGACGAGCAGGAAATGGTCAGGGCAGAAGGAACGGATGTCCTGCAGCAGGGCGGCCTTCGTCGCACCGACCACGAACATCACTTTCTCGGGGCCTCCAAGCGCCATGCACCGCTCCATCACATTGCGGTACAAGGGCTTGTCTTCCTGGACAGACCATTGGAAGTCCGCCGCGGAAGAATTGGAGGAAAGGGCCACCACGATGGCATACTTTCCCGGATAATCCAGGAAAGGAAGGACCGTCTCGGTGCCCATGTACGGGGAAAGGGTCACGGCATCGAAATCGAAACTGCGGAAGAACGTCTCCGCGTATTTCTTCGCCGTATTCCCGATATCCCCGCGCTTCGCGTCCGCAATCAGGAACTGCTCCGGATGGTGGCTGCGCAGGTAATCGACGGTCTGGCCGAGGATGCGCCAGCCCTCCAGCCCCATCGCTTCATAAAAGGCGAGATTCGGCTTGAAGGCGACGCAGTACGGGGCCGTCGCATCGATGATGGCCTTGTTGAAGTCCAGGACGCCGACCCCCGCCGGCAGCCGGGACGGGTCGGTATCGAGGCCGACGCAGAGGTAACTCCGCCTGGCTTGGATCTGGGCATATAACTGGTCTGGGGTCATGCTAAAAGTATTGGTAGAACAACGCGATGGACTCCATGCCCGCCCACAACTGGCGGAGCAGGTAACTCTCGTTCGGGGAATGGATCGTATCCCGCTCCAGGCCGAAACCCATCAGCAGCGGGTCGATGCCCAGGATCTGCTGCATCTCGGCGAGGACGGCGATGCTGCCGCCGCCCCGGGACGGAACCGGCTCGACGCCATAGACTTCCTTCATGGCCTTCGACGCCGCCTGGAAAGCCGGCGAAGCAATCGGGATCAGGAAGCCGTTTCCCCCTTCGCAGGGCTTGACCTCCACCTTGACATATGGCGGAGCGATGGCGCGGAAATGTTCCTCGAACTGTTTCGTGATCTTGCCGGAAAGCTGGTTCGGGACCAGCCGCATGGAAATCTTCGCATGGGCCTGGGAAGGCAGGACGGTCTTGGCGCCGGCACCGGTGTAGCCGCCCCAGATGCCGCAGACATCGAGGCACGGGCGGATGCCGGTCCGCTCCAGGGTCGTGTACCCCTTCTCCCCTTTCACTTCCTTGATATCCAGGAATTCCTTGTATTCGTCCAGGTCGAACGGAGCGCGGGCCAGCTGGGCCCGGTCTTCCGCCGACAGTTCAACGACATCGTCATAGAATCCGGGAACCGCCACCCGGCCGTCTGCATCGTGAAGCGACGCGATCATCGAACAAAGCACGTTGATCGGATTGGCGACCGCACCGCCGTAATGGCCGGAATGCAGGTCCTTGTTCGGTCCCGTCACGGTCACTTCAAGGTAGGCCAGGCCGCGCATGCCGCAGTTGATCGACGGCACCTTGTCCGAGATCATGGTCGTATCGGAGACCAGGATGACATCCGCGGCCAGCAGGTCCTTGTTGTCCTCTACCCAGGCCGGCAGGCTGCCGCTTCCGATCTCCTCCTCGCCCTCGAAGATGAATTTCACGTTATGACGGAGTTTCCCGGTGCGGAGCAGGAACTCGAAGGCCTTCAAATGCATGAACAACTGTCCCTTGTCGTCATTGGCGCCGCGGGCGTAGATGGCCTCCTCCCCTGTCGCGGGATCCAGGGATATCACCGGCTCGAACGGATCGGTGCGCCATTTCTCCAGCGGCTCGGGAGGCTGGACGTCGTAATGGCCGTAGACCAGGACCGTCTTCCAGGAAGGATCGAGGATCTTCTGGCCGAATACCACCGGGTTGCCGGCCGTCGGGCAGACTTCCGCCCGGTCGGCGCCGGCCTCCAGCAGGAGGTCCCGCAGCCGCTCGGCGCAGCGGAGCATGTCGGGCTTGTGTTCGGGTTTGGCACTGATGGACGGAATCCGCAGCAGGGAAAACAGTTCCGAAAAGAACCGTTCCCGATTGGCTTCGATATATGCTTTCATAATGGAGTCTTAGTGTCAGGTAACTTCACAAATATAGGAAAAGCCCGACAAGAAAGCAAAAAACCCGGCCGGAGATTCCGGTCGGGTTTCGGTGAGGACTCGCAGATTCGAACTGCGGACCTCCTCCCTGTCAAGGAGGCGCTCTAAACCAACTGAGCTAAGCCCTCATTCATTTCGGGAATGCAAAGATAGGTATTTTCCGTGAAACTGCAAGGGTTTCATGAAAAAAAATTGAAGGATGTCTTACACGACATCCTTCAATTTCTCTTCGGCATAGGCCCTTGTCACCCGGAACGTCTTTTTCCTGGATGACGGCGCCTCGTACATGGCATCGTCGAAAATCTTCTCGCAAATGGAACGGAGGCCTCTGGCTCCCAACTTGTTGCTGATCGAAGTATCCACCACCAGGTCCAGCACGTCGTCGTCGATTTCCAGCTTGATGCCGTCCATCTCGAACATTTTCTCATACTGGCGCAGGATGGCGTTCTTCGGTTCGGTCAGGATCCGGCGCAGCGCCTCCCTGTCCAGATGGTCCAGGTAGGTGATGACCGGCAGACGGCCGATGATTTCCGGGATCAGGCCGTAGGCACGCAGGTCCTGCGCGGCGACGTACTGCAGGAGGTTCTCCTTGTCGATCCGCTGCTTGGACTGCGCACCGTACCCGATCACCTGGGTATTGAGACGCTGGGCGATCCGGCGTTCGATGCCCTCGAAGGCACCGCCGCAGATAAAGAGGATGTTCTGGGTATTGACATGGATGAACTCCTGCTCCGGATGCTTGCGGCCGCCCTTCGGCGGGACATTGACCACATTGCCCTCCAGGAGTTTCAGCATCGCCTGCTGCACGCCCTCTCCGGACACGTCACGGGTAATGGACGGGTTGTCGCTCTTGCGCGCGATCTTGTCGATCTCGTCGATGAATACGATTCCCCGCTCCGCCTTGGCCACGTCGAAATCCGCTTCCTGGAGCAGACGGGTCAGGATGCTCTCGACATCCTCGCCGACATAGCCCGCTTCCGTCAGCACCGTCGCGTCGACGATGGTGAACGGAACCTTCAGCATCTTGGCGATCGTCTTGGCCAGCAGCGTCTTGCCGGTACCGGTCGGACCGACCATCAGGATGTTGGACTTCTCCAGTTCCACCCCGTCGGCGGTATCGCCGGACAGGTTGTGGTTGATGCGCTTGTAGTGGTTGTAGACGGCCACGGCCAACTGCTTCTTGGCACGTTCCTGACCGATGACGTACTGGTCCAGGAACTCCTTGATTTCCTTCGGTTTCTGCAGGGTCTCGATCTTGCCGGGAGCCGCACTACGGCGGCCCTGGCCTTCGACCTCGCCCACATACTCCGAAGCCAGTTTCACGCAGTCCGCGCAGATGCAGCCGTCCAGGCCCTGCAGCATGAACGGAACTTCCTGCTCCGACCTGCCACAGAACATGCAACGCCTGCCTGTCCCTTTCTTGCCAGCCACGCTTACTTCTTTTTACGGACGAGGATCTCGTCAACCATGCCGTAGTCCTTGGCTTCCTGCGCGCTCATCCAGAAGTCACGGTCACCGTCGGCCATGACTTTCTCCAGCGGCTGTCCGCTGTGCTGGGCGATAATGCCGAAAAGTTCGGTACGGAGCTTCTCGATCTCTTTCGCGGCGATCAGGATGTCCGACGCCTGGCCCTGGGCGCCGCCCAGCGGCTGATGGATCAGCACGCGGGAATGCGGGAGGGCGCTGCGCTTGCCGGGAGCACCCGCGCACAGCAGCACGGAGCCCATCGAAGCGGCCATGCCGGTGCAGATCGTCGCCACGTCCGGCTCGACCAGCTGCATGGTGTCATAGATACCGAGACCGGAGGAAACCTGGCCGCCCGGCGTATTGAGATACAGGGAGATATCCGCGGACGAATCCGTGGAAGCCAGGAACAGGAGCTGGGCCTGGATGATGTTGGCCACGTCGTCGTCGATCGGCACGCCGAGGAAGATGATGCGGTCCATCATCAGGCGGCTGAAGACGTCCATCGACGCGACATTGAGCTTACGCTCTTCGATGATCTGCGGGTTGATGTAGGCATCCACCGCGCTCTGATAACGATGCAGGGTCATGGAACTGACACCACAACCCTGGATCGCGAATTTCTGGAATTCGTTGTTGTTCATATTTATTTCAGTTCACGGAACTTCTCGACGCTGATTTTCTTGGAAGAAAGGGAAATGACCTCCTTGACGGCGGCGATGACCTTCTGCTCCTCGACACTCTCGGTGACACGGCGCATCTGGTTCTCGTCCTTCATGACATTGTCGGCGGCACCCTTGATCAGTTCCTGCGGCACGTTGCCCATGCCGTACATCGCGTACTGGTAGGCGACATAGGCCTCGGCAGCTTCGCGAAGGTCCTTGTCCTCGATCTTGAGTCCGTACTTGTCCATCAGGTAGTCACGGACGATCTGCCAACGGAAGTCGGCGGCGAAAGCCGGATAGTCGGCCTCGATCTGCTCGGCGGTGAACTTGCCCTCGTTGATGTGGAGCAGCCAGCGCTTCAGGAAAGCGTCCGGAAGCTGGATGGCAGCCTTCTCCACGAGGTAGTCACGCACGTCCTTGCCCAGACGGTAGTCGGCCTCCTGCTTGTAGTTGGCGGCAAGGCGGGCGGCGACGGCCTGGTCGAACTCCTCGGCACTGTGGACCTGGTCCGGACCGAACAGCTTGTCATAGGCATCCTGGCTCTCCTTCGCGGCGACGAAGGTACGGACGCTGGTCACCACGGCATGGAAAGCCGGGTTCAGGCCTTCGAGTTCGTCCTTGCGGAGCTTGAGCATGGAAGCCCGGTCGGTCTCGTTGGTGAAGGCCTCGTTGACATTGACATCGAACTGGTCGCCCTTCTTGCAGCCGACGAACAGCTTGTGGGCGGCACCTTCGACGTTGCGGACGGCGATGTAGGCGCCTTCCACCTTCTTCTCACCGTTATCCATGTCGGCGGTGACGAAATCCTCCTCGCCGGCCTTGTCGGCGTCCTCGAGGGTACCGATCTGGCGGAGCATGTTCTCCTTCATCTCCTTCTTGGCGGCCTCGGTGACGTTGATGTTATAGTACGGCACCTTGTCATCCTTGCCCAGGTCGAAGGTCAGTTCCTTCGTCTCGGCGACGTCGAACTTGAAAGTGAAGTCCGCACCGGATTTCCACTCGTTGTCCGGCTGGTCCTCGCTCGGGAGGGGCTCGCCGACCACGCGGAGCTTGTTGTCGTTGATATAGCCATAAAGCTGCTCGTTGATGATGGCGTTGATCGCATCACCCAGTGCCTGGGGACCATACACTTTCTGGATCAGGGACATCGGGACCATGCCCTTGCGGAATCCCTTGAACTCGGCCTTGCGGCGGATTTCCTGTAATTTCTTTTTCTCAGCCTCCGCATAGTCGGCGGCGGCGATCTCGAGGGTCAGCTGATGGGTCAGTTCATCCAGCTGCTTGTTGACGATATTCATATAGTTCTTGTAATTTGATGCAAATTAAGCCTGCAAAAATACGGAATTAATCGCAATACACCAATTTATACCGTGTGATTTGCCGAATCTTGCAGTTATTTTTCACGTTTCGGATAGGCGATCCGGTCATGGTACAGCCGGCTCAGATACGATTTCAGCACGGCCTTGACCGTACCGAGGTCTTTCAGCGAGACTTCACTCTCGTCGAGCTGTCCGTCGTCGATCTTGAGCTGGACCATCTTTTCCACGAAGGCGTCGAAGGTCTCCGGCTTGTTGTCCTTGAGCGTCCGGGATGCGGCCTCGATGGTGTCGCACAGCATCACGATGCACTGTTCCCGCGTCTTGGGCTTGATTCCGTGATAAGTGAAGGCGGCCTTGTCGGCGGGATCCCCTCCCTCGTTGACGAACTTGTTGTAGAAATAGCCCGTGCAGGACACGCCGTGATGGCTGCGGATGAAATCGATGACGATCTCGGGCAGCTTGTTCTTCTGCGCGAGGACGACACCGTCCGGGACATGCCGCACGATCTCCTGGGCGCTTTCCTTCGCCGTCAGGCCTTCATGGTACCGACTGCCCATCGCCTCGTTCTCCACGAAGCACTGCGGATTGGCCATCTTGCCGATATCATGGTACAGGGCACCGGCCCGGACAAGGGCGGTATTGGCGCCGATGCTGCGGGCGGCGGCATCGGCCATGTTCATCACCTGGAGGGAATGCTGGAAGGTTCCCGGCGCCTTGTGCGAGAGTTCGACCAACAGCGGGTTCCCGGTATCGCTGAGTTCGACCAGGCGGGAATTGGAAACCAGCCCGAAGATCTTCTCGAACAGATAGATCAGCGGATAACCCGCCACCGAGAGCATGGATCCGACGAAAAGGAACAGGATCTTCCGCCAGTCCTCGGCCGTGAAACTGCTCCCCAGCAGGCGGAAGCCCAGGAAAGTGACCAGCAGGGTGACGAATACGATCAGGGCCGTCACGAACTGCTTCCAGCCCCGGTTGAACCAGTCGAATACCAGCATCGCCACGATGCCTGCCACCAGGAACATCACGAAGAGTTCCGTACCGTCCTGCACGAAGATCTGCAGCGGGAGAAGGGAGATGATATAGACCGGCAGCACGATCCGTTTGCGGAAGAAGGCCAGCAGGTACAGCGCGGCCAGCGAGAACGGGATCAGGTACAGGACCTCGGGATTGAACCGGTCGGCCAGCAACGCCGCGACCGTGGTCAGGAGGAAGATGAAAATCAGGTAGATGAAACGGTTCCAGTCGGAAAACACTTCCGCATTGGTATAGCAGATCGACAGGAAGAAAATCACGACCAGCGCCAGGGCGACCAGGGCGTTGCCCAGCCACAGCCAGACACGGGGGCCGTTGTATCCGACACTCTGCTCATACTCGGCCTTGTAGGAATCCAGCAACTGCTGGATCTCAGCCGTCACCAGTTCTCCGCGGGAGACAATCAACTGGCCCGCATTGACATAGCCCTGGGTCGGCGAGATGAAGTCCGCGCTCTGGGCATGGACCAGCGACGTCGTTTCCTTGTCATAGACCAGGTTCGGGACGACCAGGTCATATACGCCGGAGGCCATCAGGAGGGAGTCCACGTTGGAACCTGCATGGTTCCCGGCCACATCCGCATAGAGACGTGCCTTCGCCTTGGCCACCGTATAGACATTCGAGGCAGGCGTGCGGGAAGCCCGCTTGTCCCGCTGCACGAAGATCACGTCCTGCGAGGACCGGCTCCTCTCCTCGACCATCACGCCCCGCTCATAAATGTTGGCGAGCGTGGTCAGGATCCGGGGTTTCGACGAAGCCAGGGGGCCATAGGAAAGGCTCTCGGCGCTGCGGAGCACGCTCTGCATGATCTCCTCGGAATACCGGTAATACGGAATCATCTTGTTTCCGGCGGCATCCCGCTCGGACTGCAGTTCCTCCGCAGTCTTGAGGATCGGGAAATCAAACTGGGCGACCAGGTTGTCATAAGCCCAGGGCGACCCTTTCAGATAGTCATAGTTGAACTTCCCGCTGCGCGGCAGGATCACCAGCAGCACGACAAAAAGGAGGGCAAGGGCTTCATAGACCCGCCGGCTGGTCGGGAACGTGGTTTTCGTCATTTGAATGGACTGTCTTTTTCGCGGGAGATATACCAGTATGTCAATCGGTCCGTCAGGTTCGGGAACAGGTTGTGCGCCAGCACGGTCGCTTTACCCAAACCCGTCAGGATCATCTGGTTGCGACGCTTTCTCAGGGCCTTGGCCAGGTATTCCGCACACTGCTCGGCACTCATCAGGCTTCCCTCGTCCAGCGGGGTCTCCCCCAGGGCGGAACCGTCGGCCGTCAGCGCGGCATTGCGGACATTGGAGGCCGTATAACCCGGGGCGAAGACCAGGACATGCAGCCCGTCCTTGAGATGCTCGATCCGCACCGTGTCCA
>JAEEGL011525911.1_pt1 | contig 11229 bp, 7 predicted proteins | sample 9134231 | NCBI WGS metagenome assembly JAEEGL01 (sample SAMN16246548, study PRJNA631951) | gut metagenome | biome: gut microbiome; feature: rumen; material: fiber-attached | host: Bos | place: Iran: Karaj | collected 2018-10
CGCACTAGTTGGCGCAGCAAGTTATTGGTCAAGGGTTGTGCGCCCGCACGCACACTGCGCTGGCCATCGGTGAGAGTGACCCCATCACGGTCAGTAAAGGTATCACACCACTGATCGCCGTAGGTAAAGCGTTTGTTGCGCGCCCGGCTGGCACGCAAGCTTGCGCAACGCATCCAAGCATGGTACGCGCCTTGCAAGATTTTAAGGTTGTCGTTCATGGTAGTGTAGGTTTTATTGACTAGAGGCACTAGATAATCTAGGCTCACTAGATGCTTTAGTTGATTGAGAAGTAGTGGCAGCGGTTGCGGGGGCCGTGGGAGATGTGCAGCCAGTGGTAGCCATGCTCGTTGATGACCTGGTCGACGGGGAGGTGGAGCGATTGCAGCAGTTGCCACAGTCGTCGGTTGCCGTCGATAGTGCCCGTCGTCACGTCAGCAGCTTGTCCCAGGATATGTTGACTATGCGGCACACCGCCCACAGCACGGTTGAGGGCTGGACAGCGATAGCCGCTGGTGACATACAAGGGTGCGCCCCATGTCTCTCGCAGGGGATCAAGGACGTTGTCGACCAGCTGCGTCAGGGCTGCCACAGCCTCGGGCGACGGGGTGTTGTCAACACCCAACCGTCGCGCCGTCGCCGAGCGTGTAAATTCGGTTAAAGTGAAGTGTTTCATGGGTAAGATGGTTTAAGGTTGGTGCAAAACTACAATGGGGCGGCACAATCGTGCCACCCCATGTACTAGTAGTGTGATAGACTGATGTTATTTCGTCACGCGCTCGAGCCACTTGAGCATGCCTAACATCACACACATTGAGATGAGGCAGAATGCAGCAAAGACTGCCCAGCACTGCCACTGATGCGGGAAACTGTTGAGCATGGTCACACCAAGCGCGATGAACAGGTTACCGATAGCCGTAGCACACAACCACAGACCTTGGCAGATACCCTGCAAGTGCTGTGGCGCAATCTTCGACACGAACGACAGACCCAGCGGCGAGATGAACAGCTCCGAGACAGTCAGGAAGAAGTAGGTCACAATCAGCACCCAGGGGCCAGCCTTCATTGCCATCTTGGTAGCCTCGGGCAAACTCTTGAATTCTTGACCCGAAGGATAACCGTTGGCAATAGAGATCATGATGAGGAAGATGTAGGCACATGCTGCCACAAACATACCAATTGCAATTTTCTTGGGTGTTGAAATTTCTTTACCTCTGTTGGCCAGCGAGCCAAAGATAATCATGATGATAGGAGTAAGCACAATCACAAAGAAGGGATTAATGCATTGCCAGATTTCGGGAGCAATAGCGGCAGTATCGCAGAAGTCACGAGCGAACACCGATAGTGACTGACCATTCTGGTGGAATGAGAACCAGAAGAACACAGCCACGCCAAGCACTGCAAACAGGGCATACATGCGCTGCTTGATTTCCTTGGCATCGGCTTTGACTTCTTCCTTGCTGACCTGCTGCACTTCCTTCACCTTCTTGATGGGGTTGGGCAGCACCTTGCGGGTAGCCACAAAGATGAAGAATGAAATAATCATTGCCAGCGCCGAAGCGATGAACGAGTAGTGCACACCCGTGTTGAAGCTCTCAAGATAGTTGGTGCAGAAGGTAGCCATATCGCCTACCTGACCGCCATCGATGAGTGAGCTTTGAGCCAGGGTGGTGAGGTTCTGAACGTCATCGCCCTGCAGCGTACCCTTCAAGAATCCGTGACACAGACGAGGCAGGTCGGCATTATAGATAAATCCATCCAGTTTGAGCATTGCGCTGCGCAACAACGGTGCGACAAAAGGCGCAATCACACCACCAATGTTGATGAAGACGTAGAAGATTTGGAAGCCACTGTCACGACGTGACTTGGCGATAGCAAGCTCCTCGGGACCTTTCTTTGCAGCCTCGGCCTCATAGTTGTCATACATCTGACCCACAATAGCCTGCAGATTGCCCTTGAACAAGCCATTACCCGAAGCAATAAGCACAAGGGCAAAACACGTCAACACGAGGACCCACGTGGGCACATCACCAGGACTGCCACCAAATACTGGAACAGACAGGATTACATAGCCCGTAGCCATGACAATGAGACCCGCCATGATGGTGCCCTTGAAGTTTTGCAGTTTGTCGGCAACCATGCCGCCAGGAAGGCTGAGCACATAAATAAGGAAATAGAACACGGCATAAATCCATCCTGCCAGGTCATCGCTGATGCCAAACTTCGAGCACAAGAAGAGCAGCAGCACCGCATTCATGATGTAGTAGCCAAATCGCTCGCCCATATTTGACAGAGCAGCCGAGATAAGGCCCTTGGGGTGTTTCTTCCTTGCCTCGATCACATAGTAAACGAGAAAAGGCACAACCACAACTAGAATCGCAAGCAGCATAGCCACCATGCGATTGTTGTTCCATAAATCTTGTAACATAATCAGTTTGTTTATTAATGGTTAGAAATATTTCATCATTAAAGCCCCCAACAACATTCTGCGGGGGTCACCGCTCATGAACGACATCGAATCATCACCATGTAACCCATGAGCCACCGATTTGCTGCAAAGGTAGTGATAAAATCGTAACTTTCATAATAATTGACCCACAAAATGCTGATTTGGGATAAATCAGGCTATGAATCTTGTTCAAGTGTCGTGTAGGCCAGTGCATAGGCGCGGGCATGCTTGACCATGGCCAGCAGGCCATTGCTGCGGGTGGGTGAGAGGTGGTCGCGCAGGCCAATGGCTTCAATGAAATAGAGGTCAGCGTCGAGAATCTCCTGGGGGGTGTGGCCGCTGAGGACTCGCACCACCATCGAAACGATGCCCTTGACGATGAGCGCGTCGCTGTCGGCGCTAAAATTGATGACACCTTCCTCGTAGTCAGCCTGCAGCCATACACGGCTTTGGCACCCGTCAATCAGGTTGTCGGGTGTCTTGTATTGCTCGTCGAGTTCAGGCATGGCGTTGCCCAGCTCGATGATGTAGGCATAGCGGTCCATCCAGTCGTCCAGTCCTTCGAACTCCTCGATAATCTCGTCTTGCAGTTGGTTGATCGTTTTCTCGGTCATTGTCGTTGTCGTGGTTTATCTAGAGGCTCTAAATTGTCTAGAATATCTAGAAAACTAGAATAAAGCACAAAAATAGTGATTTTTTGTGAGATAGAGACAAAGAACCGCCGATTTTCTACAAAATCAGCGGTTCTTTTATAATTTAATAAGGTGTTATCAATAGAAATTGATGAGTGAGCGTTTGACCTTGGTGGCCTTGCTCAAGATGTATGCCATGGCACCGGGGTTAGCGATCATGCCACCACCGCGCTGCTGTGCATAACGGTTGTCAAGCTCTTCCTTGCTGGGCTGGCGCTCGTCCTTCTTCACGTCATAGACCTGGAAGACATACACACCGTTCTCACCCTTGAAGGGGCCAACGAGTTTGCCCTTGGGCGAACCAGCAATGCGACCAGCCAGACCGGGCTCGTTCTCCAGCTTGGGAGTGAAGTTGCTAGCAAAGACAACCTGAGCCGAGTCGACCTGAGCGCCCATGAGCTTAGCATAACCCTCAAGGTTGTTAGCCTTGCCCTTGAACTGTGCCATGAGAGCGTCGGCCTTCTTGCTGTTGCGCACCTTGTTGGTGAGCATTTCCTTCAGCTCGGGAGCGTTCCAAGGCATGTAGTCACCATCATAGATCTCGTCGAGGCAAGCAGCCACCAAATAGTCCTTATTGTCGCTGAAGATGGGCGACACTTGATCCTTCTTGCTGTCGAAGGCCCACTTGATAACCTTGCGGGTATCGCTGATACCTTGTCCAGTGTAGGGATTCTGACCCAACTGTGCGGTGCTGGGAGTAATGGTAGCGGGCAGAGCCTGGAAGCCAGCCTTGGCAGCGTTCTCGGCAAAGTCCTTTGCATTCTTGTTCTTGTTCAGGAAGTCTTGCAGTTTGGCGCGTGCGTCGTCGTGAGTCTTCTGGCTAGCATAAGCGTCATAGCTGATAGTTGCCAAGGTGTAGAAAGTCTTGGAGGCCTTCTTCTCATTGACCTTGAGCAGAGTTGCTCCCTGGTCATTACTATTCATGACAAAGTAGCCCTCGGGTGCGTTAGCAAACTTGCCCTTGATCGAGTCGGGTGCTTTGTAAATGCGCTCCCAACGGTCCTCGACCATATTTGCGCCCTTGATAGCCTTAGCAACCTCTTCGGGGGTCTTGCCACCTTGCAACATCGCCAATGCCGAGTCTTGTGTTGCCTTTGCACCGGGAACCATCACCAGATTGTAGTTCACCGAGTCGAGCGACACCACCTTATTAATAAGCTTATACATCTTGTGCTTGTTATTGATGACGGTGTCACGCTTGGTCGAGCCAATGCTTGCAGCTGCCACAAAGTCCTTGACGTTCTTGTTGGTGAACTTGTCAAGCGTCTGCATGACAGTGTCGATCTGCACAGTACCCAGAATGCGCACCGAGTCGATACCAGCACCCTTCTGCAGGGCGGTCCAGGCGTTGTCGGCAACCTTGTTGGCTGCTGCGATATCGGCCTGCGACGGCACAATGTTCAAGGCGATGTAGTGGATATTGCGGTTCTCCTCGTCGAGGCGGTACATGGCCTTATTCTTCTCCCACTCAGCCTTGATTTCCTGGTCGCTGACGGGATACTTGGCATCATCCATGCCTGCGAAGTCCTTCTTGACAAATGTGATGTAGCAAGTGGTAGCCTCATCCTCGGCCATCTGAGCGCGGTCAAGGTCGTTGGCCTGAAGGGCACCGCCCACCAGCATCTGCAGCTTGGTCATCTGCAGCTGCTCGACGAGCTGATCCTGAAGCTTGTTCCACTCGTTGCGCATCTCAACCAACTGGTCGGGAGTTGCACCAAACTTCTGGGGATTGGTAAGGATTTCATTGACCTGTGCGGGGCTCTCGGCACCTACCTGCTGCGCAAACTGCTGCACCATGGGAGCAGGGTTCTTGCCAACCATGAGCTCGGTGATTTCGTGATCGCTGACCTCAATGCCCACCTTCTCGTACTCCTGCTTGAGCAACGTCTCGTTGATCATGGTGTTGAGCACTTGCTGCTGACGCACGGCGGCATCCATTTGGTTCTTGTTGTTCTGGTCGGCTGAGGCTTCCTTCTCCACGCGGCGCTGGAAGGCCATGATGTCGATCTTCTCATTGCCCACCTTAGCGGCGGTGCTGTTACCGGCCTGGCGGCCGAGTGCCTCGATACCTACCTCAATGATGAACGCGATGAGTGCGGCACCGATGACGATGGCGAGAATTTTCTTTCTCTGACGGATTTTTTCTAATACTGCCATTTCTTTTTTATTGTTTTATTTTGTTTTTTTCTCCATGTTCTTGGAAAAACTCGGAATTCTTGGAGGTCTCGGGAACCCTGGAACTGGCTCCTTAAAAACTCTCGTCAGCGAGTCCTGACCTCTGGCTTCCACTCCCTCATAAGGGGGGCTTTTTTCCAAATAACCCGCAAAAGTACGACTTTTTTGTGGATGGTCAAAATTGTGGGGCGTTTTTATGACTTTTTTGGAGAAAAAAAGGGAAAAACGACGTTTTTTCGAAAAAAGTTAGCGAAAAATTTGGTCGGTTCGCCAGAAAAGCAGTAACTTTGCACCGCATTAAGAAAATGGTGCGTTAGTTCAGTTGGTTAGAATGCCTGCCTGTCACGCAGGAGGTCGCTGGTTCGAGTCCTGTACGCACCGCAAGAAGGCATCGCTCATGTGAGCGATGCCTTCTCTATTTTCTCCACTTTTTATTTAGTGTGTGATCGACCGATAACCCAGGGAGCATGGCGCTGAATCCAAGCCGAGATGGGATAGAGGGCAGCCATAACGACCAGAGCGATGACGAGCCGCATCCACACATGGTCGGCGAGCCAGCCAGCACCTGCCAAGTGGTCGAGCCCGATGCGGATGATACCGATGGCATAGTTTTGGAGTCCCAGATAGATGGTACCACCCAACACGACCGACTCGATGAAGGCCCGCCGACCACAGTGGCTTGCCACCCACTTGCCCACACACAGGTAGGCGGGAATGACTAGCAATCCGCACATCACGCGCAACAGGCTGTAGAGACCCGGATCGTGCGCCTTGACACCTACCACCCAGATCATCGCCACCATCGAGCCAATGCCCAGTGCCAGCAAACCCAGGGTCCGCCCCACCCCACGGAACTCTAGCCGCTCGAGCGTGGGGCGCAGACTGTGCCCAAAGGCATAGAATGGCATGAACAGCAAGGCGTTGCCTAGGTTCCAGAACCGCACCCATGTCCAGTTCCACGACAACCAGTAGGTCGACAATGAGATGAGGACGCACACCAGTAGTATCCAGCGCCTCGGTGTGAACCGTGCAATCCAGTAATAAATCAATTGCATGGTGAGCAGGCAAGCAATATACCAGAACGGCGCAACGATGGTCTTGGGGTCACCCAACAGCATCTCGATGATGGGCTGAGTCACTGGGACAAGGGCATCAGCGCCACCCAGCATGTCACGCCCGAACCATAGCCACAAGCCATAGAACACAGCAAAGAACAAGACGTAGGGAATCAGTATTTGCTTTCCACGGTGCCAAGCGTATCGCCAAAAGCTACTCCAGCGACCATCGTTGAACAGGAACCCCGAAATGCAAAAAAACACCGGCACCCGCAGATTCAGAATCACTGCCTCGTCGAGCAGTTCAATCCGCGGGGGCGTGTGGTAGAGTATCACCAGAAAGATACTGAAAAACCGCACATAGTCGAGCCAAGGAGTTCGTTGTTTCACGTATTGCGCCACAAAATTACTTAATAATAATCAATATGGCAATTATATTTGGCCATAAGCGACAAAAAATACGTCCGCACGGGGTCAGATGGTGGGGAGCTGGGTGATGAGGCGCAGGATGTCGAGGGCCTGGGTGACGGTGGTGACCTGGGCGATGGAGAAGGAGCGGCGGCCGTTCTTCTCGCGGATGTTGCAACGCGTGGGGTTGGCCTGCAAGTACTGTAACATGCGGCCGAAGGCCGGCGACTGGTAGTAGGCCACGTTCTCCTCGCCTACAAAGTAGGTGTACATCAGGCCGTTCTTGAGCACAATCTTCTCGATGCCCAACCGGCGCGCATAACGCCGCAACGGGACGATGCGAATCAGTTCCTGCGCCATGGGCGGTATTGGGCCAAATCGGTCGACCAGTCGTGCCTCGAAGTCCTGCACCTGCATGTCGGTCTCCATAGCATCGAGCTCGCGGTAGAGCGTGATGCGCTCGTTCTCTTGCGGCACATAGGTGGCGGGGAACATCAGCTCAAGGTCGGTGTCGATGCTGCAGTCATTGACAAACTCCTGCTGCGTCTCGGTGTCAGGCTGCTCGCTGGCAAACTCCTCGGCGAACTCTTCGGTGCGGAGCTCAAGAACAGCCTCTTTGAGGATTTTCTGGTAAGTCTCGTAGCCCAGGTCAGCGATAAAACCGCTCTGTTCGGCTCCCAGCAGGTTGCCCGCACCGCGAATGTCCAGGTCCTGCATGGCGATGTGAATGCCTGCTCCCAGGTCGCTGAAGCTCTCGATGGCTTGCAGTCGCCGGCGCGCCACCAGAGTCAACGGCTTTCCTGCCGGCACGAGCAGGTAACAGAACGCCTTGCGGCTCGAGCGTCCCACGCGGCCTCGCAGCTGGTGCAAGTCGCTCAGGCCATAGCTATGAGCATTGTTGATGATGATGGTATTGACATTGGGCATGTCGATGCCGCTCTCTATGATGGTGGTGGAGAGCAACACGTCGTAGTCGTGGTTGGCAAAGTCGATAATGGTTTGCTCCATCTGCTCGGGCGGCATCTGGCCGTGCGCCACCACCACACGAGCATCGGGCACCACGCGGCGCACCATCGCCTCGAGGTTGTAGAGCTGCTCGATGCGGTTGTTGACAAAGAACACCTGTCCGTTGCGCGACAACTCGAAGTTGATGGCCTCGGCCACCACGTCATCGCTGAGTGTGGCGATGGTGGTGAGGATGGGATAACGATTGGCTGGCGGGGTGTTGATGGCACTCAGGTCGCGCGCTCCCATGAGCGAGAATTGCAGGGTGCGCGGGATGGGTGTGGCGCTCATCGTCAGCGTGTCGACATTGACCTTGAGCTGCTTGAGTTTCTCCTTGGTGGCTACGCCGAACTTTTGCTCCTCATCAATAACCAGCAACCCTAGGTCGTGGAACTTGACGGTTTTGCCAATGAGTTTGTGGGTGCCGATGATGATGTCGATCTTGCCTGCAGCGAGATCGGTGAGCAGCAGTTTGACATCCTTGGGCTTGCGGGCGCGACTCAGGTAGTCGATGCGCACGGGGAAGTCCTTCAGGCGCTCGCTGAAAGTGTTGAAATGCTGGAACGCCAGCACAGTAGTGGGAACGAGTACGGCAGTCTGCTTACCGTCAACAGCTGCCTTGAATGCGGCGCGGATGGCTACCTCGGTCTTACCGAAGCCTACATCGCCACAGATGAGCCGATCCATGGGCTTTGCGCTCTCCATGTCAGCCTTCACGGCCTGTGTTGCCTTGAGCTGGTCGGGGGTGTCCTCGTAGATGAACGATGCCTCGAGCTCCTGCTGCAGATAGCCATCGGGCGAGTAGGCGTGGCCTTGCTCCTTGCGACGCTGGGCATAGAGCTTGATGAGGTCGCGGGCAATGTCCTTGAGGCGGCTCTTGGTGCGCGATTTGATTTTGCTCCATGCACCGCTGCCCAACTTGTGCAGCCGAGGCTCCATGCCCTCCTTGCCACGGTACTTCGACAGTTTGTGCAGCGAGTGGATGCTTACGAAGATGGTATCTCCACCCTGATAGGTGAGCTTGATCATCTCCTGCATCTTGCCATTGACAGCCGTGCGCAGCAGTCCGCCAAACTTGCCCACGCCATGGTCCTCATGAACGATGTAGTCGCCCACCTCAATCTGATTCAACTCCTTGAGCGAGAGGGCCAGCTTGCCCGACCGCGCACGGTCACTCTTGAGGTTGTACTTGTGGAATCGGTCAAATATCTGGTGGTCAGTGAATACGCACAATCGTAGGTCGTCGTCAACAAAGCCCTCGTGCAGCGTGCGCAAACAGGGCTCAAACTGGATGTCATCGTGTCGGTCGTCGAAGATGGCACGCAGTCGAGCAATCTGCTTTTCGTTGTCGCTGAGGATGAGGATGCGATAGCCACGCGCAAGAAAATCCTTGAACGAGTCACTAATGAGGTCGAAGTTCTTGTGATAAATGCCCTGCGGCGAGCAATGCAGCGTCATGCGTGCCTCGCTCTTGAGCGCGCTCTCGCCATAGCAAAAGTCAATGCGGCGCATCGAGTGGAGCATAGCGACAAAATGGCTGACGTCGACCACCTTGTCCATTGCGCCCTGATCGCCTTCCTGGGCAATCATCGCGCTGGCCGACATGCCCTCATCGGCAATCTCGCGCACACGGTTCTCGAGCCACTGGGCGTCGCGGCACACGAGCATTGTCTCGGGTTGGATGTAGTCGAGCAACGAAGTACCCGTGGCATTTTCGCTGCCATTGTTGCCGACAATGCCGATGTTCTCGACACGCTCCTCGCTGAGCTGCGTCTCGACGTTGAAGGTGCGTATCGAGTCAATCTCGTCGCCAAAGAAGTCAATGCGATAGGGCAGCTCGTTGCTGTAACTGTAGACGTCGAGAATGGAGCCTCGCAACGAGAACTGTCCCGGCTCATAGACATAGTCGACCTGCGCAAACCCCAGTTCGCGCAGCCGCTGGGCGGTCTTGGTCTGGTCGACGGTCGCCCCCACCGTTAGTTCGATGGTGGTCTGCTCAATGGTCTGTCGCGATGCCACACGCTCAGCGAGCGCCTCGGGATAGGTCACCACCCAGCGCAGAACGGGGCTAGCGTACCACTGATTGAGCACCTCGGTGCGAAGGATACCGTTGGGCGCGTCGATTTGGCCATACTTGATGTCGCGCTTGTATCCGCTGGGAAAGATGAGCGCCTGGCGGTCATCAGCCAACTGCACCAGGTCGTTGTAGATATATCCTGCCTCGTCGAGGTCGTTAGCAACAATCAGATAGGGTTGCTTGCGTCGCGGCAAGCGCGAGAACAGCACCGACGATGCCGAGCCAGCGAGCCCGTCAATGACCACATTGCCTCGACGGCGTCCGTCGAGCAGTTGCCGCAGCGCGTCGGTGCGGGCCTTGCCACAAAATATGTCACAAAGTTCCTTGACTTCCACACTAAGGAGAAATTTTCGGCAAAATTAGTGATTTTCGGCTAATCTTGGTCTTTTTATCATGATTTATTCGTAACTTTGCCGATATGAGAGGCAAGTGTAGACATATTGCTCTGATGTTGGCGACCATCATGGTGCTCACTGCTTGCAGTGGCACGGGCGACGGCAGGTCGGCACGCGACATGAAGCCGCGGCGCGAGGGCGCGTTGATCGACGGCATTGACGTATCGAGCCACCAGGGCGACATCAACTGGGAGAAGGTCACCGCCAACGATGACATCCGCTTTGCCTATATCAAGGCCACCGAGGGCGCCACCTATCAGTCGCCTCACTACACCTACAATGTGGAGCAGGCCCAGCACTACGGCTTGCTCGTGGGCAGTTACCACTACCTGTCGACCACCTCGCCCATCCATCAGCAGTTCGAGAACTTTGTGCGCACTGCAGGGCAGGTGCAGCAAGACCTTATCCCGATGATTGATGTGGAAGATCGCGGCGAGTGGTCGCGTAGTCAGCTCATCGACAGTCTCACCGTGCTGGCCAACATGATTGAGCAGCACTTCAAGAAAAAGCCCATGATCTACTCGACCATGGACTTCTATAACCAGAACTTGTCGCCCCAGTTCAATAAATACCTCCTGTACATTGGGCGCTATTCTAATACCAAACCCAACATCAGTTGGGAGGGCGACTACACCATCTGGCAGTTCAGCGAGGACGGCATCATGGCGGGCATCAATGTCTATGTGGACTTGTGCCGTTTCCATCCCGACCACGACTTGCCCGAACTGCTGCTTTGAATCAATGGCCACTATTTTGCCTCCAGTATCTACTTGTCATGCACGGGCCGGATGGACATGTGGTAAGCACGCAGGTGGTCAACAAAGCTTTTTACACGTAGTACCCCATTGGGATTTACATATTCCAGATTCTCGCCAACAATAAAATAGAGTGCGCTAGCAGTCACTATGTCATCTGCCACATAATATCCACGATTCGGATTCTTGGTGGATGATGTGTTTGCAGTCCAATAGTAGCC
>JAEEGL011544939.1_pt1 | contig 11229 bp, 10 predicted proteins | sample 9134231 | NCBI WGS metagenome assembly JAEEGL01 (sample SAMN16246548, study PRJNA631951) | gut metagenome | biome: gut microbiome; feature: rumen; material: fiber-attached | host: Bos | place: Iran: Karaj | collected 2018-10
CGTGGACTTTAGCGGCTGCGAACGCTACCTGGACACCCCCGTGAAACGCTACAGCAGCGGCATGACCGTACGCCTCGGGTTCGCCATCGCGGCACACCTGGAACCCGAAATATTGGTGGTGGACGAAGTGCTCGCCGTGGGTGACGCCGAATTCCAGAAGAAGGCCATCGGCAAAATGCAGGACGTGAGCCGCGGCGAAGGCCGAACCGTGCTGTTCGTGAGCCATAACATGGGCGCAGTGAAGAGCTTGTGTAAGAGAGGATTACTACTCGAAAACGGTATAATAAAAGATTATGGAGACGCGGATGCAATTGTCTCAAAATACATCCGTGGCGACAGCGACTCCCCCACCCACAAGGAATGGAACGACAAAATCGAGTACTACAAGGACGGATTCGAACTCCTTGAAATCGGAATCAAGCGCAAAGGTGGCGAATACGGCGAAGCCATGCCCATGGACGATGACATGGAACTTATAATTCGCTACCGACTCACAAAAGATTTTGAAAAAATGTGGCTCACGATGCACTACAAGAACGAATTCGGGACCACAATCTTTTCGAGTAGCGCCGGAGATCAAATTCCCAAAGCAAAAACGAAGGGCGAATATACCCAGATTTGCACCATTCCCAAGAACACCCTCAACTGGGGCAACTTTTCCATCAACTTACTAGCCTTTCATGACAACGCAGAATACTTCTGCCATGTTCGTGACATTCTTTGCTTTTCTGTCGCCCCCAAAAGCATCAGAATCGGAAATTGGCTTGGCGGTAGGGAACCAGGAGACGTTACGCCGAAGTTTCTTTTTAACGAAAAAAATGACTAATTAGTCATTTTTTGAACAGTACGCTTGTGAAAAAAATAAAGAAAATCATTATTGTTAACTGCTATACATACTGCGGAGGTCCGCTAGTCCTTTCCGAACTTTGTAGATGCCTTAACAAAATCGGTTTTGATGCGCGTTTATTTCTATTGCATACCTTTCCTACAACCGAAAAAAATTTGTTTAATTTTTCAAGAAAAGATCGCTTTATAGTCAACATAAAATTAGCCATAGCAATAATTCTAAACCGCCTTTTCCCAACTTTAGGCTTCAATAAGAAATATTTCCCTGAATACTTCAAGGCACCGCATTTAAAAGGATGTAAATTGCAAATAAGCCCATTCTTTTCCGACAAAAACACCATTGTATTATACCCAGAAATAGTTTACGGAAACCCTCTAAAAGCAAAGAATGTCGTCAGATGGTTACTTTACTTCAATAGATATCCAAACGATACACAAGCCTATAATGAAAAAGATTTGTTCATCACCTTTCGTGAATTATTTAACGATTTTACATTGAACCCCTCCCTGCGAACGGTCAAAATCAACTATTTTGACAAAAACCTATACAAGCAAACAAATTTTTCCAAACGTACGGGCAACTGTTATTTCATAAGAAAAGGGCGCAACCGGAAGGATTTACCCCTAAAATTTGACGGCCCAATTCTTGACGATTTATCAGAAGAAGAAAAGGTTAAAATTTTGAACGAATGTGAATTCTGTTATAGTTACGACACACAGACTTTCTATTCAAGCATAGCCTCTATATGTGGGTGTAAATCTATCATTGTGCCTGAACCAGGAAAAAACAAAAACGACTATCTAGGGGCCGATGATGAGCGACCTTATGGCATTGCATATGGAACAAATAAAGAAGAACTTGAATGGGCAGAAGATACGCGAAAACAATTGAGCAATCGCCTAAATTACGAAAAGAGCAACATGGAAAACGCACAATTATTTACAAATTATGTAAAAGATTATTTCGAGAAAAGACAAAAATGAACAGCAAAGTTCTTACAATCATAGTCACCTACAATGGAATGAAATGGATTGACAAATGCATCCACAGCGTACTTTCATCATCCATCAAATCCGACATTTTTGTCGTTGACAACGCCTCTTCAGACGACACCCCTAATTATATAGCAACGAATTTTCCGCAGGTCCATCTAGTAAAAAGCACGAAGAATCTAGGCTTTGGAGCCGCAAACAATATCGGTCTGCAGCATGCTATTGATAACGGATACGACTACGTCTATCTGCTGAATCAAGATGCATGGATCAAAGAAGATACTTTTGAAAAATTAATATCAGCACATCGAAACCATCCCGAATACGGAATTCTTTCTCCAATTCAATTAGAAGCAAACGAGCAGCACTTTGACTTTAACTTCGGATCAATCATAAGTCAATGGAGCAAAAAAACAAAGGTATGTGAAGATTTGTTCTTCAGAAGAGAAAACGAAATTATCCCTTTTTCAAGAGTCATGGCAGCACATTGGCTAATAAGTAGAAAATGTCTTCTAGATGTAGGAGGATTTTCACCAGTTTTTTTTCACTATGGTGAAGATCTCAACTATGCGGATCGAGCTTGGAAAAAAGGTTTCATGGTAGGTATTGCAACGAACTGTTCAGGCATTCACGACAGAGAAAACCGACCAACTTCAACAAAAAAAAAAGCTCTATTAGATTTTTGTACAATGATTTCAAATTTTTCTGGTTTCAAGATGTCTAAAAAAGAAGTTCTATGGATTTATACTTACGAAATTTTATTGAAAATCTTCACAGATCCCCTAAGTTTCATTTACAATATCCGCTACTACCTAAAATTTCTCATTAATATTCATCGTTACAGCCGGGAAAAAAGCACATCCATGAAAAAAGGAGCCTTTTTGAATATTAGGCAAGAATTATGCTAGTTAAAATAAAAGACATTATACAGAACAGACAAACCTATTTCGACCTCTTATCTCATTGGGGTCTAAAATACAAATGCCCTTTTTGTGGCTTTCACTCCAGGGATCTTTTACCTATCGGCATTACCAATCCAGCTATAGAAAAATACCAAATTATAGGAGCGGGACTAAGAAACGCCAGATGCCCCAAATGCGGCTCTACCGATAGAGAACGGCTTATCTACACATATCTAAAGCATGAGTTAGATATTTTCAGCAATCCTCAGACAAAAGTGTTACATATCGCCCCAGAGATGATTATCGCAAATCAATTTGTTGCACATGGTTTTACAAATTACATATGCGGTGATTACTACGCAAAAGGGCAACATGCAAATTACTCCAAAGAATTTGTCAAGCATATGGATGTCCAAAACCTGCCTTTTGCAGATAATTCTTTTGATTTAATCATATGCAATCATGTATTAGAACATGTCTTTGATGAAAAAAGGGCTATACAAGAACTTTTCAGAGTCCTCACAAAAGGCGGCCAAGCCATACTACAGGTGCCGATTTCTCCGATTCTAGAAAAAACAATATCCGACACAACCATCACAGACGGAACAACATTAGAAGAGAAATTCGGCCAATGGGATCACGTCCGACTATTCGGGATGGATTACGCCCAAAAACTTGAATCATGTGGATTTTCCGTGGAACAGTACAAATTCCATAAGAAATACCCAAAATTCGCGTTCAATTCCAAAGAAATACTGTTCATCGGGAGAAAATAATTTGAGAGACAATTCGGCAACATCTGTTTCAATCATCGTTCCCGTTTACAAAACCCCGCTAATTTATTTTAGACAATGTTTAAATTCTCTGCATAGTCAAAGTCTGTCCGAGGCAGAGTTTATAATTGTTTTTGATGGCGAGGATGCGGATCTATACACTTTTTGCAAGTCCTACTTAGAAAAAGACAACCGATTCAAAATTCATATCCAACCCCACGCAGGCGTTTCTGCCACTCGAAATTACGGGATAAAACAAGCAAAGGGCGAATATATAACATTTGTTGACGCCGATGATTGGATTGAAAAAAAATGTTGTCAAACAACGTATAATTACGCTAAAGAGCACGACTCTGATGTTGTATTATTTGACTACAACCCTGTTGCAAAACAAAACGAGAAAAAAACATATGCTAAATTCTCTATTCCTCGATTACCATCAAACGAGATAGAAGTTTGGCAGAAGCAAACAATTTACCATACAGATTTTAAGTATGTATCGGTTGTTTCTACGTGGGGAAAAATTATTAGAAAATCCCTCATCGAAAAAAATCACATATTATTTTCGGAGCAATTACACATCGCCGTTGATAGACCATTTATGTTCCAGGTCTATCTATGCACAGCAAACATTTCATATTTAAATTCTGTATTTTACAACTACAACAAAGTAGAAAATTCTATTTCGTATAAAAAATATTACAATAAATATCTAGATCTCTTGGATTATCTAACAGAAATAAAAAAAATTTCTTCAAAGCACATAAATCTTATAGGAAAGCAAGCCTTAATTTATCTTGAGGGTGCGTGGAATCTTTTCTATTTTGAAAAAAGAAATCGCTGCAATTATATAGTCAATATTGCTTATTTATGCAAAGTCGTCAAATCTCAAACTTTCCAAGATCTCATTTCTCAAACCAGCACTAGGGACTCTTTTTTTATTACTAAGACAGAATTATTTCTTCTTAGGCGAAAAATTACTCTTCCTTTATGGCTACGCGCATTAAAAAGAATGTTTTTCTAAAACATATCTATTTTTTTATTGAAAAAATCGTATCAACCATCTCACCCACAGTCCTTTCCCAAGAAAACATCTGAGCTCTTTCCAACCCATTTCTCCGGCATTCTTCCCGCAATTCTTTATTGAAGTAATATTTTTCATACGCTTCAACATGCTGTTTATCGCTATCCCAGTCAATCATAAGGCCAGCATCGCCAACAACTTCCGGCAAAGACGAATTATTACTCGTAATTACAGGACAACCGCACTGCATTGCCTCAAGTGGCGGAAGGCCAAATCCCTCATATTGACTAGTGAATACAAACCATTCCGCATTGCTATATAGCGCCGGAAGATCTTCATCATCAATATACCCCGCATATACTATATATTGGTCATAAAGCTCAGGCCTTAAAGATTCTCTTTTTATCTGCTCAGAGAACTTCTCATATTGTCCCCCGCCCATCACCCACACAAGGTCTTGAATATTATTTTTTTCAACAAATACAATAAAAGATTTTATCGCACGAATCAAGTTTTTTCGAGGCTCTAACGTACACAAACTGAAAATGTACTTCTTTTCTCTAGGTAATTTATACTTTTCTTTAATACCATCCAAAACCATCGTGTCCTTGACAGGCCTAAAAGACTCCTCTGCAGCCAGATATGTAACCCAAATTCGTCCTGCATCTAAGCGCGGAAAGAAATGGCAAAAATCCTTCTTCGTTTCTTCGGATATCGCAAAAAAGTAATCTGACGGATTAATGTTTCGGATAAGATTTGCAAACCAACCTTTTTCCTTCTGCCAACTGTAATCGGCCAATTTAAAAGGGATCGCATCATAAAGGATTATAAATCGACGCAAGTCCCTTTGTTTTCGGAAACACCGAGGAATAGCATCTTGCGGAGAAAAAAAGATTCCTTGTAGATTCCGAAAAAGGACCGCCTTCATTGAAAACAGACGATCAACAAGGAAATCTCCAAGAAATACCATTAACCACAGAATCTTCCTGACAAAAAAATGCTTTTCCATTTTCCAGGCAATAGTCCTCAACCATGTCAACTTTTCAGAAATAAATCGTGTCAAAAAATTCTTTTCATAATAAAGAGTTGCATTAGGAAAGTACTTCTTTTTTAATTCATTCAGCAAAAAACATTTACTAGGAGAACACCACAGACTCACGCTCACGTCTGTTCTTTTTAAAAACTCCCGCAGGATATTCAGCGAAACGAAATAGATGCCTCTTCTGAAGGCATTATTGCTTTCCCCATCAACCAATTGCGTTGCATCGTAAATAATTTTCAGCATGTCAATTTCGTTCCTTCATCACATCAACTATCTTGTCAACCGTTTTCTCCCACGAGAACATTTTTACCCGTTCTTGCGCTCTACATCCAAAAGCTTTTCGCAATTCTTCATTAAAATAATATTTTTCATACGCTTCAACATGCTGTTCATCACTATCCCAATCAATCATTATACCAGCATTCCCCACAACCTCTGGCAACGACGAATTGTTACTTGTAATTACAGGGCAACCACATTGCATAGCCTCTAACGGAGGCAATCCAAAACCTTCATATTGACTTGTATACACGAACCACTCAGCATTACTATAAAGAACAGGTAAATCATCGTCATCAACGTAACCGGCACGAATAATCACATCCGGATTCCATGTCACACATTCCTTTTTTAAGGTCTCAACAAACGTAACCCAAGCGGAGCCTCCCATAACCCAAACCAAATCATCAATCTTATTCTTTTCCAAAAAAGTAAGGAAACTTTTTACAGCACGCAGCAGATTTTTTCTTGGTTCCAATGTACACAGACTGAATACGTATTTTTTTTCTTGCGGAAGATTATATTTTTTCTTGACACGTTCCAATTCAGAATTTTCTTTTTTGGGAGTAAACTTTGAATCAGCAGCCAAATAGATTATAGACGAATTATCATCCGATACTACAGGAAACAACCTTTTGTAATCTTTTTGGGTTGCCATAGAATTAGAAAAGAAATAATCGCTACTTAAGGAAGTCCGCATCACATCATTGACGACATTCGTTCTTTGCGGGTAGTATTCAGGAAAAAGAAAAGGAATACAATCATGCAGAACAACATACGGCTTGACAGAATGGTTTTTCCTTATGCCTTCTGGTATTTTATACACAGGAGATAAGAAAGCGTTATATGACTTTAGCCTATCATTATTTATCCCTGCGATTATATTAAACAAACAATTCAGTAGTATTATCCAAATCGAGATCGTTTTTCGAAGCCAGATATGGTCATATATAGATGCATACGCCTTTTCTAATTTTACATAAGCTTTTTTCAAGATTCCATATTTTGAAAAATCCTGTATAAAATTCACATTTGGGAACAGTTCTTCTTTTAATCGCGCACCATCGGCATACTTTTCAGGAGCAACGTACAGGGAAACATTCACATCAGGGCGTTTTAAAAGCTCTTGAAGGATGTTAAAAGCGGTAAAAAAGATGCCACTACGATTATCATTCTTATAGAAAAAATTCGCTAGAACCGTTGCATCAAATATCAGATTAACCGGCTTCATAGAAACCATCCATCATTTTGTCAACCGTTTTTTCCCAGGAGAACATTTTTGCACGTTCTAACCCTTTGCGACTATTTTCTTTTCTCAACTCATCATTATAATAGTATTTTTCATACGCTTCCACATGCTGTTCATCGCTATCCCAGTCAATCATAATTCCAGCTTCGCCAACAACCTCCGGCAGCGACGAACTATTGCTGGTAATCACCGGACAGCCGCACTGCATCGCTTCAAGGGGCGGCAAGCCAAAGCCCTCATACTGACTGGTATAAACGAACCATTCCGCATTGCTATAAAGCACAGGCAAATCATCGTCATCAATGTAGCCCGTTTGAACCACATGCTCTTTATTCCATTTGATGCTTTCTTTTTCAAGTATTTTTTCAAATGAGTTCCAAACAGCACCTCCAACCAACAACACAAGATCATCAATCTTATTCTTTTCAATAAACTTCAGGAATGACCTTACAATACGAACCACATTCTTTCGCGGTTCCAAAGAGCATAAACTAAAAACATAATTTTTCCCCGATGGAATATTGTACTTGTTCCGAATCTTTGCGACCAGGACCTCCTCTTTTTCTGGCTTAAAGCATTTATCTGCCGCAAGCAAAGCCACAGCCGCATTTTCTTTTACAATTTTCGGGAAATAGCGAACAGCGTCTTTTCTTGTATTTTCTGAATCGAAAAAAAAGAAATCGCCATCCTTGTAATTTTCCATTACACGTACAACAAAGGCTTTCCATTTAGGATAATACTGCGGAAGAACAAGAGGAATAAAGTCATACACAAAAATGTAAGGCTTTAGACCTTTATTTTTTCGAGCAGAACTCGGAATCTTGAAAAAAGGCGAAAAAAAGACTTGATTTCTTTCCAATTTTTCTTTATTCAGCTTCAAAGTAAAAAAGAAAAAGACACACAGTATTCCTAGCGGGAGTGCGTAAAGCAATCTCTTTAGTTTATACTTCCCACTTTCCGCATACAATACCCGGCATTTGCGATATATCGAGCGAAGCGTCTTATATTTAGCCACATCTTGCAAGCAATCACAATCTGGATAATAGGAGTCTCTCAATTTTTCGCCATCTGCAACGGTTTCTGGAGAAAAATAGAGGGTCACACGCACATCTTGTCTCTTAACCAATTCGTTAAGAATGTTCAATGCTGCAAAAAAAATACCTGTGCGATTACCATCCTTATAAAAGGTATTCGTAACTACAGTCGCATCGTAAATAATATTCAACATTCAGCGGCCTTCTTTTGCATTATCCTATTTTCGCCCAAACCCTTTTCAAGGTTTTTCCAAAACCTTCATACCATATATTGATAAATATAGCCAAGGAAGCGCTCATGATATCGCCAAGTTTCTCCCCGAACACCTTGCAGAGTTTCGTCCTCAGCGCGACATGCTTCTGCTGAGCCACGGAATGCCACGAGCCGTTAAAATGATGGATGCTGTAGGTGTTTTTCGTCGTTTCCAGCGCCAGTGTCCGCGTGTTTTTGGGGCTAAAAAAGTCCATCGGCAATATTTCTAGGTCTTCACCCTTTAGTTTACGGGCAAGAATTGTCGGCAATGTCGTTGTATCCATATAGCCGTTGTCGTCAACGAAATCATGCCTTTCATAATATTCCATCACATTTTTCAGGAACGGGAGCCCTTTTTCTGCACCCATCGTAGCCGCCTCGATGGAATCCTGGTTCTCGATTCTGTCCGGAGTATGTTCCCGCCCAAAAAAGTATGGTCTATCCAACAGGTCATCGAACGATTTCAATACTTCCACGTCGCTATCTAGGTAGATGCCGCCATAGTTGTAGAGCGCGTAAAGGCGTATGTAATCGGCAGCGAAGGCCCATTTCTTCACTGCGCATGCCTGTTCCACCCAAGATACCGAATGGATGTCGAAACGGTTCATGTCCCAAAGCATGAACTCGTAGTCCGGGAGTTTTTCCTTCCAGCTCTGCATGCAGCGCAGGGCCAGCTCCGGGTAAGGGTCGCCGCTCAGCCAGCAGTAATGGATTATCTTGGGAATCGCCATAGTTCAAACCTAGTTAATCACCACGGCAGGAACCCAGTGGGTGAAGCTTTCGCGGCGGATTTTGGGGTCGCCGAGGATGGGGCGGTGAGTCCCCTGCACTATGAATCGGGCTTCGGGATGCTTGCGGGCCGCATCGGCGATAAGGCGCAAGGTAGTGTGCAGTTTGGCCCGGTCGCCATCGCGGGAATTCTGGGTAGTCCAGGCGATGTTCTTCACGAGGCTCGCGGAATCACCCGCCACGGCCGTGAGCACGGAATCTAGCGTTGCCGCCATCAAGCTGTCGGGGCACTTCTGGCAGAACAGCCGCACACCGTAGCCCAGCGAATCGATGTACAAGTTACGCCCGTATTCCAGCGAGTCTCCCCCGAACAAGTAGATTCCATCGTGCGGGCGCGTGCTGTCGCCGGGGATGCGGAGTTCAGCGAATTCCGCATGGCGGGTACGGTTCGCAAGCCTATGGTGCAGAAATTCCTTGTGCGGAAAATCTTTAAACACAGCGAAATCTTCGGCAAGCAAGCGTTCCTCGAATGGAACGCCCCAGGCATCCACAAGGATGGCGACGGTTACTCGCGAAGAATCGATGAACTTCGGCAATAGCGCACGGCGGTCAAACAGTTCATACTTACCCGTATATTCCGCAGTCAGCGAGTCAGCGTCAACAAGCGATTGCATGTGCCAAGGTTTCTCGGGCATTTTTATGTACTGCGAATTAATCAAATAAGAGAACGTCACCGCAAACACAACCAGCACTGTAAAAACACCCAAGCCAATCTTTTGCACGCGACTCATTGTTCACCTCCAACGAGTCTGTACTTAACAAGATGCAGATTATCAAATGACTTGACAGTATCTTTTTTGACTTTCTGATGGTAATGATCTTGATAATATGCATCAAAGAACTGCATCGTTCCATTCTCAAGAACAAACACATTATCCTTGATTAAGTCCCGGATAGGGTTTTGCACACCACGTTCCGCCAACTCCCGTTTCATCCCCGGAAGATTTATATTCCAATAACCAATCGGGATAATGTTTCCCCAGCTACCCGGCGTAGCAGACCTATAAGGAGGGTCCTTATAGGTTGCCAAATACTTGTAGTCATTAAAATAGAGAAGGAATGCATCATCCTGATGCGATTCCATATGATGCAAAAATTCGCTCCATTCACGCGACATTTTGGGAACACCAAAGAACAATCTATTGTTATTAATCTCGCGTTGGGTAGAAAGGGCCAAGACAAGAGCGCCCAACGCCAATATTCCTATCAAATACGGCAGTTTATTCAATTTTTCTTCAATCACAAAATTTTTCGATTGCATCATGGGAATTGCCGAAACTATTGCATAGAGCCAGATTCCCGTTTCTACATGGTAAGAGACACGGTTCATAAACAACAGGTATCCCAAGCACAGGCACATCAGCACCAGAGAGCCCCAAGTATACCAGTTCGCCCGTTTGGGAGCAAAGAAGAAAAACGCAAAACAAAAGATTATCCAGCACCACGCATTCGCATTGAAAAATGATTTTGCAAGCACCAGGAACAGTGCCGCCGGCATTCTGCTATAATTCACTTCGTACTTGTTTCGGTTAATCACATCCACAAAGGGTTTAAGGCTATCCAGCGACAGTACTTCCGTATCATAAAAAATCCAGCTCCGCAAATACCAGAAATCGCGCCCTATCATCTGACGTTCTTCTAGTTCGTCAAACGTAGCATCCAAATCATAATCCCCGCCATCCCCAAATGTAGACCTGCTCCATTGGTAATCACGATAATACGTGTATTCGTTATTCTCAAATAACTTATTATTGAATGACAGCAAAACTTGATAAGCAGCAACACACACAAGCAGCGTCACAAGCGTAGTCTTAAGGATTTTTCTTGTTTCAAAAGCACTCAGCGTCAAAATCGCCGCCAAAAACGGCATTCCAAGAAGGAATCCTTCCCGACGAAAAACAATACCAACAACAAAGAAAACGCCGCCCATAGCAAGCCACGTCCGCCTCTTTTCTCCATTCCCAAAATAGAACAGAAGTATAGCCGCCGACGTCGATGCCGCTGCGCATTGGGTAAATGCCAATTGCAAATAAAAATCAGGAACA
>JAEEGL014170193.1_pt1 | contig 11229 bp, 10 predicted proteins | sample 9134231 | NCBI WGS metagenome assembly JAEEGL01 (sample SAMN16246548, study PRJNA631951) | gut metagenome | biome: gut microbiome; feature: rumen; material: fiber-attached | host: Bos | place: Iran: Karaj | collected 2018-10
ACGAGGGAGTATGAAGTATTCGTAGAGTACTTGAAGTCATTTCATTTTGGAAAAAAGACCGCTCTGGTAGATATAGGTTGGTCCGCGACCATACAAAAAGAGCTCATAAAGACATTAAAAGAAGAAGGTATAACTGCTGATGTTAGAGGGTATTATATAGCATTGGATAGAAAGGCGGCTGTGAACAGTGATGACCTTACTGCAGAAGGATTTTTGTGGGATCATTACAATGCGGACAATAAGGAACTGGAAGAAGGTGCATTTGTCGGAATTATAGAGACGCTATTTCATGAACAAGCTGGGTCAGTTAAAAAGTATTCTTTCTATGAAGATAGCGTAATTGCTGAAAAATATCCTTACGAATACCAGATGCCTGGTGGTCTTCTTGATGAATATCGAATTCTTGAAGATATCCAGAATGGTACTGTTGCGTTTGTGGAATCAATAAAACTCAGGAAATTCCTTAAATATATAGAGTTGAACGAAAAACAGGCATTTAGATTACTTAGACAATGCTTTATGGAGCCTTCTGCAGAACTCATAAGCAAATTTGGAGCTATAAGATATTTTGATGCAAGAAGCTATACATATCTTGCAAAACCTAAGATGAATCTTGCTAGATACGTTTTTAAACCGAAAGAATTCTTAACGGATTTTTATGAATCTGAATGGCCGATTGGATTCCTTAAAGCTGTATTGAAAATCAATATTTCTTATGAATGGCTATGGAATTTCCTGTGGAGCATAAGGCATGTTTCAAGATAGGAATTTGTTTCGTTATGAGTCAAAAAACATTTTTTACAATCATTACAGTTACATATAATGCCGGGTCTAAGGTGTCTAAGACTATTGATTCTGTATACAAACAAAGCTGCACAGATTATGAATATATCTTGGTGGATGGAGCATCTGAAGATGATACTGTTCAAAGAATTGAAAAACATCAAAATCAATTTAGCGAAAAGAACATATCATATAGATATTTATCTGAAAGAGATAGCGGCGTTTATGATGCAATGAATAAGAGTATATCTTTGGCAAACGGAGAATGGGTGTGTTTTTTGAATGCAGGAGATCTTTTTTATGATTCTGAGACATTGAGAAAATTGAAAGATACTACTCAAAAAAACAGCAGTGCTGACATTGTTTATGGAGACACTATTGAGTTCAAAGCTAATGGACTATCTATATATAGAAAAGCTTTACCTATAGAACAAATAACTCAAGCCATCCCCTTTTTTCATCAGAGTTGCATTACGAAACTGGATTTGCTAAAGAAGAATTTATTTGATATCAGATATAGAATATGTGCAGATTACGATTTCTTTTTAGGATGTTATCAAGACAATGCCAGATTTGTTTATATAGAACTTCCAGTATCGAGATATGAATATGGTGGGTTATCATCGTGTGATGATAATGTGGCGTTGCTATTAAGAGATCAACTGGAAATTCGAAAAAATCGAGAAGTTTTTGATGATAAAGAGTATCAACGGAAATTGGCAGAATTTAACAAGACAATAGAATATATTGCCATAAAATATAGAATTAAAAGACTAATTCCAAACAAGTTATTATTGAAAATATTATTTGAGCGTGATATTAGAAGAGGTTGGCACAAGGAAGAAAGATATGAACAACAATAAAGTCAAGGTAATTGATAATAAAACACTCATTGATGAAATGAATAATATTGACTTTTATAAGTGTGATGGAGTTAGAGTTGGGGATGTATTATATTATGCGCACACATTAAGAAATAGGACGACAAAATTTAATTCAATTAAAATTGCTATTGGACGAATTTTGAGATTTGCTTTTTTTTCTAATGTTGAGTTTGAAATTCATGGCAAACCAGATACCCTATTTCTTATGTCAAATTTGTTCAGGAAACGGCAAGACTTACAAAGAAGTTTTCGGGCGGTGGTAGAATTATCGGAGAATAATATATATATGTTCTTTTCTGACAAATTCAGAATAAGCGTGATAGGAATTATTTCTATTCCTGTAATTATAAGGTGGAATAAACAGATCAGGGGGATACTAAAAGAAAACAATGACAGAATGTATTATTTGGGGTACATATACGAAGCATACTTAGAATATTATTATTTTGAAAGGTTTTGTAGAAAGAGACATTTAACAGTAGACAAATTAGTGAGTATTTGTGATGTACAGTTGACAGACAGCTATTTCACGCAGAAATTCAATATGCTAAAGAAGAAAACTATAACTTTACAACATGGGATTATGTGCTCAACGCACAATACGTGGACTTTTTCTGGTTCGCATAGTGATTATTTCATTGCAAACAGCAGATTTACTGAATCTGAGAGTGCAATAGTAGGTTATGGTCATAATATGATAGTTGCAGGGTTGATTTCATGTGTGAATAACCAGCCTCTAGAAAAGCTATTTTCTAATAAAAGAGAAACGATTGGAGTTATGGTTGATGGCGAGGATTTTAGAATTGATAATTATAGAACAATATCAACGATGGCAGCTTACTGTACAAAATACAACAAGAAATTGTTAGTAAAACTACATCCCTTGTGTGACATAGATATATATCGAAAAGAGTTTCGTGATGAAAATGTAATCAAATTTGTAAAAAAAGAGATGACATTAAATCAGTTTTTTGACATTGTGGATGTAGCTGTAGTAAGGAATTCGACAACACTAATTGAGGCACTTCAATACGGAATCCCAACATACATTATAAACGATGAATATCAAGTTGCTGACATATATAAAAATGTTAATATGCTGAAGTTTTCTAATGAAAATGAGTTTCACGATTTAATAGATGATAGATCAGAAGAAGAGATTTTTAGAGAATATAAATCAGCAAGGGAATTCTTTGGATGTATTGATGATGTCACTCAACAGTATAAGAATGTTTTTATGAAATTGGGAGTATCATAACATAATAGACAATACTATGGATGCGATCGAGAATATAAGCAATAATGTTAAAGCTATAAAATCTGGAATTTGGTATACGGTAGCCACCTTTATTACAAAAGGAATCGGGTTTATAACGACTCCGATTTTTGTTAGAATGTTATCAAAAACTGATTATGGATTATTCTATAACTATATGTCATGCCTATCCATTTTGATGGTATTAGTTTCGCTGAATCTAGAATCTACTATGATTTGTGCGAGATATGACTACAATAAGGAGTTTGATTCCTATGTATTATCGATGATAACGATGAGCGGTATATCTTGTTTAGTATGGATGATAATACTTAATGTGTTCAGTCCCTATTTTGTACAACTTATGGGTATTGAAAAGAAATATATAGATATCATGATGGTTTATTTACTGTTTTCACCAGTAATAAACTTGTATTTGGCTCGCGAGGCATATTGCTTTGAATACAAGAAAAGCATAGCGGTGAGTTTGTTAGTAAGCGTTGGCTCGACTATACTATCTATTATTTTTGTGAGTTTTTTTGATGATAAGTTGGAGGGGAGGATATTGGGCTCATCTTTTCCTACGATAATTATTGGAGCAATTATAGGGGGGATGATGATTTTATATGGTAAACGGATAAGAATTGAGTATTGGAGATATGCATTACCAATTTGTCTTCCGTTTATTCCGCATTTACTCTCATTAATGGTATTAGGATCTATAGATCGAATAATGATAACAAAAATATGTGGTCCAGAGTATAATGCAGTTTATAGTTTAGCGTATACATGCTCCACAATTATTACGATGATTGTTGTTGCATTTAATAATGCATATGCTCCATGGCTTGGAAATAAACTCCACATAAAAGCTTATGATGAAATAAACAAGGTGTCTAAAGGCTATATAGGGATTTTTATGTTTATTTCAATAGGTGTAATACTGTTTTCACCTGAAATAGTTCTTATTTGGGGCGGAAATTCGTATTCTGACGGAACAATGCTTATTCCGCCGATAGCATCTGGATGTATGTTACAGTTTTTGTATGGACTGTTTGTTAACGTTGAACAATTCGAGAGAAAAACTATATGGATGGCCTTGGCAAGCATATCCGCTGCAGTTGTGAATTACTTATTAAATGCAGTTTGTATTCCGCGCTATGGATATTCTGTTGCTGCTTACACAACATTTATAGGTTATTTATGGCTCCTAATTATTCATATGATCATTGTATGGAAATACGGCTATAAAAATGTTTATAGTTATAGATTCGTGTTTATTATGATTCTAATATGCAGTGTTATTATGATGTTTGCTGGTAGAGTATTTGCTCAGATGACGTTAAGATATACACTGATTGGTATTTATATTTCGTTTATTTGTGTAGGAATAGTTATTTATAGAAGAAAATTATTAGTGTTTCTTAAAACTATTCTGGCTGGGAAATATTGATTATATAGATCTAATAGTTAAACTGGAATTAGTGAACGTAATAGAAGAATTGTAATGTGTAAATCACTGAGAATAAGGCAGGGATATATGATAGGCGAAACAAATGATTGTAAAAATAACATCATACCAAATGACAGTACAATCCTTGAAGCAATCAGGGTTTTGGATAATCAGACAATAAAAGCGCTATTTACTATTGATGATAATGGGAGAATTTGCGCTTCTTTGACAGATGGGGATATTAGACGCGCCATATTAACTGGGATCAATCTTGATTCAACGGTGGATAATATATCTAATCATAATTTTGCTTACGTTTATGAGGAATATGATAGTGAAGAAGTTAATGAGTTGATGATGAATAAAGGTATACTAGTAATACCTGTCGTAGATGATACAATGCGCATTAAGAAAGTTCTGTACAAACAAAATGTTAGAAAACATAGTACAAGTGAAAAACTATGCGTGCCAGTTGTTATAATGGCTGGTGGAAAAGGAACTCGATTGTTTCCGTATACAAAGATTTTACCCAAGCCACTTATCCCGGTAGATGATATTCCGATATGTGAACGAATAATAAATTCGTTTATTGATGCTGGGTGTGACCAATTCTATATGGTATTAAATTACAAAAAGAGCATGATAAAAGCATATTTTGCTGACTCGGATTTAAAGAGTAAAATATCATTTATTGATGAAGATACGCCCTTGGGAACCGGAGGGGGAATAAAACTACTTCAAGGAAAGATTAACAGTACATTCATACTAACTAACTGTGATATTCTGGTAATAGAGGATGTAAAGAAGATAGTAGGACATCATGTTAAAGAAAAAAATGAGGTAACCATGGTCTGCTCATTGAAGAACTTTGAAATTCCGTATGGTACGGTAGAGTTTTCAGAAGGAGGAGATATAATTGCTTTTAACGAGAAACCACAAATGAGTTTCTTTACTAATACAGGTTATTATATTGTAGAACCGTGTATAATGGATTATGTAGGCGAAAATGAAGAAATTGGAATGCCAGATATTATTGACAAAATGAGGAAAGATGGCAGGAAAGTTGGTATATATCCGATTAGTGAGAATTCGTGGTTGGATATGGGACAATTTGATTCCATGGAAAGTATGGAAAGAAGATTAAGACGGTTCGGGGAGAGCTTTAATAGTTGGAGTTGAATATGCGTTGTATAGCAATAATACCTGCAAGAAGCGGTTCAAAAGGGTTAGAAGATAAGAATATCAAAGAATTTAACGGAAAGCCTTTGATGGCATACACTATAGAAGCTGCGAGAAAAACTGGTTTGTTCAATGTTATTCATGTTTCTACCGATTCTGATAAATATGCTAGAATTGCAAAAGAGTATGGAGCTGATGTGCCTTTTTTGAGAAGTCAAACCACTGCTGGAGATGAGGCTTCCTCGTGGGATGTTGTGAGAGAGGTCCTAAAAGAATATAAGAAAGACGGACGAGAATTTGACTTATGTGTTTTGCTACAACCCACCTCGCCTCTAAGGGTTTGCGAAGATATAAAGAAAGCGATTAAACAGTTTGACATTTATGAAGCTGATAGTCTGACTAGTGTTACAGAAACAGAAGAACCTATTCAGATGTGTTTTCAACTTGATGAGTCGTTGAGTATGGAAGAGTTTGCGCATTCTCAATATAGAAATAGTAGGAGACAAGATCTTGATAAATACTATGTGGAGAATGGGGCCATATATATTGCTAAATGCAAGAATGCACTAAGAGATGACTTTGATTTTTATGGAGGTAAATGCGTGGCCTATCCTATGGATCGAACAAAAAGTATAGATATTGATGATGAGTTAGATTTTTTAACAGCAGAAATAATAATGCGCCATTATAGTTTGTAAGATATATGAAAAAGATATGTTTTATTACCTCGGCAAGATCTGAATATGGTCTATTAAAGTGGCTGATGAAGGAAGTAGATTCTTCAGCCTTTTTTGAATTACAGATTATTGTTACTGGAGGACATCTTTTAAGAGAACAAGGGTATACTGTTGAATACATAATTGAAGATGGATTTAAGATAGATGCAGAAGTTGATGTGTCACTTGATACAACTTCTAAGCAAAGCATAGCAGCATCTATGGGGCGTATGGCTGAAGAACTATCAAAGAGTTTTGGTGTTCTCAAACCAGATTATATAGTGGTTTTGGGTGACAGATATGAGTTGCTACCTATATGCAGTACTGCTTTTGTGATGGGGATACCAATAATTCATATATCTGGAGGGGATGTGACGGAAGGTGCGATAGATAATGGTATTCGCAATGCTGTTACTATGTTAGCTACATATCATTTTCCGGGGACACTGGAAAGTGCAAATAATATCATAAGGATGAGAGGCTCGGACAAGAGTGTATGGACAGTAGGAGAGCCAGGTCTTGATGCATTTAAAAGATATGATCTATTAAGCAAACATGAAATATCTGAAGAATTAGGATTGAATATAAACAAAAAATGGGTATTGATGACATATCATTCGGAAACTAATTCCAGTATCGAAAACGACCTCAAGATTGTTAAAAACTGTTGTGATATATTGATTAAAAAAAAGGATATCCAGATTATCGCTACATATGCCAATGCTGATTTTGGTGGACAAGACATTAATAAATATTTGGAGAATGTTTCGTTTAACAATCCAGAGAGTTTTAAGACCTATGCATCACTAGGAAATAAGAATTACTTAAGCTTGATGAAGTACGTGACGTTTATTATTGGTAATTCCAGTAGCGGGATAGTTGAAGCACCATCGCTAGAAATACCAGTTGTGAATATTGGAAACAGGCAAAAAGGAAGACATTTGTGTGGAAATGTAATTCAAAGCGATAGCATGTATGAAGCAATTAAAATTTCGGTTGAAAAGGCTGAGAATCATAAAATAGACACTTCTGATGCTGATTATTGGGGAGATGGGCATACAGCTGAAAGAATCATCTCTATACTGGAGAAGAATTTGTGAGAAATGAAAACATTATTGGTGGAGAATATGTGATAGATATAGGCACTGTAAGTGGCTTTGAAGATAAAGGACTAAGGACTGATATCCATAGATTTAATGGATTGACAGTTTATTCTTCTGGTAGAGAAGCATACAGGGGCATATTAAAATCGCTGGAGAAAGTTGAGGGCATTATTTTACCTGATTATATATGTGGCTCGATACCAATAGTCACCAAACGAATGGGAATAGAAACCCTGTTTTATCATATAAAGGAGGATTTTTATCCGGATATTGAATCGATCAAGCAAACTATAAAAAAATATAATGTTATAGTTTTAGTTAACTATTTCGGCATGCTGGATCTTACGGAAACTATAAGAGAAATAAGAGAAGAAAGCAAAGAAGTTGTCATCATTATGGATGATGTGCACAATTTTTATGGGATATATGATGATATATCTAGTGATTACTCTTTTACAAGCTTTAGAAAGTGGTTTGCAGTTCCAGATGGAGCAGTTGTTGTTTCGAAAGATAACAAATTCAGATTGAGTAAAAAATCAATAGATCGGGCACAAACGAGGTGCAACAAAACGTTTTCACAGTATAAATTTGCCGGGAACATACTAAAGAATTATAGAGAAATAATTGGCGATGATATATGTTTGGAATTGATTGATGAAGGCGAAAGAATGTTAGATGCTAGGATGTCGAACGATGATATTGAATTAGCTATGGATTGGACAATATATGCTATGAATATCATTGATTATGCCAAGGCAGAAAACATTAGAAGAAGCAATGCGAGAGTATTGCATGAGAAACTTCAAAAACTTAATATAAAACATTTATATGATGACAAAAAAACGCCCCTTTGTATCCCTGTATTACTTGACCGAGATCGAGACGAAATAAGAATGGCAATGTTTGAGAAAAATGTTTTTTGCCCTGTACATTGGTCGGATAAGTGGCAGAAGGATTTCAGCATTGACAGTAAAAATTCACTATATGAACGTGAGTTATCCCTTATTTGTGATCAAAGATATGGTGAGCGGGATATGAAACTTCAACTGGAGATACTTGAACGTGAATACTTACATAACTAGACAATGGAACGATTATTATGACAGACTTCCTAGCAGTTTGCGTGATATATACTTTAAAGAAGAATATGTAAGATTATATGAAAATGATCATGACAAAGCTTATTGTGTTATTTGTGAGGAACATGATCAATTTGTAATCTTTCCATTCCTCAGAAGAAGGATTGGTCAATACTATGATTTTGAAACAGCTTATGGATATGGCGGACCAATATCTAATTCGGAATCTAAAAAATGGATTATAACTGCACTTGAAGAGATTGAGAAATGTTTTAGGAATGAAAGATATATTTGTGGTTTTGTTAGATTCCACCCTTTGATTGAAAACGTTGATCAAAGCAGAGATGTTATTGAGTGTATATTTGATCGCAAGACAATAGTTGTTGATCTTCGAGAATCTATTGACGATATCTGGGAGAAGCAGATATCATCAAAAAACAGGAACATGATTCGGAAAGCACAAAAGAATGACCTGCAGTTTAGAGTGGATTATGATTTTGATTTCAAAGAAGAGTTCATAAGATTATATAATAACACCATGGCACGATTGAATGCTGAAGAATTCTATCATTTTAATGATATATACTATGATTCTTTCGTACAAGATTTTAAAGGTAATTCATTTATTGGAACAGTGATCTGCAATGAAAAAATAATAAGTTCTGCGATATTCATGATGAATGGATCTTTTGGACATTATCATTTATCAGGAAGCGATAGAGATTATTCGAGTTTGGGAGCTAATAATTTTTTACTATGGAGTGCTGCTATAGAGTTGAAACAACATGATATCAACTGGTTCCATTTAGGAGGAGGTAGCAATTCAAATATTGATAATTCCCTTTATAGATTTAAAAGATCTTTTAGTCCAAATGAGAAAGACTTTTATATCGGAAAATGGATTTTCAATCAGTCAATATATGATGAAATATGTAAGGAATGGGAAGAGAGTAATCCTGAATTAATACCAGTTTATGGAAACAGGTTACTTAAATATCGGTATACAAAAAAGGATGATAAGAAATTTGAATCGTTTGTTGAAAAACAGAGATAATTGTTTGATAATTGCAGAAGCTGGGGTCAATCATAATGGAAGACTTGATCTTGCTCTAGAATTATGCGATGCAGCTAAAGCTTCAGGGGCAGATGTTGTAAAGTTTCAAACTTGGATAACTGAAGCTTTGATAACTAGGAATGTAAAGTGTGCAGATTATCAAAGGGATAATACCGGAAGTGATGCTGATCAGTTTGAAATGCTAAAGGAATTGGAATTATCTCAAGATGATTTCAGGGCGATAAAAAAGCATTGCGATGATATCGGTATATTATTTGCATCCACAGCAGATGAAAAAGAAAGCCTAGATTTCTTGATAAAAATGGGGATACCGTTCATTAAGGTTGGATCAGGAGACATAGGAAATATACCTTACTTGAGATATATAGGAAGTAAGGGGGCGCCGGTTATATTGAGCACAGGAATGAGTACGATTGATGATGTCAGAGATTCTCTTAATGCAATAAAAGAATGTGGAGATGTTGATGTTACCTTGCTTCATTGTACGACAAACTATCCATGCCCATATGAACAAGCAAATGTAAAGGCGATGGTAACATTGAAAGATGCATTTGGCGTTCCTGTCGGGTTTTCTGATCATACAATGGGGAAAGAGGCATCTCTTCTTGCTGTATCGTTAGGGGCATGTGTTATAGAAAAACATTTTACGTTAAGCAGAGATATGAAGGGCCCTGATCATGTGGCGAGTATGGAACCGAATGAATTTGCGGACATGGTTAAATCTATACGAATTCTCGAACAATGTATGGGAGACGGACAAAAGAAGCCCACGAGAGATGAGGAAGAAATATCAAAAGTAGTTATAAAAAGAATAGTTGCATATAAACCTATAAAGAAGAATGAAGTCTTTACAGAGGAGAATATCTGCATAAAGCGATGCGATGAAGGAATGAAAGCATCAGAATGGGATTCGATCATTGGTATCAAAGCAACCAGAGAGTATAATAAAGATGAAGGAATCAGGCTATGAAGAAAACAAATTCAATAGATCCGGTGTGGGAGGAGATATTTAGCGCACGAGAATGGGGGCAATATCCATCTGAGAATATCATAAGATTTGTAGCAAGAAATTATTACAATAAAGATAGGAAAAGTATTAAGATCCTTGATTATGGATGCGGGGGGGGAGCACATACGTGGTATCTGGCAAGAGAAGGCTTTGATGTGTATGCTTTTGATGGATCTCCAAGTGCAGTTGAGAGCACAAAGAAAAAACTTATGAAGGACGGCCTTGCTGCGGATGTTCGTGTTATGGATGGATGTGACATAGAATATGAGAATAACTATTTTGATGCAGTAATTGACAGTGCGTGCATATATGCAAATACATTGGGTCATATAGAGAAAATGTATGAAGAAGTTTTCAGAATTTTGAAAACCGGAGGAAAACTTCTCACTACTGCATTTTCTTCTGAAACAACCGGGTATGGAACTGGAGAAGAACTAGAAAAGAACACTTATGAAAACATTACAACAGGTTCATTGAGTGGCAGAGGAAAGGTTCATTTTTGGAATGATGATGAACTGAAAGATTTGCTGAGCAATATAGGATTTAAAAATATAAAGCAAGATTATGAGATCTATTCAAACGGTGAAGATATCGTAAAATTATTAGTAGTGTCAGGCGAGAAATAAAAATGAAAGTATTAGTAACGGGTGCGGATGGATTTATAGGTAGCCATCTTACTGAAGAACTGGTAAA
>JAEEGL014604854.1_pt1 | contig 11229 bp, 8 predicted proteins | sample 9134231 | NCBI WGS metagenome assembly JAEEGL01 (sample SAMN16246548, study PRJNA631951) | gut metagenome | biome: gut microbiome; feature: rumen; material: fiber-attached | host: Bos | place: Iran: Karaj | collected 2018-10
CGGCGGCTTCCAGTACTGCAAGGCCCTGGGTATCATGCTGGAGGACCGGAATATCGCCCAGGTTTCCATGAACATGGTCAACTATGAGGGCACTCCCCTGTACTATACCTACGAAATGATCCGGGCTCTGGCCGACCGCTACGGCGTCCGCATCATCGGCTCCGAGCTGGTGGGCATCTGCCCTGCCAAGGCCTTGATCGACTGCGCCGAGTTCTACCTGAAGCTCGAAAACTTCAATTGCCGCGAGCAGGTCATGGAATACAGCCTGCTGGATATGGAATAAGGAGGAAAACATGTCATTATCTGAATTGACGGTCCGCGGCTTTGCTGACCTTCTTGGCTCCAGCGCTCCGGCGCCCGGCGGCGGCTCCGCTTCCGCTCTGGCCGGTTCTCTCGGCGCTGCTCTGGCCGCTATGGTGAGCACGCTGACCATTGGCCGCAAAAAATATGTGGAGTATCAGGACTTCGCCCAACAGAGCGCGGATGAGGCTTCCGCGTTGAAGGACAAATTCCTGTCCGCTATGGAAAAGGATACTGAGGCCTTCAACAGCTTTTCAGCGGCGATGGCTCTTCCGAAGGAAAGCGCTCTGGAAAAAGCTGCCCGTTCCGCCGCGATGCAGCATGCGCTTACCCTTTGCATCGAGTCTCCGCTGAATATGATGGAGCTTTCCTACAAGACGATGAAGCTGACAGAATCCCTCTTCGGCAAAACGAACGCCAACGCTATGAGCGATCTCGGCGTCGCGTCCTTAATGCTGGGAACCGCCGTACAGGGCGCTTGGCTGAACGTTTTGATCAATCTCTGCAGTCTGAAGGATGAAGAAGCTGCCAACAGCTTCCGCATCAAAGGCGAGGAGCTGCTCAACGACACCTTGACTCTGTCGCGGATTCTCTACGATCGGATTGAGCATGAGCTGAAGTAAACAGACAAAAAAAGAGACATGCTGCCGCATGTCTCTTTTTGATGGACCTTAGGGGGATACTCCGGGGCTTCGCCCCTCCGTGACACTTCGGTTTTGTCCGGCTTCGCCGTCCCGCCGCGCTGCGTCGCTTTTGCTTCGCAAAAGAAAACCTTGTGTTCGAACCTGGTGTCCTCTTCGACTAGGATCCGCCAAACAAAAGGACAGCCTTACGGCTGCCCTTTTATTTGGTGGACCTTAGGGGGAGACTCCGGGGCTGCGCCCCTCCGTGACACTGCGGATCCCCCGGCGTACCGCCGGGGCTGCCTGCGGCAGCCGCTGCTGCCGCGGCGCCGGATCCTTGTGTTCGAACCGGGGCTTCTCTCCGAGCCTGAGCTCCACCACAGGAAAACCCGCCACTTTCGTGGCGGGTTTTCCTGTGGTGGACCTTAGGGGGATCGAACCCCTGACCTCCAGATTGCGAACCTGGCGCTCTCCCAGCTGAGCTAAAGGCCCGTGCAGGAGATATATTAGCACACTCATTTCAAAAATGCAACAATTATTTTCACAGTTTCCATAATTTTCGTTTTATTCCGGAATCTCTCCTTTCGCTTATTGACTTCTGCTCCGCCTTCGCTTATGATTATTTTGTAAGAACCTCTGCTTTTCCGGAAAGGAGGAACTATGCTGTATCGGATTCTCAGTATCTTGATCGGTTATGCGTTCGGCTGTTTTCTGACCGCGGAGATCGTCGCCCGGAAATATGCCGGAAAACCCGCCTCTGAGCTCGGAGAGACCGGAAATCCCGGAATGGCCAATATCATGGCTTCCCTTGGCTTTGTTCCCGGCATTTTGACCCTTCTCGGCGATCTGTTGAAGTGTTTTGCCGCCATGCTGATTTCCTGGCTGCTTTTTCGGGAGATTGGCTGGATCGTCACCATGTACGCCGGTCTTGGCTGTACTCTGGGGCACGATTTTCCCTTCTGGCGCAAATTCCGGGGCGGCAAGGGCGTCGCCACCAGCTCTGCCGTCATCGTTTTCTATGACCCGCTCTGGGGCCTGCTGGCGAATATCGCCGGCATGCTTGTGACCTTTGCGACCAAATATCTCTGTATAGCAGGCCCTGTGATTCCCCTGTTTTTTATGCTTTTTATGTTCCTGAAAAACGATACGGAAGCCGGTATCCTTTCCATCGTCCTCTCCGCTTTGGCTCTGTTCTGCCATCTGCCCTCCGTCTTCGGCATCTTCAAGGGCACCACCAGCCAGACCGATGTGCTGGGGGCGATCATGAAGAAATTCGGAAAGAAGTGAGGCGCTGGTCATGCGGGATTTATTGGAACGCTCTATCACCCGTCTGCAGGCCGGAGAGCGCGTGGTTTGGTGCGTGATTCTGTCTGCGGAAGGTTCTGCACCCCGGGGGCCCGGCGCAAAAATGGCTGTGTTCGAGGATGGTACAAGCTTTGGTACCGTCGGCGGCGGTGCAGTGGAATACCAAACTGTTGAAATTGCTCGTACTTTGAACGGCGGAAAAGGGATCGTACGGGATTTCGATCTGTTCAGCGGCGGCTCCGATGCTACCGGGATGGTCTGCGGCGGGCACGTTCAGATCGGTTTTCTGCCATTGGGACCCAGCGACGCAGAGCAATTGCGGTTCATGCTGCGCTTATGGGAGGATAAGCTTCCGGATTGCCGTGGGTGGCTTTTGAAGCTTGCGTTTCTGCACGAGGGCTGCACAATCAAGCTGCAACGATCGGACGCCGACCTTTTGCACGGAGAGAGCGAGCTTTTTCCCCGTGTCCCCACTGTACTTGAAAAGAACGACGGGCTTCTGTATGTGGAGCCTGTCAGACCTAAGGAGCGCGTCTATATTTTTGGCGCGGGTCACGTAAGCCAGGCGCTGGTCGCTGTCCTGCTTCCCCTGGATTTTTCGATTACTGTCGTCGATCCGCGGCCGGAGCTGACCACATCCCGGCGTTTTCCGGGCGCTTCGCTGCTCTGCGCGGCCTTTGATCCCCTCCCATCCTCCGTAAGCATCAAAAAACAGGATTATGTGGTGGTTATGACTCCGGGACACGAAAAGGATCTGTCTGTTCTGCGCCAGGTTCTGCGGACGCCTGCTTCCTATATTGGCTGCATCGGCAGCCGCAAAAAGACTGCTTATGTCAACCAAAAGCTTCTGGAAGAGGGATACTCTGAAACGGAAATCTCTCGCATCCACGCCCCCATCGGCCTGCCGATCCTAGCAAAAACGCCGGAAGAGATCGCGATCTCCATAGCCGCTGAGATGATTTTACACCGGGCGGAAACAAAATAGCTGCAAAATGCAGAAAACACGCCTTTCGCAGGAAAAGGCGTGTTTTCTTTACGTTTATTTCGTTGCGTATCGGTTTTTGCGTTTATCTTTCGTTCAGGTATTTCGCAGCGGAGTCTCCGTAGATCAGCATAGCGTTTGCAAGGGCAATCTCCCTATCCCCGCCGTTTTCCCGCAGCGCGTGGATATACCCCTCCACGGACCAGGTGATCGGTGTGCCATAATCGTTTTCATCCACCAGGACCTTGATCTCATATGGCTTGCGCATGTTCTTCGCGCTGACGTTGCTGAATTTTGCGATATATACCTTTGCGGACACCGCACTCATGGGCAGCTCAACAGATGATCCGTCCGGATCCGTGATTCGGACCGAAACCTCTCCCTGGGCGTTGCGCACCACAGCGCTCAGCGACAGAATGACGCGGTTCTTCAGCGAGACCGAGCTGTAGAGCGTTGGGCCTTCGGGGCTGTTGGTCTGTTCCGCAGGCGCTTCCTCCTTTGTTGCGTACTGTTCCATGGCCGCGGCCTGTTCGGGAGTCAGCTCCTCATTGACCAGGTGTTCCGTGTCGAAATCGAAATAGATCTGGGCTGCAGCGCCATAATTCAGAAGGTCAGCGCAAAGGACACGCTGAGAATCTCTGCCTTCTTCCATCAGGAGCTCCAGCAAATAGCTGCGGATGCTGTCCTCACAGGCTTCGCCCACAATTTCGTTTTCTCCGGCGTCGAGGCCCACAAGCCGGGCTCTGACGGTCACGCCCATTTCTTTGGCGCTGACGCCATCATATACCGCAAACCAGTATCCTTCTTTCCATTCCAGGTCGTAATCCTGCGCTTCACCGTAACAGTATTTCGCAAGGACATTGCCCTCGGCGTCAAGCTTTTCGATCTGTAAATACCAGGAATCAAAGGACTCCATTGCGTCTGCCCGGAAATTATAAACGATGCTGAGTTCTGCGCCGATGCTGATGGATTTGTAGATTATCGGGAGCTCTGGCACAGGATCTGGTACGACGGAACGACGCAGGCTCAGATCATCGATGGTTCCCCAGCCGCCGGCGCCATAGGCCAAATGTACGCCTACAGTGACGGAACAGGTCTCGGAAACGGTAAAGCTGACTTCCGGGTGCTGCCATACCGCCCATCCGGCCAGAGCAAAGCTCTGCGTCTCGCGTTCTCCGTTCACATCTGCGTAGAGATACATATCCGTGGAGCCCTTTCCGTCTCCCTGGGCATAGAGGGAGAAGCTGTAGACGCCGGGCTCCAGCGTCAGGCTTTGGGAGAGCTCCATCACACCGCCGTCGCTGTTGTACCAGTGTACGCTTTTGCTTCCGCTGTGCGGATCGTCTCCCGTACGGCTGCCGCCGGAGAGGCTGTACATGCTCATGTCTTCCAATTCAAAGCCGGGGTTCTGGAGCAGATTGGGATAATTGACCGTGACGACAGCAAGCGTTTCCGCGGTACCCAGATCGTAGGACAGCGTAACGACGCCGTGAACGGTATAAACGCCGGGAGTGTTGACGTCTGCCGCTGCCAGCTCTTCGTTGTTCCAGCTCACTGCCTCGTCCTTTGCGGCGCCCACATTGTAGCTGACCTTCACGGTGGCGGGCAGATTCAGGCTTTCTCCCAGTTCGACGGAGATTTCAAGCTGTTCGACAGATTCCACCTGCTTCTCGATCAGCTCCTCGGTCCCGACCATCATATACTTCCAGGTCCAGAGAGAATCCAGCGCCTTTCCGGTAAAATCAAACATGGCCTGGTTGTCCACAGCGGAACCGCCGTACCAGCGTCCCGCATCGTTGGGGTCGTATTCCGCGGCATAGGAAGAAGCCCAACCGGAGCCGAACTGTTCCCATTTCTCTTTGTTTGCTGTATAAATGGCTTCGTCTCGCGCTCCGTTCTCGTCATAAGCATATTGGACGGGGATCCATGCGTTCTCCCAGTAGAAGACGCCGACGCCGGCTTCCCCCACCGCCTTGATGGCCTTGACTGCGGAAACCAGCTCGTCCGCCTGCCCCTGCCGGGAGAAGGAATAGGCGGCGTTGCCGTCGTTTTTGCCAACACGGACGGTGTTTTCATGGCCGTCGCCGTCGTCCAGGGTCCAGGCCCAGGAGGTTTCGGCTACGATCACCTGCTTGCCGTAGGTTTCGGCAACCTGTTTCAGTACGGAAGTCAGATTGGCGGTGCTTCCGTGCCAGTAGGGATACCAGGAGGAGGCAAACACGTCGTAGTCCACGTTGTAATTGTTCAGATTCTGGGCCTGGGATGCGTAGTTGCCGGAGCGCTCCGGATTGGTAAAGTGGATTGCCACCAGGATCGGATGCTCGTACTTCTCGGCGATCCGACGAACGGCTGCGGATCCCGCGGAGAAGATCTGTGCCTTGTTGGCCCAGCTGGATTCTCCGCAGATGGAATTGGTTGTTTCGTTGCCCACCTGAACCATGCCCACGTCCACGCCGCCATCCAACAAGGTTTTCAGGCTGGTGTAGGTGAAGTCGTCCACTGCTTCGACCTTCTGCGCGAGGCTGTATTCACTCCATGCCTTGGGGGCCTTCTGTTTGCCGGGATCTGCCCAAAAGTCCGAATAGTGGAAGTCGATCAAAACCTTCATTCCGGCGTTGGTGGCCCACTGTCCCATGGTCAGGGCCGCGTTCACATCGCAGTTGCCGCCGCCGTAGCCCCGTCCCTGGGCGTCAAAGGGATCGTTCCAGACCCGGAGACGGATATAGTTGAATCCCGCATCCGCCAGCAGATCAAAAAAGCCCTGGTTTGTCAGCGCATTGCCGTCGTAATCATAGTATTTCGCGCCGGAGTTCACAATGGAGAGATAGGAAGATACGTCCGTACCGCGCATGAAATCCGCAGACTCGACGCCCTGGACCTTCTCCACCGCCAGGGTGGGCGTGTGATCCAGCTCGATCTCCGGTTCCGCGACAGCGCCGGTTCCGAAAAGCTTCAGATCGTCCAGATGGGCCCAGTAGCCCGCAGGGATCGTTCCGGAGATGCGGAAGGAGATTTCAGCGCTTTGCTCCAACGTGAATTCTTCCGTCTGATACGATTGCCAGTTATCCCAGCCCTGCGTGACGATATGCTGCACCATGGGGAAGGATTCCTCGCCCCTGTTGACGCCGACTGAAAGATGACCGTCTCGGTTTTCCCCGTCCATCCGATATGTAAAATAATAGGTTCCTGCCGTCAGACGGACAAAATACCGGGCGGCAACGCCGGACTCTTCTGTATCGCTGGCCCAGAGGTTCAGTACATTGGTCGCGTTCACGGCAGAGTATTGGTTGTTGAGAATGGGATCATCCGACAGGCCGCTTAAGGTCCATCCGGACGTTCCGTTTTCAAAGTCTCCGTTGGGGATCGCGATCTCCCGTACGGGAGCAGGCTCCTCATAGATGGCGCCCGTTCCAAAAAGTCTCAGATTATCCAGATCGCCCCAATACTTGACCGGCCCGGTCCCGCCGAAATCAAAGACGATCTCTGTTGGCTCGCTCAGAACAAAGGAATCGGTCTGGATTGTGTTCCAAACATTCCAGTCCACGGTGGTGACAGAGTGTTCCGCCTCTGCCAGGACGCTTTCCCCCGCTTTGATGCTCCAACGCAGATTGCTGTCCTTTCCTTCGCCGCTGATGTCAAAGCTGAAATGGTATTCTCCGGCGGTCAGCTTGACGGGATAGGAAGCATGGATCTCCACCTGCTCGGTATCATGCGCCCAGAGATTCAAGGTCCAGCTTGGATTCGGAGTATTCCATTCATTGCTGCGAACCGGATTCTGGGGCAGTCCCGTAAGAATCCAGTTCGCGGCGTCGCCGTTTTCAAAATCGCCATTGGGAAGAAGGATTTCCGCTGTTTCTTCCGCCCCGGCAAGGGGCAGGATGCTGAGCAGCATGGTCAGGCTGAGCGCGATTGCCAAAACGCGGCGCAACAACTTTTGCATAGTGATTCCTCCTTATTTATTATTTCTGTTCTGCTTTTTTCAACACTTTCTGATAGGGCATGAGCATGCCTTCGGTCATTTTGTTTCCCAGCTTGCGGCTGAGCTTTTTATTTTTCATCATGCCGCCCACCAAATACATGGCAAGCATCTTTCCCCGCTGTTTTTGCGGAAAGTCGTAGAAGCCCTTTTCCCGATAAAAACGGTGATCCTCCCGCATCAGACCCTGCATTTGCCAGATCAGGTCCCGGAAAATTTTCATGCCGCCCACGCCATAGAAATTGGCCGGCTGGCGGAAATCCGTGGAGAGCATATAGGAAAGGCTTTTGGCCAGATTGCGGATCTCGGCGTCGGGGTCCCGCTGGTCTGTGGCGATTCCTGCCAGCGGATTGCCGCACACCTGGGCCCGTGCTTCGATCAAGGTACGCAGATTCGCTTCTTGGTCCAGCGGACCGGACACCAGGTAGCCAACCGGCTTGCCCATGGTGACGGTGCGGTGACCGTTGCAGAACTGCCGGTCGTCATAGAGCTTGAAGCGGGAGCCCATGGAGTGATCCCGGATCGTGAAGGCGTAGACCGTGGCGTCGCCGGACTGGATGGTCTCCCGCAGGAATCGGTCAAAGCCGTCCTTGTAGACGCAGGTTCCGTCCGCGGCGCAGTGGAAGCAGCCCAGGCAGCCTCCGTCGATGCGGGTCGCGGCCAGGTCGATCAACTGCACGTTACAATCCGAGGCCGCCGAAAAAGCGTCGATCATGGCCCGCAGCCGGCCTCCCTCGTCCCGGGAGAGATCCGTCACCAGGGTGACGGTTTTCTGGCCCTTGGGCGCCGCTTCCGGGATCGCCGACGCCGCGCCCTGCCAGGTCGCGTCCCCGGCGGCTTCGCGGCGGGACGGCTCTGAAACACCCTCCTTCATGCACCAGAATACGTGGCGCAGAAAGGCCCGGGCCTCCCGTCTGCCGTCTTCACGGAGCAGGTCTTCCATATCGGCGGAGAGGCCATTGATACAGCGCAGTCCCAGGTCCTCACAGTTGTCCCGTATGAACTGATGGGCAGTGATATCGTAGAAGTGCTTGGAGGTGGTAATCTGGGTGGCCCACTTCCCTGCCAGGTCCACGCCGTGCTCCTTGACGAGTTCCAGGAAGCGGTGGAGCTGCGCCGGGACCAGGAAGGTATAGACCGGATAGCTGAACAGGATCAGATCCGCCCGCTCCAGCGCCGCGGCACAAGTTGAAAAATCTTTCTCATAAGCGCGAATACGCTGACCCACGTGGAGGTATTCAAAGCGGACCTTTTCGCACTGTTTTTTCAGATACAGCACCGTTTGCAGAGTGATGCTGTTTTCTCCCTTCGGGGAGCCGTTGAGGACCAGGACTGTCATGGTTTTGCCTCCGAATATGGTTCTTTTGTTTATCGGGATACTCGCCATCGAGAAGCTACGGAATTTCAATGCCAGTTATGACAATCTCAGAGATTATTTGAAAATTTCACGTTCGATCCGTCGTCAAAAACGACCTTCGTTTTTCCAAAGCTCGGAATCAATCCAATCGCCTTATATGATAGATTATAGCACGAATAAAATTAAAAAACAATATAGAACGAAAAAATGGGATAGTCCCAAAGGGACTATCCCATTTTTGGTCCGAGTGACTGGATTCGAACCAGCGGCCTCTTGAACCCCATTCAAGCGCGATACCAAACTTCGCCACACCCGGATCTCTCGCGGGAAGTATAATAGCACACTTCATTCAAAAATGCAAGCATTATTTTCAGGATTTTGAAAATATTTTTGAGTGCGCTGGCTATGCGCTTGCGGATTCTTCGCTGCGCCGAAAAAGACAGCCTCGGCCGGTTTTATCGGATGGGGCGGAGGGAAACGGTCTCGACGGGGCTTATACCAAAGCCGGAGAGAATCCTTTCGGCCTCCGCGATCAGCTCCGGCCTCCAGACGAAGGCCGGGTTGTGGGCGTCGCAGCCGATGACGACCTTGGGCTGCTCCTCCCCCACAATGCGCCAGAAGAGCGGGTCCGGATAGTGCTTGCCCTCGCTGTAGCCCAGGAGATTGAATTCCAGCGGGATATTCAGCTCCCGCGCCCGGCGGCAGATGGTCCGGACATGGCGTTCGTAGGCCTTGGGATCACCGGTAAAACAGAACAGATCCGGGTGCGCAAAGTAGGAGAAGAGTCCCGTCTCCAGGGCCTCCAGGGTCTGTCCCCGGTATTGATCCAGCAGCTTTACCTTGTCTGTAGGGCGGGGCGAAAAGACCCCCTCAGTCTCGTTGTAAAGCGCGTGCTGTCCCAGGATCAGGTAGTCCATAGGGAATTGGCGGATATAATCCAGCAGGCGGGGAAACAGCTTTGGGTAATACTCCGCCTCCAGGCCGATCCAAAGCTGGATCCGGTCCTTGTATTCCTCCCGGAGGGAAAGCAGGGTCTCCACATAGTCCGGCAGCTGCTCGGGACGCATGCGGAAGGAGGAATAATAGCCCGGCTCGTCGAAGAAATAGGGGCTATGATCGGAGAAGCCCAGCTCCTCAAAGCCCCCCTCCAGCGCCCGCTCCACATAGCGCCGTTCTTTGCCGTCGGCATGGTTGCATCGGGGGGTATGGGTATGGTAATTTGCAATCATCTGAGTTCCTCGGTTTGTTCAGCTCCGTCCTGCCAGCACTGCGAATGCGATAAGCGCCACCACGATCACCACAACGACGGCAAGTAAAATCTTCCTCCGTCTGCGATAACTGCTACAGTACGCTTCTCTTTCTTCCTTGCTGAGTCCCTCCATTCGATTGATGGAGGCGTAACGGGTATATGGAGTGTAATACCAAAGATATGTGGGGAAATAGACAGGTCTGCGGGTCACGGTCCGGGTTCTGGCCCCTGTGCCAAAGAGATCCCCCAGGAGCGTGCCCGAGCCGCTCCGCCTGTCGCTGCCGCCCTTTCCGCCGAAGCTCTTTCGTTTGCCGTTCCGATCAGAATTGCTGTTGGAGCCGGCCGCTGAGAGATAGAGCGCCAAGGCAGCCGCGGCCAGCACCAACAGATAGACGGAAAAACTCGCCGTGGCCAGGGCCTTATAGATGGAACGGTGGGTCGTATCCATATTCGCCCAGATCAAAGCCCCCAAGCCGGCGCAGCTCATCAAGGCACAGATGGCCATACAGAGCCAGAATTCCGTATGATCATCGAAATACTTGACTACAGCAGCAATGCAGACGGCGATCAGAGCGGCCAGCCCGAAATACAGGAGCTTGGGGCGACTTTCTTCATCTCCGCTGAGATAGAACATGACGACGCCGAAAAGAATCGCCGCAGCAGGCAGGCCGCTCAGAAACAGACTGCGAACACGAATCTCCAGGCTCAGGGTGTTCAGCAGCAGCAAGGCTGCCAGACCGATGCCTCCGTGATTGAGCAGAGAACAGACGACGTACCAGCGTTCGTCCTTCTTCGCGGGAACAAAGAAGATTAACACGGAGGCGATCAGGAGCAGGGACAGGAATGCCAGGGTGAACTGAAGACTGTTCCGGAAAAAACCCAGCGAACCCAAAAAACAGGTCAGAAGGAGACATAAAATCGCGCCAAGCCCGATCCACATGGTCAAAGAGGCGCCGCGGTTCTGCTCTGCGACAATGCGTTCCCGACCTTCCAGGTTCACGGAATTTGCCTCCCTGTTTTCTATGTTCATCAATGTTTCCTCCGATATGTGGCTTCGGTGTTTTGTTTATTCGTCCGCCTTTGTTTCGATTCCATAATCAAAGGAAGGCATCATCTTCAGCTTGAAGAGGTTGCGGCGGTGGAGCCGGTCAATGCGCTCCTTGGTTTCGGGATCGTCGATCTCGCCGGTGCGGATATAGCGGTCCAGGACTGAGTAGCTGAAGCCCAGATTGTCCTCGTCGGTCTTGCCGCAGAGTCCGTCGATGGGAACCTTGTCCACCAGCACGGCGGGCAGACCCAGATAGCGGCCCACCTGCTTGACTTCGTCCACAGTCAGATGGGACATGGGGCTGAAGTCGCCCGCGGCGTCGCCGTAGCGGGTGGAGTAGCCCACCCAGTCCTCGGAGAGGTTGCAGGTGTTGACCACCCGGCCGTTGC
>JAEEGL015090375.1_pt1 | contig 11229 bp, 3 predicted proteins | sample 9134231 | NCBI WGS metagenome assembly JAEEGL01 (sample SAMN16246548, study PRJNA631951) | gut metagenome | biome: gut microbiome; feature: rumen; material: fiber-attached | host: Bos | place: Iran: Karaj | collected 2018-10
ACCAAATTGCCGTTATCGTCTTTCAACTCTAACGTATCCTTATTCACCGTGCCTCGTCCTACGGGGCCAATCTCGCCACCACCGTAGAGACTGCCGCGGACAATGCCGTCCCACATATTAATGTGGGTTCTGTCGACGTAGCTGTTGGCCACATAGCCACCACCGAATATGTTGCCACCCAATTCTAACTTGTTGTCGCCCACCTTCTCATCATCGAGTTCAGGCACGTAACGGTCGTCTAACTCGGTTAAGGCATCATCATCGAGTTCACCGTTGTAGCGATAACCGATATAGCCCTTATTGAGAGTCACGTAGGCATCGCCGAAGATGGCGCCGCCCTCGCCACCGCCATAGACATTACGGGTGACAGAGGGGATGCCGCTGACATGGCTGCTGCCGTCGGTATCGCCAATGACCACATGGGCCTCACCGAACTGGTCGTATCTATTGTTTGCCACTACCCCGATGGCGCCTTTATGGTATCCCACGCTACCGCGCCAGCCGCCGCCATAGACATTACGCACCGTTCCGCCCTTGATGTAGGCATTGGCACTGGCGGTGAAACCTTTGGGATTGGACGTGGCATCGTATTTACCCACACCAAACAAGTCATAGACGGCTCCAGACGTACCGGCCGCATAGAGATCCTTTTTGACAGTGCCGCCTAACAGGGCGATGTAGGTCGTGCCATAGACGTCGCCACTACCGGCAAACTGGTCGTCCTCCTTACCGTATCCGCCGCCATAGGCGTAATTATTGACAGTAGCACCTTCGTGGATGATGACGTTGGTGTTGTATAAGTATTGCCGCTTCGCCTTTTCATCGTCACTGAGACCGGTATAGTCACGGTCATCCATCTCAGCCGTCCGGACTATCGGATTGGACAGATTGGTTGCAGTATTGTTGACATAGTCAAATGAAGCCCAACTCGGGTCGTAGCCGCTACCAAGCGTCCAGGCTACCCGCCAATCTTCATCGGGCATGGGAGTATTCTCAGCTATTTTAGGCTTAAACTCTTTGACGTATTTCTCCACACTCTCGGCACTCATCACACCGCCAGCCTCGCCGCCGCCATAGACCTCGTAGACCACAGCACCACGGTTGAGGTTGACTTCGGTGTATTCATTCCACGTGCGGGAACCGTAGCCTGCGCCATAGACCGTACCAGTGGTCGTGCCGTATTGATAATGGCTCTGTACAACAGGGACGTCAATATTGATCTGGCCATAGATGGTGCGGCGCTGATTGTTGTTACCGCCGTAGATGGCACCCAGCATGAGAGGATTACCCAGCTTATTGTGGTTAGCGTCTTCGCGGAGTCGGTTGTTGACCAGCACGGCATCTGCACTATGGTACTCCACATGGGCCTCAATGACATCACAAGGCAAGTAGGTATTCATACCGTATGCTCCACCGAAGATACTGCCGATCTTGATGGTGGAGCCTTGAGGCACGTTGACCACTGTACGACGGGTCACGCCTTCCTCATAGCTGGCACCGTAGGCAGCACCAATGTCGCCACGCACCAGGTCGATGATGGCTGAATGTTTATCCAACTCTTTCAGATAAGTGTTATAGCTTTTAAGCGCTGCTTGATATTCTTCATTAGTGGTATAATCAGATGCTTTGGGCTCTTTCATAGACAATAGGGTTCCATTCATACCGACACCTCCCCAGGCACCAGCCCCGAAGACCTCCATGTCGCTGTATTTGTTGAAGTTAACTGCCCCAGAGGCTACAGATGACCCAGACTCCCCGGACTCCCCGGACTCTCCAGAATCCCCGGAATCCTCGGAGGCCCCAGCCCCCTCACTCACCTGCGGAATATCAATCAGCACGTAGCTGCGGTCTTGCAGCAAGTCGCGCTCCTTCTCACCCGGTTCTCCCTGACCGGCACCATAGACACGCTTCACTACATTACTCGTATTGTAATAGGTGGGTCGGAAGTTGACGAAAGCATTGTGAACACGGGGCTTGTAGAACAGCGGATGACCATCGCCCTCATAACTGTCCAGTTTGGAGTCGCCAAGATCGAAGCGTTCATCAGGAACTGTTTCACCCTCCGTATAGGTATAGCGTTTGAATTTCGGATCCGAGTAGTTGTATGTACCATAGCAGCCGCCGAAGATGGCGTCGGCACGGCCCTGCAGATACTCCGTGTAAGCACCAGCTGTCAGCACGTCGGGATTGGGATTGTTCGAGGCATCGTATTTATGCACCATGTTGAGCACATCAAGACCGTAGGCGTCGCTGGCTTTACGAACGCGGTTCGTAAAGTCCTTAGAGCCAAAGATTCTGCCGCCCAAGTCGTTGGCACCGTAGGTAATATCGCGAATCCATGTGAAACCAGCTTGGTAGCATGTGTCATGGTCGAGAATATAGCTCGTGGGGTCACCCTCGACGACTTCGGTACTGCCCAGCTTACCCATCAGGTATTTGTTGTGAGCCTTGATTTGCCGGCCAATAAAGGTCTCGGTGTGACCTAAGATATCTGCATTACAAGAGCCGGCAAAGCTGTTGAAGATACGGCCTGCACCTAAGTTGATGACAGTGTTGCCGCAAATGGGGCCGAAGAAGCCGCCGCCGTACATGAACTCACAGTCGGCCATGTTATCATTCTGGTTGCTTTCACTCTTGGAAACGCCAGGAATCGAACCACACAGATTGACGTAGCAGCTATAGGCTGGATTGTATTCGAATGTCTTGCCGTTGAAAGTGTAGGTGAGGGGGGTGTCGGTGCTGCCGGGAGTATAAGTAAGGTCTGATGCTGTCGACGTTCCCGTCGGCTTGCCGATGGTGCCTTCCTCACTACCGCCGAATATCTGGAAGGTGTAGCCCTTGTTCAGGTTAATGGTGGTCGAACCCCATATCTCGGTGTCCTTACCCTTGCCGCCGCCGAACACGTTCAGGGCCTGGCCAAACACGTCCATACCCTGCTGACCAAGGATGACACCGGTGTTGCGCTTGGTGATACGATAATTAGTCGTTCCAGTCTGGCTTTCACCATAGAGACTGTTCTCCTCGCCTAATTCGCCGGATTCCACAACGTCGAAGAGCTTGTCCCGCTCAATGATGGTTTCATTCAGGTTGATGACCACGTTACCGTTGACGATACCACTCTCACAACAGCCACCATAGATGTTGCCACCAAACAAACGGCGGGCAAGGTCGTCGGAAGAACTCTCACCTAAACTTGTCTGGGCAGTTACAGGAGTCATCTTGGGATATGTCTTGGTCTCTACATTGTAATTACGGCTGTCGATGGTATTCCAGATGAGTTCGGTACCAGCTGCCTTGGTCTCCACTTTTTCAAAGTAGTTAGAGCCAGTTGAACTTTCAGTTCCGTCAGAGACAAACTCGCCTCCACCAGTTGCTGATGTGTAGTAGGTGTTGCCCTCGGTCAACGTAGCCCCGTCGGCGACAGCTGTGTAAGAGTATTCAGCGTCGTTCCACCGCTTAGGCTGAACCTTCAGACCTGAGAGGTTGAGCACCAGCTTGTTGCCTGTCGTCGGGTCGGCATCGTTGATGAGACCACCCTCGTAACGGGCGTTATAGCCATCTATTGCTTTCACGATGGCGCTGTTGCAACCGCCCACTAATTTGTCGAAGATGACAACCTTATGTGAGAAGTCAATCGTCGTAGCTCCAGCTTTGGTCATGCTGCCCACATTACCACCACAGTAAAATGAGCCGATATACGAGCTGTAGGGTTTATAGGTGGCGGGGTCGCCTGCATCCTCATTATCGAACACCACGCCGGGCATCAGATCCAGGGCACAGCCTTCCATGTACTTCGCAAAGGTGTTGGCAGTTGTCAGATCCAGGGTGCTGTACTTCCAATCCTCCTCTCCTGTGTCAGAGAGTTGACCATCAGTCCCGACATATTGCTTGTAGATCTTCAGCGGATCATAAGTGTCCTCGTATTTAATCATGTTGGCACCGTTGTTGCCAAGGAACACATTGTTGGCAATGACATTGGAGCCGATTTTCAACTCCACCATAGGCTTCTCTACACCCGCTTTTTTCTTCAGGGTGGCACTGTTACCACCTACGTATACACTTCCATGGATGACAATCGGTGGTTGCTCAGTATCATCTCCTCCATACAAGCGGATGGACACCTGCTCGGCATTGGGACGGAAAGCATTAAGAGAATCGATAGAGGACGCCCCAGGGTCGTAGTAAAAGTCCTTATACTCGTCAAGCGTAGACAACTTTATATTGTCGGTATAGGCATACGAACCGTTGCCACCGCCATAGACATCACCAAGAATACTGGTATAGATACCTACGGCATTGCCGCCATAGACCTTACCCGAGATGTCGTTACCGCCATAGACATTGGTAATCTGACCGCCGCGCACCAAGGTACGGGCAGACAAACCGGCGGGGAATTTATAGCCATCTGGAGAATAGGCCGTCACATCCTTCCATACGCCCTCAATGATCTTCATTGGACGCACGTCGGCTTTACGGCATCCGCCATAGACATTTTTGATAAACAATAGGTCCTTATTGGGATCCGACGGGTCAATCTCTAAGAGCAGTCCGTATTCGTGGTTCATATTGCCTTCGTTACCACCGGAGTATACGTCACGAATGATACCCTTCTGAAGGTTCAGTTTTGGCATGATGTCCATCTTGGCCTTGTTGTTGCCGCCAAACACACGGGCATGGTTAAATTCATAACTGGTGAGATTGCTCTGGAAGGTGGTCAAAGACATCTTGTCTTTCAGCATCTTCAACAGTGTCTGTGGATTCATTTGGTTTCTGGCGGCATAGATAGATCCCATAGTCACCAAGTCGCTGCTCTCGTTGTCAATACAGACGGTTGAGGCGCCTGTCACAGTAGCATTGTTACCACCGCCATAGACATGGGCAATGCAGCCGCCCGTCACTTCCAAATAGGTGTTGGAGAGTTCTGGAGATTTCAATTCCGTAGTGCTCTGAGCCACTTCAGTATTGTCTTTAATGTCTTTGGCATAATAGGTCGTAACGGGGTCATCGCCTCCTGTCGTCGTGGACTCATACTTATAGTCGCCATTGCCTCCGCCGAACAGACTGCCTATCACCAGCATCTTGGAGTCGCCTGTCACTCCATCTTGGGTAGTTTTTTCACTGGCACTGGTGCGGACAAAGGCTTTCCAAGAAGTGTCGATAGCGTTGTGAGACTTGTCTTTATCTTTATTATCAGTTTTGATGTTCGTTAGTTCGGTTGGGACTGTCGTCGGGTCAGCTCCTTCTCCGATAGTTCCCGATATGTCATTGCCGCCATACAGATTCACTATGATGATGTCGTCGCTGGCCTTCTTACCGTTGATATTCACAAAGGTTCGGCCACTGACATTGGCCATACGGGCACCGCCGTACACATTGTTTAATAAACCAGAATGCACGGTCACGTTGGTACTACCCGACAAGTTGCCGGCATTACCACCGCCATACACACTGCCGCCAATGTTAATAGAGAACTTGGGCTGAACCGCCTGTCCCTGAACCCTGACCGTCACTGCAGCCAGGAGCATCATCAAGCTTACTATAGTATATCTCGTTTTCACTTTCAATTCTTCAATCTTCACTCTTCACTTTTCACTTTTCACTCTTCACTCTCAATTCACCACTCCCGTTGGATTATCCACGTCAGGCTCAGAGAGCATATAGAGATAGGTAGGTTGTACCTTGATGTTGTACGTGTAGCAATGGCCATGCATGGTTCCTGAAATAGTGAACTTCTTTCGCAGGTCGATGGCATTCTCGGCCTGACAGCCCTCACGGATAAGATGACCCTGTTTGTCGAAGACGTCGTAAGTACTGCGCAGCTTGAAAAAGGTGTTGACGCCAGGTACAAAACAGCCCATAAAGTTGGTAGGAATGAGAGGATCCAGGATCACATCATTGTCGGTGTCTAAATCATTAGACATTTCATTCCTTTCATAAAGGGGGGTGAAGCCGACATCAGTACTGCCAGTGGGGGTGAAGACGATGTCACCCACGATGGGTGAATCGCCTGTAGTGTTCTTCCTGAGAGTAATGGTGGCATTGTATTTGGCCCTGATGCCTCCTCCTGATTCGTTGGAGTAGGCTATCAGCTCAAGTGCAGTCAGCCTGATGGTACGCAGCGCATTGTACGTCGGATCGATAGTAAATGCAAAGCGCAACGACGTATAGATATGGTCGAAGAGCAGGAAGATGTGGTTCTTAGCATCTTCAAGACCACTATTGTCAAATTTGATGTCAAACAGACCAGGAGCAACACGGATGCCATCAGATACTCCAGGGGTTACAGTTTCACCAGTATCGTCTTCTTCGCCACGGCCATTCTTCGCCCCGATAATGACGCAGACATCGCTGACAGTAACCGTGCTGAGACCATTGATGGTCAGCACGGCACCATTGCTGTAGTTGCCGCCCAAAGGAGAAACATCGGCGCCATCGGCATCCTCAATGGGTATAAAGCCATAGAGCTGCAAGGGGGGTGAAGAGGAGGTGACATTCTCCAGTTCAGTGTTTAATTTCCATTTGAGTTCTGACTCCTTATAGTAGACCTGACGTTCCTGTTTGTCCTCAGTGCCTTGGGTAAAGAACACTTTGATAGTTTTGTTTGCCAAATCCTTTTGTTCTTTGAACATGCCGTTGGTTCCAAAGATCGTACTATAGAGAACATAGTTCTCAGGAGGAGTCCAAGCACGGGTGGTAGAACCCTTATCTACCTCCATAAAGCCGGTAGAACACGGCGTAGCCTCCACCGTGACCCATTCCCCCTTCTTAGTTTCAGGGTCATCAGAGCACCCCATAAGGCCCACAAGCCCCATGAGTACTATTAGCCCCATAAGCCCCATAGGCCTCATAACCCTTATGAGTCCCATAGGCGTCATCTGCCCCATTCTCCTTCTAAGCATCTCTATATTCTTCATTCTCAATAATCTCACCAATTATACACGGTATGGTACGTCTCATGATTCTCCCACTTAGTGAATGCCGACTCCACGGAACTGATCGTCACACCCAGGTCCACGTGTACCTTAAATATATAAGTGTACTGGTAGCCGGGTTTCCAGTCCATGTATTCGGCCGGTACCACAGCAGTCTTCAATTCACCGTTCACGTAAACATGAAGGGTGTAGCTGCCCTGGCCTGTTACCGGAACCACCGTGTAGCTCTGATTCGTTTTAGTGGCATCGGCCAACAAATACGGATCTATGACTTTTGAGTGATCGTTATTATAATCTACCGTCTCATAGTAGTCGTACTTAAACTCAGTCATCTCATCGAGTTGGTCAGTGGCAGTAAACGTCTCGGTTGTACCTGTTCCTGTCAGAGGATAGCTCACGGTCACATGTGCCCTCGTCGTGATTCTATTTTCGTTCGTGGGCTTGAAACTCTTTTGGGTCAGCTCAGTGTCTTTGGCCTGGCTGGGATCCTCGAAGATGAACTTGAAACGTACTATCGACACAGGCTTGATGAACTCTAACTTCACTGGCTGGCCAAACTGGCGGGCTGAATACTCGGGCAACTTGCCGGTGGAATACCACAGGTGACTGAAGTAGGGCATGTCACTCTCGCTCTTTGTATTCACTAAGAAGCTCACCTGATAATATTTTTCAGTATCAATCGTCGTCTCCTGTCCAGTCACCGTACCAGTTACCCCAAAGAACCGATATGCCTCGACACCCCAGTCCCAGTACTTGATGGTCTGCTCTTCCTTATTATGAGGCTGCTGGTTCACATACTCCCAGTCGTTGGTGTTAGAGTTGGTGGTATTCGCGCTGTTCGCAATCCAGTTGACGGTATAGCCGTCCATCACATACTGAAAGGTACTTGCGGTTGGATTCTTAAAGGCCCACACCAGGAAACTCTTCTCCTCAGGCAACACCTCTTCAAGCCCTCGCTCAGAACGGGTCACGACACCCTCTTCTCCCTGTCTCGCAGAGAAGGCAATCGCCGTTCCCGTCTCCTTGGCCATCTGCTCCTCGGCATCCCCCGAGGAGCACCCCATGAGCCCCATAGCCCCTATTACCCCCATGAGTCCTATGAGCCCCATTGGCCCTATAAGCCCCATCAGCCCTATCTTGAGCTTTTTCTCAAGCTCGACTATCTTCGCCTTCAGCGTGGCGTTCTCCGCTTCCAGCTCCGTAATCCGTGTTTTCTGCTCGTTTCGGTAGCCCACTCTTGCGGCAGTCATCCGTTCACGGATGCCACCCTCTTCCACGAAGTCCTTCTGCAGACGGTCTATCAGCTTACCCATCAGGTTGTCATACTGGTGGATGAGTGTGATGGCGATGTTACAGAGAGCTTCGGGCGAGCGTTTGTCAATGTCGGTAGTATAGTCTTCTGGACGGTTATGCTTCTTGCTATACTCTTGTATCTGCTTGGTACGTGGGTCTTCGAGTGACCACTGTTCCAAGTGACGGGTACGCAAGTAGTCGATGTAGTCTTCCAACACCTCTTTCATGCTGGCACGAGCCACACCTAACAGTTTCAGTTCAGTCTCGGAAGAGGTAGAAGCAGCGGCGCAGCCCTCGGCGATGTTCTGCTTACCCGAACGGGCAGCCTGTATCACCTGGTCGATGGTGCGGTCTTTGCGCTCCACGAAATAGTGGTGCGCAAAGTAGAAGCTGATATCATACAAGCATTCCGCCTTCTGATACACCAGCAGCCCCCGATAATTACCCTTCTTAGGCAAGAACGGCTTAGGCTCTAAAGGCACCCTCTGGCCCCCTTGCCCACAGGCCCCATAAGCCCCATAGGTCTCATTGGCCCTATAAGCCCTATTGGTCCTATCGGCCCCATAGGCCCTCTCAGCCCCATTGCCTTCTTTATTACCTCTTTCGATCATTATCGTTTTTTCTTTCTTGTTCGAGGCACCGGCCTCATTTTTTTCTTTTTTCTTCTTTGTAACCAAGTGGGGAGTCGAACCCCACTTGGTTTGTCGTTTTTCTTATGCGGTAAGCCGCACAAGGGGTTAGAGGTTATTGGACTACAATAATCTTGTAAACCTTCTTGTATTCGCCTGTCCAAGCAGCAGATGCCTCATACTCGATAGCATAGGTACCAGCCTTCACGCCAGTGAGCTTCAGGGCATTAATGGTGATATCGACACCATCCTCGCCAGGTACGGAGGTTACAACTGCAGGAATTGCAAAGAAATATGTGGCCGCATCGCTATTTATGTTGGTAGCAGCTACCTTAGGAGCAACTTGATAGTCGGTACCCGTAACAGCAATAGTAGGCTCATATCCAGTTGTTCCTGGTGTCTTGCTACTGCCATCTGCTAAATAATAGGTTGTACCTGTTGTCAAATCTGCCGGACTTGCTACTGGTGAATAGGTAACAGTACAAGTATATATATTTACACCTGCAGTTATAGTATTTTCAGCAGTAGTTGCACCAATTGTATAGTCAGTATTCTTGACTGCAAGAGTTGGTACATACCCAGCATCTCCAGGTGCTTTATTATTTGCATCCTTCTTATAATATGTATTTGCATCTGAAAGATCTGTTGCAACCTTCGCTGTTACATCGGTGACTGCACAGGTGTATACAGCATTAATTATTCTATTAGGATTAGCGATAGCCTCAGCAACAGAAGCTTCTGTGATTGGGTAGAGGGTTGCATCTGTGGTGGTAACATTGAATACATTTACATGCTGTGCACCAGAAGTACCAAGTACAGGAGTCTGGACTGTACTACCTTCTGTGAAGGTTGCAAAGATATCCAGTCGATTATCACCAGTTTGTGCCTGATATTCGTTCTTACCTGTCTGATAAGATGTGTACTTAGTTGAAGTGGTATTATAAATAGCACCAATGGTAGTGATGCTTGGTTCACTAACAGTTGTGATGTACTCTGCCTTACCGTCCTCAGCAACAACTTCAACAGCATCGAAGGTGATGGGATAGAGTCCTGCGGGATCAGTACCTGGCGTACCTGATGAACCATTAGTATTGTCGCTAATCTTAAAGAGATAGGTGTACTTGTAGTTCGGCTTCCACTGTAGGTATTGAGCCGGAACTTCTGCTGTAGCACTCTCAACGGTGATGGTCTCCTTGGTAACCTTGTTCCACAGTGTGTAGTTACACTTCAGTTTCAGATTGTCGGCATTCTCAATCTGAGGCATGACCTCAGTAAAGGCACCTCCTGATTGATCCCATGTCGGTGCTGTAGCTGTCTTGCCTAATTGATTGTCTGTAGCGTCAGAGATAGTACTCATATAAGTACCCAAAATAAGATTCGTGGCAGGTGTACCAGTTGCGGTTACCTTCGGCTGATTCACTACTGCTCCAGAGTTATAATATGTAACAGTAAGTGTACCCTCATAGTTCGTTGTTGAGATATTGGGGCATACAGCACCAAAAGCATTTACAGAAGAAACCTGAGCAAGTTGTGTTTGAGTGGGAGAACCACCAGTAGTATTAACATAGAATGAAATAGCAGTGATGTCATAACCAGGAATTGTCTCATAGACACCAGCGCGGATTTGAGAGACGAAGTTACGAAACTGCATTGTGACATTGCCACCATAGGCATTTGTTGCGTCACGATCTGTGCCAGTGCTCTTTGTAATCACCTTACGGTCAGCAAGGAACAACTTATTCACAGTGGGATAAGTATAGGAGGGTCCTGAACCACTTTTAGCCAATGTAATGGTATAACCTTTATCATATTCATCAGTAGTGCCAACCGTGTTCTTCTGTATTACGACACGGCCGTCTTCAATGTCTTCCTTCTTTGCAGATACAGCAGTAAAGGTGTAGCTTGCTGCACCATAGTCCCAATACTTGATGGTCTGGGGATCAGCTGTCACTGCTGTTGTTTCATTTCCGTCAGACATCTTCACGTTAGTAATAGATATAGGCGTTACACCTACATATTCCCAATTCTTAGTGTTGGATGTCGTGGTGTAAGCGGTATTAGCTGCGTAATTCACAGTGTAGTTGGGGAAAACGAGGTTACCAGCAGTATATTTATCCTTTGATGTCTCGCCCTTCTCACCATAAATAATGAAGTAGTTTCCAAGATCTGTTGCAGCATCCGATCCTTCTTTATTTGCTCTCGTTACACCTGCTGTATTCAGGTTGAAGCTAATAGCCCCCTCCGATGCATTCGCCTCCTGTTGGCTCTGCTCACCAACGAAGGAATCTTCTGTGCAGCTCGCCATCGCTGTGAGAGCGATTGCTGCGAATAATAGTTTCTTTTTCATAATCTTTATTTCTTTAAGTTATTATTAA
>JAEEGL010005614.1_pt1 | contig 11228 bp, 6 predicted proteins | sample 9134231 | NCBI WGS metagenome assembly JAEEGL01 (sample SAMN16246548, study PRJNA631951) | gut metagenome | biome: gut microbiome; feature: rumen; material: fiber-attached | host: Bos | place: Iran: Karaj | collected 2018-10
ACAAGAGAAGGAAGATCTAACAAAACAGTTAGAAGAAACAAAGAAACATCTAGAAGGCGAGATAGCAGAAGAAAGTAAAACACGAGAGGCAGAAGATGCAAAACTTTCTGAAAGAATAACAGCAGAAACAGAAGCAAGAAAGGCTGAATTAGCAAAACTAGTTGAAAGAATAACAACAATAGATAGAAACATAGAACAATTACAAGAACAAAGAAAAATATTAGAAAAGAAACTAGAAGAAGAAAAAGAAGCAAGAGAAGCAGATAAAGCCGAATTAAGAAAAGCAATAACAGCACTAGATGAGAGAATAAATGGATTACAACAAGAGAAGGAAGATCTAACAAAACAGTTAGAAGAAACAAAGAAACATCTAGAAGGCGAGATAGCAGAAGAAAGAAGAGTTCGAGAAGAAGATAAGAAAGAGCTAATAAAATATATTAGAACTTTAGATGAAAGAATCAAAGAATTACACCAAGAGAAAGAATTTATAACAAAGAAACTAGAAGAGACAAGGAAAATCTTGGAAAGAAAGATAGCAGAAAAAATCAAAACTCGAGATGCAGAAGATGCAAAACTAGGAGAAATAATAACAGCAATAGATAATAGAGTAACAACAATAAATATAAATATAAAACAATTACAAGAACAAAGAGAAATGTTAGAAAAGATAATTCTAGTAGGAATAAGAGAAGAGGATAAGAAAGAACTAATAAAAGGAATTAAAATTTTAGATGAAAGAATAAGTAAACTAGAAGAAGATATAAAAAATATAATAAGACTTTTAGAGGAAATTATAAAAAGAATAGGAAAAAAAGAGAATAATCCAGCTAGTGATGTGGTTTTATTGCCAAATCCAGATGAAAAAGATGATTTGACACAAGGAAATGATGAAGTTTCTGAAGAAGAAAATATTGATGATTATTCTCCTTCAGATTTAGCTGTTCCATTTATTGAAAAACCAATTGCATTTAATCAAGCTATATCTAACTTGAAGCAACTTACTGAAGATGGATTTGATCCTAGAAGTTGGGATCCAGAAAATCCTCATAGTCTTGAACAATTCAATTTATGGTTCGACTCGGTTGCAAGTTTAGCATTTCATGTTAACAAAAGAAAGACTAAAAATCGCTTAAAAAATTCTGATGATTGGTTTAATAGAGCTGAAAATGCACTTAAGTATTATAAAGATAAGATTGCAAATGGAGCTAATATTGATGAATGTTGGGAACAATTGACTCGTGCTTTATATACTTTAGCTAACGTTTATGAGCATGACGATTATGTTGAGCAAGAACAGGATGAATATGCTGATTCTCAAGAAAGAAATACTGAATCTAATGAAGTTTCATTAGACATAGATAGTTTCATAAATATCGGAAATCAAACAAATGAACGCTTTACGTTATATAGTGAAGAAAACGCTCGTGAAAATATACGAAAAATTAATGAATTTGCATTATATCCATTTAATCTAGAAGATAATTGGGATCTTGAAATGTATGAATTTTGGTTTGATTCAGCTGCAAGTATAGCTATTAAACAAGTTTCAAAATTATTACCTGTTGAATTACAAAATAAAGATAGTTGGTACAATGATGCTATTGCATTATCTAAGTACTACAAAGATAAAATTAGAAATACAGATAAAAAAGCAAGAAAAGCTGCGTGGGAGGAATTCAAAAAAGCAATAAGTCTTTTAGGTACAAGACATTTGGTAGAAGGAGAAACTCAATCTATCCCATCAGCAAGAAGACAATGATGATTCATCTAACGTTAAGCAAGATGCCTAATGAATCTAATAGAAAAAATATAAAAAAAGACTGCAATAAAAATGCAGCCTTTTTAATTGTTTTATAGTGTTACAATTCTTTCTTCTTTTTTCTTTATTTCTTCGTAAGACTTAATATCTCCTTTATTTTCAACGTCAAACATAATAACTTTTTTTTCATAACCATTATTGAATTGTATATTATAGTTTCCATTAGAATCATACAAGAAATATAAATATTTTACATAACTTTGTCCAGGTTCTAATTCAGTAGCATAAAATAAAGATTCATTAAAATATCCAGCTACTTCATCTAATTCATTTCCTAAGGGACCAATTATTTTATAATCATATATATTTAACATATAGTTTCCATCTTTATTGTTTTTAACAGTTAATGGAAGTCTAACAACAACCTTTTTATTATAGTTAGAATAAATATTATCAACTCTTAAAAGTGTATACTTATTTCCAACTGTTATTTCTAAATCATCAAATTCAAATGTTTCTCCCATTCCATAGTAATTATCTTTATCACTAATATTTTCTTCAATGTCATTACTATTTACTTTATTATCATCTTTAATAAAGAAATACCAAATAAATAAAGAAGTTTGTGTAATGCATGCTATAGAAATAATAATAACAAGAAATAAAAGCAAACCATTTTTCTTTTTTTCGACATTATTTTGGTTCATATTAACACCTCGAAAGTTACTATAACATAAAAATTAAAAAAAATAATAATTTTTTGGGATTTTTTATATTAAACGTCAAATAATTTTTATTGAGGAGGTGAGAAATGAAAAAATATGAATGTGTAATGCAAGATGGACCAAAAGATTGTGGAATTTGCGCACTTCTAACAATAATAAAAACACATGGTGGTTATTTGTCAAAAGAATATTTAAGGAATATCACTAATACTACTTCAAGTGGAGTAAATGCACTAGATTTAATAGAAGCAGGAAATAAAATAGGATTTTATTCTAAAGGAGTAAAAGGAGATGTTCTTCAGATAGAAGACAAATATTTACCTTGTATTGCACATGTAATTGTTGATAATAAATATAAACACTTTGTGGTAATTCATAATATTGATAGAAAAAACAATACTATTATCATTGCAGATCCTTCAAGAGGAATTTTAAAACTAGATATAGAAAAGTTTAAAACAATTTCAACTAATAACTTTCTTTATTTTATACCTAATAAAAGTATCCCTATAATGAAAGAAGACAATTTAATAAAGAACAAAATTAATAATTTCATATATGAAAATAAGAAAGTATTATTAGTAATTATGCTTTTTTCAGGAATATTCACTATAGCAAATGTTATACTATCATTTAATTTTCAGTTTGTAATTGATAGAGCTATAACAAATTTATCATTTGATAATCTATATATCATACTTCTCATACTTCTTTTTATATATTCCTTAAAAAATGCAGTAGAGTATGCAAGAGAGAAATTATTATGTTTTATAAGCAATAAAATGAATTATATATTAATAAACGACTCATTAAATCATATTTTATCACTTCCTCTTTTATACTTTAAGAATAGAACCACCGGAGAAATACTATCTAGAATATCAGATCTAGATGAATTAAAAGAAATCTTATGTGAATTTATCGCAACAATATGTATTGATTTAATAATAACTATAATTGCAATTATTGCATTATTAAGTATTAATAAGGATTTAGCAATAATTATTATTCTTATCTTATTTATATATTCTATTCTTATAATTATCTATAATAGATTACTATATCAAAATATAAAATCAATAAAAGAAAAAAATGCTATAGTAAATTCAAATATTATAGAAATGATAAAAGGAATAAATACAGAAAAAGGATTAAATATACTAGATAAAGTAAAAGAAGATTTTGAAATAACTTATAATGAATATTTAAATACAAATTATTCTTTGAATATTAAATTAAATAATAGGCAATTAATAAACAACATAGTATCAAGTATTACCTCATTAATAATTTTAATTGTTGGAGGAGGTTTTGTTATTAATGGTGATATGAAACTATCTAGTTTAATAACGTTTAACAGTATTATTTTTTATAATATTTCTTCTTTAAAGAACATACTTAATTTTGATGTATTGTTGAAAAAAACAAAAGTAATCATTGAAAGAATAAACGAATTATTAAATATAAAAGAAGAAAAGCTTTATTGTGATATTAATCCAATAAATAATCTCAAAGGAGATATTGAAATAAAAAATCTATCGTATAAATATGGAAGTAATTATGTTATAAAAGGTGTTAATTTAAAAATAAAAGAAGGGAAAAAAATATTAATTACAGGAAATTCTGGATGTGGAAAAAGTACAATTGCTAAAATACTATCTGGCTTTCTAGATATTCCAAGAAATAAAGTCTTTATTGGAAAGGTTGATATAACAGACATTAATAAATGGAATTTAAGAGAACAAATTACATATGTATCTCAAGAAGAATACTTATTTAATGATAGTTTATATGAAAATATCAATATTAAAAAAGTACGTGATAAAAATAAATTAATTGATATAACAAAATGTACACTTATAGATGAAATAGCAAATAACAATACTAGTGGATATAATATGATTCTAGAAGAAAATGGAAGTAATATAAGTGGAGGAGAAAGACAAAGAGTAATACTTGCAAGGACTTTTTTAAAAAACAGTAATATTTATATATTAGATGAAACTTTCAGTGAAATAAATGTTGAAAAAGAAAGAATAATATTAAAAAATCTTTTTGAAAAATTTAAAGATAAAACAATTATAGTAATATCACATAGATTTAATAATAATGATTTATATGATGAAATATATAATATGGAGAAATATGGAGATAAAACAATTTCAAGAGAGCTTTAAGAATAAAGAAATTAATTTAAAGCCATATTTATTAGTGGTATCTATTCTTTTAAGTATAATAATAGTAATTGTTATAGTTAATAGCAAAATGAAAGACTATTATATAGGTAAATCGTTAGTCAAAGATAGTAGTCTCATTATACTAATAAAAAATGAAGAATTAAATAAAATAACAACTAATAAAAAAATAATAATAGAAAGGAACATGTTTACTTATAATATCGTTAGTATTAATGAACTATTAAATGACAATTGCTTATATAATGAAGTAACAATTAAAGTAGATGATTTAGATGAATCACTACTTATCGATAATAATGTTATTGATTATAAAATAATTACAAATGAAATAACAATCTTTGAGTATTTACTTAAAGTACTGAAGGGGGAATGACATATTAAAGAAATATCCAAAGAAGAATTAAAAGAAGTAAATGGTGGCGGACTATCACTTTTAGCAGCAGCAGGAATTGTAGCTGGAGCAATATTTGTTATAGGAGTTATAGATGGATATGTTAGACCACAAAAATGTAATGAATAACGAAAAAGTACTTAATAATGATGATTTGCAAAAAATAGAAGGCGGATCAGTATCTGGTACTTTAATTAACGCTTTCACAAGCGGAATGAAAGTAATATTAGACATAGGAAGAAATTTAGGAGCAGCTTTAAGAAGAATTAAAGAAGGTAAAATGTGCGAAGTATTATAAAAGAGCACAAAAACCTAATAATTGGAATAATAATAGCTCCTGTTGTGATGTGTATTTTTAATGTTCTTTCAATAAGTTTATTCAATTTAGGAACATATTTAGGAACATTTTTAAGAAACTTGTATTCGATAGTAGTCTGCTAATAAATTCTAGTCATAATGACTAGAATTTTTTTGTAAATATAAGTAAAATTATTGTCCATTATCATATAAACCAATAAAACGTATGATATTATAATCTTATAAGAATAGTGGGTGAAATAATGAAAAGACTTATATATTTGATTTTAATGTCTATTATGATGCTAAGTCCTGCTGGTGTAGATAATATTCCTGGTACTTCTATAGTTAATTTAAACAGTACTGATAAAATTTGTACTGCTTTACAAACTAATCAAACTTTAAAAGTTGGTGTAGATAACTATTACAATGGGCCACGTGAAATACCATCTTCTACAAGTTCATGCATTGATTCTACAAATAAATTATTTGGAAGAACTACAAAAGCAAATATTATTAAAATAGATGATAAAGTAGTAAAAGAAAGTGGTAAATATGGAGATTACTCTTATATTTATTTTAGAAATGATAAATTGGCAAATGGAGAAAGCATTTTTATGACTATAGATGTAAGTGATAAAAATGTAAAAGGTAACTCTTATAAAGATTTAAGGTTATTAATGAAAGCTCAAAGTAGTACTAGCTTACAAACTTATAATTCTTTAGTTTATTATGTGATTACAAACAAGAAAACGTATGGACCATTTCCATTTGAATTTATTGAATTTAATAATGTCTATACAGAGACAAACACTAGTGGTAGCGATTCTTCTTTAGTAGTTTATGATATTGTTTCTTCAAATCTAATTGGAAAAGACAAATTAGGTAATAAGATGGGAAGTAGTGAAATAATTCAAAAAATAAAAATAGTACCATATGAAAACAAACCTACTAAGAGCGGTATATTTAGATTATTTAGTTTGTCTCTAAATGGATATAGTAGTGCTTATGTTGGTGAAAAAACTGTAGTTGTTGATAATGCAGAAGATTTAATTAGACATAATGTAGTTAATAATATGATAAGAAGTATAACAATAAAATGGGATGCTTCTCCAAACAATAATAGAAAAATGTTTGCTTATTATACAGATGGTAGAGCACTAGTAAAAGTAGATGGAACAAGCAAAAATGTATATTATGGATTACCATATTCAACAGCAACAGCTATTAAGTCTACTGTTTATTCTTTTGCTTCACAAACAGAGCAAGGTGTAAGTAAAAATAATGCTTTATATTCTTATAAAATAACAGATAAATATTTATCTAATATAACTACTAGTAATGGTAATAAATATAATAAAGGCGATGCTATAAATGGAGATTTACATGTATTTATTGAAAGTGATTCTCCAAGCACTTGTAAAACAACAGCATTAGAAGCTTATCAAAAACGTATAAAGAATAAATCGACAATTTATTTTACTGACCAAGATTTAAATAATAACGATTTTGTTAATAATTCAGGTGGATATTTATTTGGACATTCATGTTCAACTTCAGCAATGGCTGCAATAGCACCAGAAGTTACAAATAGAGAATATATTTCATCATATACATATTTTAATAGTTCTAGTGTTGAAATATTAGGAGGAATAACAACTTCATTTAAAGAAGTTTCTGATATCCTTCGTAAAGAAGGTAAATTAACATCTGAGACATCAATTAGTCAAGATACTTATAATTCTAACTATACAAGAATATTAAAAGAGAAATATAAAGATCCTCAAACATTTTATAATGCATATGCATTAACTCTTCCAGGAGATATGATTGTTCATACAGGACATGTTAGAGTAGTTTCAGGATATCCAACAATAGTATGTAAAGATGGTAAACATAAATTTGGAGGAAATAATGGTACAGACCTGTATTCTAACAATTATTGTGCTAAATATGGTGGAATAGATCCTGATAATAGTTTTGTAATTACTACTGAAGGTGGTACTGCATATGTTGCAAGAAGTGGAGAAAATCATGTTTTAACAAAAGATTCGAGCTGGAAAATAACTTTAGATAAGAAATATACTGATCTAACAAATGTAGACCAAATATATAATGGAAAAATATTATCAACAGCACGTCCTAATTTAAAATATACATTCACAGAATTATATACAGATAAAAGAATGTATTTACCATTTAGATATAAAGCGTTAATTAAAATGTCTACTACAAATGAAATAGCTGTTCCAAATACAAGAATAGTTCTTGATAAAGAGTATTTAAATCAAAATCAGGAATTATATAACTATATGGCAGAAAATAAGAAATTAAAAGGAACAATTCTATCAAATTATATGATAGATGGTATTAGATTCGACATAAATGGAACTAAATATTATATATATCCAAATCAAGTATATAAATTCTCTTTATATAGTGGTATATCTAATGACGAAATATTAAATGCAATTAAGAATGTTAATTATTCAAATAATAATAAAATTAAAATAAGTGTTAAATCAGGTCCTAATGTTCAAGCAGTTAGAAATGCCGCAAATGCCGATAGTGAAGGATATGTAACAGTGTTTGATTCAACCGGATTAATAATTCCAGTACCAACAACGGGAATAAAACTTAATAAATCAAGTTTAACAATAAATGTTGGAAGTTCTAGTACTGTTAAAACAACAATCAGTCCAAGCAATGCTACAAATACATCAGTTACTTGGAGTACTAGTGATAGTAAAATTGCAACTGTCTCTAATGGTAAAATAACTGGAGTTAACCCAGGAACTGCAACAATCACTGTCAAGACAAAGGATACTGGTAAAACAGCAAGCCTTATAGTTGTTGTTACAAAGGCAGTAACTAGTGTTTCTTTAAATAAAACAACTACAACAATCAATATAAATAAAACAGAAAAAATAGTTGCAACAGTTAGTCCAAGTGATGCCACAGATAAAACAGTAACATGGACTAGTAGTGATACAAAAATTGTTACAGTAAATAATGGAACTATAACAGGAATTAAGGAAGGAACAGCAACTGTTTCAGCTACAACAAAAGATGGTAATAAAGTAGCAAAGATAACTGTTCACGTTGTTAAACCAACTGTGGGTGTAAAATCTATTACATTAAACAAAACTAAAACAAGTATTAAAGCAGGAAGTTCTGAAAAAATAGAAGCAACTATTTCACCAAGTGATGCAACTAATAAAAGTATTACATGGACAAGTAGTGATGAAAACATTGCAATAGTTAATGATGGATTAGTTATTGGTAAAAAGGAAGGAACAGTTACTATAACTGCAGTAACAAATGATGGAGATAAAGTTGCAAGTGTCGATGTTACTATAAGTGAAGTAGCAATAGAGAATATAAAACTAAATCTAAACGAAGTAGAACTTTTAGTAGGAGATAATTATGAAGCATCAGTAAAAATAACACCAGATAATGCATCTAATAAAACAATAAATTGGATAAGCAGTGATGATAGTATTGCATCAGTAAACAATGGTATGATAACTGCTATTAAAAGTGGAACTGCAACTATAACAGCAATAGCAGCAGATGGAACACATAAAGATACAATGGTAGTTACTGTTTTAGGAGAAGATGCAATTGTTGAAGAACCTATAGATACTTTTGAAAATCTTCCTGAAGAGGATGAAAAAGAAGTAGTACAAGAAGAGATTGATGCAAAACAAGAAACAGAAAACAAAGAAACTGTTGAAGAACAAGAAAAAACTGAAGATAATAATACTGATGAATATAGCGATGAACTTAATAATGAAGAACAAGAAGAAAAAATAATAGATGAACATAAAGAAGAAACACAAAAAAACAGTTCTAATATTCTTCCATATGTAATAGTAGCAATAGTAGTAAGCCTTGGTATAGCTCTTGGTATCTATCTATTTTTGCAAAAGAAGAAATTAAAAAAATAATGAATAGCTTTTTAGCTATTCTTTTTTCCTAATATAGAAAAGAAATCAAGTAATATAATCTTGTTTTTCTTTTCTTAGACTAGTATAATATTTTTAGAATAGTGGGTGCATTATATGAGAAATATTTATACAGGTATTGATCTTGGTAGTGATAACATTAAAATAGTTGTGGCTGAGCTAATAAAGGATAAATTTCAAGTATTAGCATCAACTGCAGTTAAATCTGTTGGAATAAAAAAAGGATTAATAATTGATCATGAATTAGCATTAAGATCTCTTAATTTAGCAATAGATGAAATAGAAAAAATATTAGGCTTTAGAGTTAATAAAGCTATTGTAACTGTGCCTGCTAATAATAGAAATATTAAAGTTGTATCAGGAACTATCGGAACTAATGGAGTTATTGAAGGAAAAGATATTGTTTCAGTATTACAGGAAGCAGCAGAAGAACAAATAGAACCTGATTATGAACTAGTATCAGTAATACCAATAATGTTTAATACTGGAGATAACAAATTTACTAAAGACCCTATTGGATTAACTTCAGATACATTAACAGTAAAAGCATTATTAGCAACTGCTCCAAAAAAACAAATATATGACTATTTAAAAGTATTTAATTATGCCAATGTTGAAGTAGAAGACATAACTTTTAACTGCATTGGTGATTATTACGAAGCAAGAAATAAGAGCACAGATGAAGAAATAGGAGCAATAATAAACTTTGGTAATGATAAAACAGATGTTTCTATATTCAACAAGGGAATATTAATCAAAAATAGTATTATAAACTTAGGAAGTAAAAATATAGATAATGATATTACATATATCTACGGAACAGATACTAATACTTCAAGAGAATTAAAGGAAAAATTCGCCCAAAGTTGCAAAAAAATAGCTGATGTTAATGAAGTATTAGAATTCGAAAATGAAAATGGAGAAAAGAAGTCAATTAATCAATATGAGATTACAGAAGTAATAGAAGCAAGAGTTACAGAACTATTAAAACTTGCACAAAAAGAAATAAATGACTTAACAAATAGAAAAATAAGTTATATAATTGTAACAGGTGGTATGACTGAATTAATGGGATTTAATTATGTAGTAGAAAGCGTTTTAGGAATGAGTGCTACAGTATTAAATATTACTACTATGGGGATTAGAAATAATAAGTTTTCAAGTGCTATAGGTGTAATAAAATATTTCCATGAAAAGATGAAATTAAGACAAAAAGAAGTATCACTAATTGATGATGAAACAATAGAAAAAATAGAACAAAGCAAACAAAGTATGTTAGATTTAACTGATGATACATTTATCAGTAAAATATTTGGATATTTTTCTGATGATTAAGGAGGGAATTAAATGTTTGGTGGATTAGAAATGGATCAACTTGCCAAAATAAAGGTAATTGGTATAGGTGGTGGTGGTGGAAATGCCATCAACAGCATGGTTGATACAGGAGTTAAAGGAGTAGAATTTATTGCTGCTAATACAGACTTGCAAGTATTAAATACATCAAAAGCAGATATAAAAATCCAACTAGGAGATACAGGATTAGGTGCAGGAGCAAAACCTGAAATAGGTAAAGAAGCAGCTGTAAAAGCCAAAAAAGAAATAGAGGATGCATTAAAAGGAGCAGACATGGTTTTCATCACTTGTGGAATGGGTGGTGGAACTGGTTCTGGAGCAGCACCAGTTGTTGCAGAAATATCTCAAGCTCTTGGTGCATTAACAGTAGCAATTGTTACTAAACCATTCACTTTTGAAGGAAAGAAAAGAATGGAAAATGCACTCGTTGCAATAGAAGAACTAAAGAAACATGTTGATACATTAATTGTTATTCCAAATGATAGATTAAGAGAAATAATTGATAAAACAACTCCAATGCTTGAAGCATTTAAAGAA
>JAEEGL010092082.1_pt1 | contig 11228 bp, 10 predicted proteins | sample 9134231 | NCBI WGS metagenome assembly JAEEGL01 (sample SAMN16246548, study PRJNA631951) | gut metagenome | biome: gut microbiome; feature: rumen; material: fiber-attached | host: Bos | place: Iran: Karaj | collected 2018-10
ACCGGGGGATCATGGGAATTCCCCTCAGGACCGTCGAGTTCTATTTTGGCATGTTCTTTTCTGTCGCCCTTTCAGGGCTAAAATCCTTGAAAATCTATGATCCGGGGGTTCCGCTAACGCTGCACCCCCGGCTGTACACTGTCGCCCTTTCAGGGCTTTCATCTCAAGCATCCATCTGCTTTTTTGAAAGTACGTTAATGTTAAGTATTTTTAGAATGCGACGGCCCTGAACCGGGGACTACTGATATGGAATCCTCTGATGGGCTTCTTGATGGGGGTGAACCGTTTTTTCTCTGATGGTAGGCAGATTTTTTGCTAGATGGTTGTCTGTCGGCTAAACTAAATCCGTCGCCGGGGGGAAGGGGCCATCACTTGAGGAGAAGAAAATGAAAAAGTTATTGATTTTGTTGGTTTTGTTCTTTGCTGTACCGATGTTTGCTGCATGCAGTCCATCAGAAGGCTATTACAAGGACCAATATGTCAGGCAGCAGCTTGAGAACTATGTGTTCCATACGGATTTTAATTATGTCTGGAAAGAGGCTCGCACGATTCTTTTCCAGGATGGTTTTCAGATTCGTGGCAATGCCGAAGATCACATCATGGAAACGGAATGGCGTCAGGTGAGCAGTGGCCAGTTCCGCCGGTATATGGTTTCTGGCTATGAATTTGAAGATGGCAGCAGCACGGTGCATTTCGATTATTATGAAGAAAGCCAGGGTAGTCCCGATGTGAGACCCACTTCGAAGGCTTCGCGTGATTATTCGCTCGAATATGAATTGGTTCGCCGTGTTGAATCACAGAATTATTCGACGATTGACAGTGCTGCAACGCAGTATGCCAAACAGCGTGTGGCAGCCGACAAGAAATGACGATTTTTTTGTCCGAATATCGCAAGGCCCAAAATCCCGAGCAGACGCATTTCTGCCCGGGATGTGGTCATGGCAGCATTCTGAAATGTGTGGATGAGGCTGTCGGCGCATTATCGTGTGCAAACCGAACGATTTGGGTTTCGCCGGTTGGTTGTGGCGGGCTGACGGATTCTTATCTTTCTGTATCGCATATTCTTGCGGCACATGGGCGGGCGAGTGCTGTTGCAACGGCGGTAAAGCGGATACGGCCGGATGCATTGGTGATCGCATCGCAGGGTGATGGGGATCTGGCGTCTATTGGGTTGGCAGAAGCGATTCATGCCGCTGCGCGTGGTGAAAATATCACGGTTATATTTATCAATAATGCCAATTTTGGCATGACGGGCGGACAAATGGCTCCAACATCCGTGGAGGGACAACACACGCCGACGTCGCCCCAGGGGCGCATGTTGTCTGAGCATGGCGCACCACTCAAGATTTGTGAGCTGCTGAATACGCTTGAGGGACCAGCTTATATCGCTCGTGTGGCGATTGGCAATATCCGTCAGCTGAACGAGGCATACAAAGTCATTTACAAAGCGATCGAAAACCAGGTTCAGGAACGGGGATACAGTTTTGTCGAGGTGCTTTCGCCATGCCCGTCGAACTGGCATTGTTCACCGCAAAAGGCTCGGGAAATCATTCAGAAAATGTGTGAGACGTTTCCAACGGGGGTTTTGCGCGATGATGATCGCAGCGACTGGATCAAAAAACGTCACAAAGTGAGCGAATATGCGGCATCGGAGGCTCAGATACCGTTTGACGATTTGGCGCACAGCGTCGAGGTTTTGGACAAACCGGTTATCCATCTGAAACAGCCGATCGATTGTTGTTTCGCTGGTTTTGGCGGTCAGGGCGTGCTTTCGATGGGGCGCTGGTTGTCCCATCTGGCGCTTGTTTCGGGGTTGAATGCCACCTGGATACCCTCTTATGGCCCGGAAATGCGCGGTGGTGTGGCCAATTGTTTTGTTCGGATTTCAACGATATCACTGGATTCTCCGGTCGTCGACAGGCCGTCGCATCTGGTCGCGATGAATCAGCCGTCGTTCGACCGCTTTATCGGGCGAATGGCGAAACCGGGTTGCGTTTTTTATGATAGCGATGTCGTCGAAAGTCGCATAAAACCTGAAGATATTCGGTTGTATCCGGTCCATGCGTCGTCGCTTGCGCAGCAAATGGGCACGCCCAAATCTGCAAATTGCGTGATGCTTGGGGCTATTTTGAAAACGCTGGATGTCGATTGTGGGGATGCATGCGATGCACTGGGTTTGATTTTGACGGAACAACAGCTGACGGCAGTGCGAGCGGGAATGGAGGGCAGCGCGTAGTGAGCTGCTGAGACGCGCGAATGCGCGTTGAACAGCGAACTAGCGACGCGGGGGGCCATCGCGATTGGTCAAATGGATTTGTTTAGAAAGTCTCCGAGAAGGTCTTGATTTCTGCCGAGATTCCTCCCAACTGTCGGCATATTTGATAGCATACAGAGTGAACAACCTCAAGCTTGACTGGACGTTCGGGAAAACTCCGATAGACTTGCTACATCTACGAAATTCCTTCAAATAGGAAGCAAATAACGGAAATACGGATCACGGATCATGCAGAAACATCTCATAAAATAAGCCATGACCATCAATAGCATGTACGTCAACTTCTATCCATGTACCTCCAAGCAAACCAGCACTGGGCAATACAAGTATTTTCTGAATTCCGTAGCCATAATTCAGTAATTTTAATGGACTCTTGGCATAACATCTTTTACCAATTATAAGAAAAGGCGATTTACGCAACATGTTGCTTATCCGAATTCGCCATGCCTAATTTCGTGACGAGATCAATCATTAAGAGGTACTCAATATGTCAGACTGGGACAATCATTCATCGAATAGTGATTGGTATTCCAATAACTCATATAGCAACGATAATAACAAAACCAGCAATGACGATCCCTTTGGGACAAACGCTCGGATTGCGTATCTAAGGGCTGAACTCAACAAAAGAAAAGAGGAAGAAAATGTACCTCTCGAAATACCTGTCACGGATCAGGATCTCCGTATACAAAAAAATCTGGACAGAATTAATTTACGGCAAATGATATATAATATTCTCTTGTGGATATCCATAATTCTATTTTTAGTTTGCCCATTACTTGCAGCACTCAAGATTCGTTTAATTCTAACCATAGTGCTCATTGTTTCTTGCTGCATGATGATTCTATCGTTTATTCTGAGTATTATTGCTGGCTTCAAAATCAAGAAAAACTTTAAACGTGGTCTCGTAGAACCCATTTTAATACAACTGCTAAACTACCATCCCAAGGCAAGTAAGTTCTTTAAAACTAAAGCACCACTGAAAAAGTTCATAAGACAGATCAACATAGAGATCACCCCCAACTGGAAAAATTTGTATGTCTCTGATTGCATTCTCGGTGAAATAAATAATACGAAATTTGCTTTTGTTGATTTTCAATTATCCCACCAGACCGGGAGGAAAAATTTAGATACCGTTATCGATTATAAAGGACAAATGGTTTTCATGCCTCTCAAGGACGTTGTTCCTGAAAATATCATAAATAAAGTCTATCGTATGAATAGTAGCATCTTAAACAAGATTCATGACGTTTTTCAGAATGCTTTTTTGCTACCCCGAGGCCGCTCCGACGGCTTTGAAGCGAATGCAAACTCTTCAGATCCTTTTGGCCAGTATTCGAATTATTCAAGCAATTATTCCACCAATTATTCCATGGATAATGATCAAAACCAGGCTCATTCCAACAAACCCATTCCAGCTGAACAAGCAAGAATCATGCTTGATAAATGGGGACCATGCTTCTATTATTATACAGAAAAGGATCTCGTATTCATTTTCAAAAATGAAAAAGATCCCTTCGAAGCCAAAACAACTGATAACAGTGATGATTTCAAAATTGTCAAAAAACGTATTCTCGACGAAGCCAACTGGGTAAAGTTTATTATCCATACCATTATACGAACAGGAATTGTATAATACGGTTGTAGTGATAATTTATTATCATGTGCTTAAGGAATCTCTGAACAATGCAGAACCTTGCTGGGGACGCGGGCGTCACGCCCGCGAAAAAACTAAGGTTTGAAAAATGCTAAAGTGACAAACTGGCAAATTATTCAGAGATTCCCTAAGGCTCTGCCAATTTAGCAAAAACCATGTGGAAAATGTGTCAACTATTTTTGTACATGATCAGAAGTGCCTCAAACAGTTCTGGTGACAATCTTTCTTTACTTGCTTCAGTGTTCATGTTATTCTATGTTAGAGTTCATCGTTGCTGGCTCGCTAAGTTAAGTAACGATGCGGATTTTGGCAACTTTCGAGAGCTTTGTGTACTGAATTTTTAAACACTTTTATTTACACTATCCGGTAGCCCCTTCGACAAGCTCCCCATCGACAAGCTCAGGAAACGGTCATTCGACAAGCTCAGGGAACGCTTTCGACAAGCCGACACATTTATACAAGTCCATTCTCCTTAACTAAATTCACAGGTTACAGTCAAATGACATACACGTCACTCCTCATAATCACTTTGTCGTTCATCCTTGCCATCACAGTATGTATCAAAAAACAACAAAATCCCGTATCTGATGCACCCGATGCCGGTATTTCATCCCAAACCGACACGACAGAACAGGATGATTTGGATGATATTGTCGTTGAATATTGCGAAACGGGAAATTGTCCCTGTGGCAACGGATTTTGCAGCAAAGGAAGTTACTGCATTAAGGATATGTGCTTCTGTGGCGCGAAACCTGACGAGGGCTATTTTGAAAAGAATACAATAGCATCTAATGATTATGGTGAATTTGAATGTGTGGAATATGCGTATGATGCTTATGGATGCGGTGATGATCATTATTGGCATTTTTTTATTTGTAATAACGACGATGGCTGCAAAACAGCTGATGGTCGAAATTATCCCAAAACAAAAGACATGGATGAGCCACCTGTTGATTTTGATTTACTCGAATTGAGTGATGAAATAGAAAAGATAGCTAGCCCAGATGATTATGAGATAGAAAATGAATATGACGAAATGATACGGGAACGATTTCTTCGTAATAACTGCGGACCAAAACTCCCTGAAGATCTAAAGTATATGGAACGTGATGGTGCAGTAACAGGAGATCCATCGCCCAACAATGACCAGGAATGTAATTTAAGACAGAAATGCAATGATATTGGTGTCACAGCAGACAATATCTCAGAATATATCTGTGACATAGGACGATATCCTTATATACCATGTGAGAATGATCGTTTAGTGTTTACCAATGCGTATCGTGATGATCCAATCGGATTGAGATGTAATCGCCCTGAAGGATGTACCTGTGGCACTACACATTGTCCAAATCTTGCACTATGTATAGATGGTCAGTGTAAGTATGATTTGTATTATGAGCATCATACATGCCCGGGAGATAATTGGGATCCGAACAAGTTCGATGCGGTCAATTATGCATTACAAAATCACAAATGTACTCCGGAAGATTTAATTCAGAAATGTACAGATTATGGTTATGATGAATATGGTGTAGATGATTGTGCGGATGAATTTGATGAATTGTGTGCAGAAGATTATTACTGGAAGCAATATAGGTCTAAGATAAGTCTTAAAGATCCATGTTCTTCCCAAACCGGTCAGTGAGCCCTTTCGACAAGCTCTCCTTCGTCAAGCTCAGGGAGCGGCGTCGAACCGAACGGTCGGTGAGCGATGGTGCAAATGGATTTGTTTAGAAAGTCTCCGAGAAGGTCTTGATTTCTACTGATATTCCTCCCAACTGTCGGCATATTTAATAGCATACAGAGTGAACAATCTCAAGCATGACTGGACGTTTGGGAAAACTCCAATAGACTTGCTACGTCTACGAAATTCCTTATTGAGTCGTTCAAGCACGTTTGAGGTTGAGATTTTTTTTAGAAGAATACTCAGGAAAGTCTAAAAAAGTCAGTGTGTCGTGTATACCTATTTTAAGGTGTATCATTGCCGCAGGGTATTTCTCAATGAAGGAATGAATCCCCCTTTGTTCGGGTGTGGGATTCTCAGCATTAAGGTGCCGCAGGTCGTGTCAAATCTCCTGGTGCGATAACCGCAACGATAAATCTTAGTGCCGTCCTCAGACCGTTTTCTGGCAGGTGTTTGTTCACTCTTTTTGGCACCGATTTTGACCTCAAACTCCGCTTCAATCATCAAATTCAGGGTTTTGGTCATCAGTTCCTTAATCGGTTCATCGGAATTCATGGACTTCGGAAGTGCCTCAAACAGTTCTGGTGACAATCTTTCTTTACTTGCTTCAGTGTTCATGTTATCCTCTGTCAGGATTTGTTGTTGCTGACTTGGTAAGTTAAGCAATGATGCGGATTTTAACAACTTTTTAGGATTTTGTATACTGAATTTTTAAACACTTTTATTTATACTATCGCCATCGCCCCCGAAAGTAAGAAAATACCTTTACCTTGGCGTGAAATAGTCTATTTTAAGGTATTTTAAACGGGCATGCGTGAGGGCTGACCGAATAACCTTTTGAATAATCAGGCATAATGGACACAAATCAGATTACCACGGATATGGACACTAATATTAAGCTTCCTGACTTGGATGGCGATGCGCACGACGAACCGGCGCAACCGGATGCTTCGGCTGGGGCCGCAAACGGCGCGTCTTCCGATGCGAATGCGGAGGCTGTGCAGGATGATGCCGAGGTGGATATTGGCAAATTGCTGGCAAATGCTGATGATGAATCGCACGTGACTGTGATTGAAGATGGCGATGTCACTTATCACATCGTTGGCACGGCGCATGTGAGCGAAAAGAGTCGTCAGGAGGTGGCGAATCTGATCGAGTCGCTGCATCCGGACAAGGTTTGTATTGAGCTTTGTCAGGAGCGCTATGACAGCTTTAAGGACACGGATCGCTGGAAAAAGCTCAATATCTTTGATGTCATTCGCAAGGGGAAGTTTTTGTTTTTGCTCGCCAACCTGGCGATATCGGCTTATCAGCGAAAAATGGGCGCGAAACTGGGGGTAAAGCCGGGTGCGGAATTGATTGGCGCTGCAGAAGAGGCAGAAAAACGCAACATTCCTGTGGTTTTGATAGACCGCAATATCAATACGACATTGAAGCGGACGTGGGCAAATCTTGGTTTTTGGACGAAATGTGAGCTGTTGTCGGCGATCGTTGCATCGACGTTTTCGGGAGAAAAAGAGTCGAAAGAAGAAACATCGGCGGCAATTGAAGAGCTCAAGCAGGATGCCAATTTGTCGACGATGATGCAAGCGTTTGCCAAGGAATTGCCGCAGGTACACAAGCCGCTGATTGACGAACGCGACCATTATCTGGTTGCGAAGATGCGGGCATGCGGCGGGAAAAATGTCGTGGCTGTTGTCGGTGCGGGCCATGTCAACGGCATGAAGCGGTATTTTAAGGAAGATATCGATACCGATGAGCTCGATAAACGCCCGGCGCCGAGCATCGTTTGGACGCTGATTAAATGGCTGTTCCCGATGATTGTGATTGGGGGAATCTGTATTGGCGTATATCATCATGGGATGGATTCGCTTGCCGAGATGCTGCGAGCGTGGATTCTGCCGAACTCAGTATTTTGTTTCCTGACGGCGATTCTGGCGCTGGCGCATCCGTTGACGATTTTGGCAGCGATCGTCGTTTCGCCGCTGACCTCGACAACACCGGTGATCGGTGCTGGTATTGTACTTGGGTTGCTCGAGGCCTGGCTTCGCAAGCCGACAGTCGCAGATTGCGAAGATTTACCCAATGTGCATACGCTAAAAGATTTTTATAAAAACAGGTTTACGCATGTACTCGTCGTTGCGGTATTGACGACGTTTGGATCGGCTGCCGGTGCATGGATAGGAATCGGCTGGCTATTGATATTGCTGGGTGTGAATTAACGCCGATGAGTGAAAACAGTCTGCAGAAATATAAAGGCGATTCTCCGACTTCGTCGTTTACATTTAAGATCGTGCTGGCCATGATTTTGGTAGCGATTGTGCCGGTGGGGATCTCTTTGTATGTTTTTCACCTCATCGCCAGTTTTAATCAGGATTTGCAGCAGGAAGCCGTGGTGAGCATTCGCGGCGTATCGGATGTATACAAGGCCTGGGTGAAGTCGGAATCGGAGCACATGCAGCTGGCTTCAAAGACGATTGAGCTGAGGGTCGACAGCCTGCTGGAAAAATATCAGATCAGCCGTGTGCGGGATGTCCGGCTGAGCGATGGATTTCGTGCAGAACTGTCGGAATTGTTTGAGCAGACGGTTCAAGAGGATGACGTCGTTTTTGATTTGCGGCTTTCTATGAACATGGAGCCGCTGGTTCATGCGCATAAACAGGGGATTCGGGAGGAAGATTACAAGTTTCAGGTGACAGAGATTCCTGTGGCGATTCGTTCGAGATACCAGGGGCTCTCTGAGCACATTGAACAAACTGAAGAAACAGAAATACCGATGCTGATTGCGGAGCCGGTTGATCCCGATGCTGAGATGGACAGCAGTCTCGCATTGCCGGAAAAATTGACTGGTGATCCGGGAATGATTGTGGCTTCGCCACGAGGCATCAGTCTGTCAATGACGTTTGGTTTGCCGAAAGCCCAAAGTGAATTGTATGAAAAAATCGGCGAAAGAAAGTATCTGCATGATTCGATATCCATGGTTGAAAAAGATGGCGGCTGGAGTGTGACTGAGATTTATCAGGGCATTTTTATTACCGTGAGCGCCATTTTTCTGCTGATTACCATTATTATTGCATTTGTGATTGCTGTACCGGTGAGTCGACGGTTGTCGTTGTTAACCGCATCCGTCAAGCGTGTGGCGGATGGGGATCTGCATGCGAAAGTCGAAGTGACGGGAAGTGATCAGATTTCATTTTTGATGCAGCAGTTCAACTCGATGGTTGATGATGTTCGCACGGCGCAGGAATCGAAGGCTTATATAGAGCGCATGCAGGCGTGGCGTGAGGTTGCGCGTCGTCTCGCGCACGAAATCAAGAATCCGCTGACACCGATTGTGCTGGCCATTCAGCAGCTCGATAAAAAGTTCGACGATTATGTCGAAAATCCGCAAAAATACAGGCGATTATTGAACGATGTCGTCGAAATCGTGGACGAAGAAACCGAGACGCTCCGCAAGCTCGTGAAGAATTTTACGGAGTTTGCACGTATGCCGATTCCCGAAATGAAGGAAAGCTGCTTTTATGATTTCGTTGTACAGGTGGTGCAACAGAATCCGCAGTTTGCAGAATCATGTAAGCGCATTGAAGTGCATCGGCCACAGGATGATGTATCATCACAGATTTTAAGCTTTGATCCCGAATTGATGCGCCGCGTGCTGATCAATATCATACGCAATGGCATTGAAGCAGCGCAGAATGCGAAGTTTGAACCCGAAATCGATATTTCACTGAAAGCTCTGGATGGTGAAAAGAAACAACTGTGCCTGAGCATTATTGATAATGGTCCAGGGCTGACGGATGAACAAAAAGCCAGCCTGTTTATGCCGTATTTTACGACGAAATCGGATGGTACCGGTCTGGGGCTTTCGATAGTCCGCAAAATCGTTGAGGATCACAATGGTACCATCACGCTTCATGATCGCGATGATCAGGCTAGGGGTACGCAGGCGGATATTACGCTGGTGTGCTAGAAACTAAAGCCATAGGTGAGCGGCATATAGGCCGTTGATGTGATGCGTTTTCCGCCGTGTGATCGACGGGAATGAGAACCTTCCATGGCGATGGTCGTCGTGACCACGGGTAGAATGAGCACGAGCAGTGCAGTGAAGACAGGATAATCGTCCGAAAGAAAATAGGCGGTGAGATCGGCGATGAGTGCACCCGCATAAGCGCCGACAAATGGCTCCCAATAGGTCGAACGACTGTCAGTGAGATAACCGCCCAAAATGGCACCGGATGCGACAGCGGCGGGATAAACAATCCCAGAAACCGCAATTGTGGCTTTAATACTGCGCGGATTAATCGGATCGATGAGAATGCCTGTGAGAAATGCGCCGCCGCCTATTGCTGCGCCAAATAATGTGCCCATGCCAATTTCAGCGACACCTCGTGTGGCCCAGTGCGCTCTTTCGGGCGCTTTTGAAACATCCGAATCCTGTGCCATCGATGTGAGCGGGCAAATGCACAATAAAATGCCAAGCAATAATATGGATAAAATGTTTTTCATTGTCATTGTTCGTTAGCAGGTAGTGCGGGAATGTTTTCTTCTTCGGGAATATTGTCGAGATCAGGTATTTCGTGATGGTGGTGATCGTGTGCGGGGGCGTCAACCTTTATATCGTCGACGGTACGTGGGGTCGCGGAAAACTCGAACTGTACCTTAAAATCTGCGCCGGATGGAACAGGCCAGCGTGTTGTTGAATTGACCAGACAGGTTTCCATCTCTTTGGGCAAATCCGTTGACAATTCCGAAACCTCGGGTGCTTCTGCGCCAGACACGTTTTTGAGGCGGAATGTGGCTTTTCCTGAGAATTCGCCGTCAGATGCGGCTAACGCATTCTTATAGCATCGTTCAAATGCTGATTTTCTGAACAGATAGGAACGTTCGACGTCATCCTGTGATATCTGATGGGCATCGAGTACCTGCAGCTGAATATGCGTCAACGGTGCAACAATGCGGCCTTCGCGGCGCAATTTTTCTATTATTTCTTTTCTCTGTTTGATTTCATCCTCGCTTAGTTTCAGCGAGTCATTTGGCTTGTTGATTTGTGATTGCTGGGAGACTTCTGTAGGCTCGGGGGCGGATTGTTTCTGCGCATTGCAGCCCATCAATGCCAAGCCCAGTAACACATATAATCCATAGTGATGCATTTTTTCCTCTCGATTATCTCATTCGTGTCGCATATGCGACTACATTAGTTTAGCTGTATTCTATTGGATGACAAGAGATTTTCGAAGTACAAAGACATAAAAAAAGGCTATGTTTAATCAGTGTGGATATAGCGTTACCCCGATACGAGTGAGATACTGGCAAAGAGCGCCGAGCATCGAGCGTCGAGTCGGCCAATGCGCACTCGTGGCTCATTGCTCATCGCTCGTGGCCGCAAAGCAGACAACTTTACTTTTTCATATCCACGATCATTAAACAGAGCCTAAAAAAACGATTCAGCGCTTGGCTATCTAAGATTTAGCCGAAGGTGTCACCTGCGGACAAACCGCTAACAGCCAGGATCTGATTATTGTTCTGGCTATGGTTATTAACCGTATGGTTTGAGCTTTCCCCCAAACCCCATGGTGTAGGCAAAGTTCGCAGATAACGCATTATATAAA